>ERZ1090866.136-NODE-136-length-32383-cov-11.439310_pt1 | contig 32383 bp, 48 predicted proteins | sample MGYA00478477_ERZ1090866 | MGnify/ENA primary metagenome ERZ1090866 (study PRJEB33644, sample SAMEA5815737) | chicken gut metagenome | biome: Chicken; feature: Gastrointestinal Tract; material: Caecum | place: Ireland | collected 2019-01-01 | study: A study of the... | reverse complement strand
TTATCTCTTCGCCGTTTTCTTTGATGATTATTTCGTATTTTTCGTTCATTGTTTTACTCCTTGTCAAAAATGCTTGTTTGTTTGTATTTCGCTATTGTCTTTTTTCGCTTCGGCACATAGCCGCTCTCGAATTTCGCCGTGATTTCCGCAAGACTTGTGTCAGGCTTAAATGTATTGTGGCTGTCGGGTTCCATAGCCAGCAACTTGCCGTACAGGTCGGGGTAGTTTTTCCAAAGACTGTGCAGGTCTGACATACATTGCTTCGGACAAAACCAACACCCCCCCCTAAAAATTCCGTCAACGCCATAGATGGGCGACAGTAAATTGTACTGATTGCAGATTGCAGCTGCGTCTTGCTCCGTAAGGTTCTGCTCTACAAGCAATGAGCGGTATTTTACTCTGCCTGTTTCCTTTGCTTGCATTCTCACCCACCTTTTAGGCTCGTCTGCGGCTATGCCGACAAACTTCGTTGTTTCTTGCCCCTTAAACTGCGCCACATACTTTTGTATTGCTTTGACTTTCAGCCTGTCATTGCACCACGCACCGATGATGTGCGGAAAACCGTATTTGTCCCCGATATGCTTACCTTTTGTTTTTTCTCGGTAAAACTGTTCGCAGAATGTTACGCCGCTGTATGCGTGGTCTACAACAATGCCGAACTTCTCCCGTAAGATTTTTTCGGCTGTCGGTATCCACTCTGCCATTATGGGGTGTTCCCCGCTTATTTCGCTATCAAAGCGTATGTCCGCATACATTACACGGTCAACCTTAACGCCCTGTTCTAACGCCAGCAACAGCGTTGCCATACTATCTTTGCCAAAAGATAAATTAAAAATGTTCATATCTCGAAATTCAACTCGTACTTTATGCCGTGCGCCTGCATATAGTCACGCAGCCCCTCCAACTGCTGTTTCGACCCCGCCACCGTCAGCCGCACGGTAGCCACTTGTGCGTTTTCGTCCGCAGGCTCGTTGCTTGCAGCCTTTTCCTTTTCCAACATAGGCAACATCGCCAAACACTCCGTCAGCGTCTTGCCGCTCCTGTACGACGCCAGCAACGTACTTTCAAAGTCGCTCTTCAATGCCCGTATAGCCCTTACGTCCGTTTCCGCCCCGATAACAGCCGCCTTTATTTCTTCCATTGCTTTCGCTTCCGGCGTCGTCTTGTTCGTCCATTTCTTGTCGTATATCTGCTCCCACGTCCGATACTCGCATTCAAGCGTATCAAAATAGTGGCGCAGTTTTTCCGCTCTCGCTTCCCGTTGTGCGTTTTCAGCCTCTGTGACTTGTTTCCAGAGGTTTTCTCGTGCGGTCGATAAAACTCCCGTGACTTCCTTAATTGCCGCTTCAAATGCTTCGTAGGGCTTCAAATAGGCTCTTTTGACTTCAAGTCGCTTGCCGTCTATGCTTTTGGCTATGTTGTTAAGCGTTGCACACCGCTCTTTCGCCTGTGCAAAGTCGCTGTCCGTCTGCAAAGTAAGGTTGCGGTCAATTTCCGTCTGCTGTACGGCGAACTCTTTAAGCGCCGCCACGTTCGACAGTATGGCGGGCAGTCTGTCCCGAAAACTGTCGTCCACTTGGAACTCTATCATTGCAGGTACTCTTATAGGTACTCTTATAGTTTCGTTGTTGTAGTTTGTCATCTTCGTTTTGCTCCTTTCAAAGTGTAATTTTGAGCGGCGGCTCTTTCCCCGTCGCAATGTACTTTTCGTAAAATTCTTGCGTTTCCGTGATTATGAAGTCTATGTCGCCTTGCAACTCTGCACGCTCGTACCGGTAAGGGACTAATTCGCTTCGCCCGTCCCTGTACATAATCTGCGCAAACAGCACCGCAAAGTCGTACTCCGTTACCGCCAACTGCGTCGCCAGCTGCGCCCGATATTTCAGCGGTATTCTTCCCGCCCACTCCGCAGCCTCTTCCTTGCGGAAAATGGTCGCCGTTTTGATTTCCAGCACTCCCAGCCTGCCGGTGGACTTCTCCACTATCTCGCCGTCAAGCGTGCAGCTTAACCAGGGATATTTGTCATTGACATACACACGGAACTCGTGGTATAATATTTCCTGCTCGGCGGCATTCTGCAAAGAGTACAAGGCTCGTAAATGCTCCTCTGCTTTCTGCCCGTACTCTATCCGGGCGTCCGGCTTTTTCTCTTTTCCTGTCGGTCTGGTCTTGTCACGCCAGACTTCCGCCGACGTCCGAAAACCGATGCCAAGAATGCTCGCCGTGTCACTCGCACCGATAGTTGCGGTTCGCCCGTTTAACCATTCGGTGCGATTTTTGTATTCTCTGTAATTCAGCATTTCTCTCTTTCCTTCCTTTGCTTGTTAAGCGTGACTATCGACTTCCACACATAAGCGTGTGCGTCCTGTATTTCGTCCCTGCCGCTCCACAGCCGACAGAACAGCGTAACAAACTCGTTTTCCGTTAAGGCGCAGAACGCTTCCGCTTCCCCCTCGTAGTTTTTGCCCGTCCGCAGTATTTCAAGGTACTTGTCAAATAAGGGCACACGCTCTTTTAGAGTGTCGCTACAAGCCAGCGTAGCACGGTGATATTCGTAGTTTAGCGCCTTTAAGTGGCTTTCTACGTCCTCGCGCGTGTGTGCGCACGCATTATTCATACATTCACAATCTTTTTCTTCTACATCGTATCGTAACTTTATCTTAACTTGGGTTGCCATTTGGTTGCCATTTGGTTGCCATTTGGTTGCCATTTGGTCGCCCTGTATGTTTTCTTGATTGCTTTGATAGTTGTCTGCGATAATATTTAATGCGTTTTGCAATGCGTTTGTTTTGTTTTCGTGTAGGTCTGGTATGTCTTGTCCCGCACCGTCGCCGTCTGCGCTTGTTATATGTTTGTGCAAGTTATCCACATAACATTTTTCTTGCATTTCTGAACTTGTTATACCTTTGTATGAGTTATCCACATTTTGTCCACAACGTGCTTCCGTGTAGGCTTTTTTAGCGTCGAACGTCAAGGTGGCAAGTTCCTCTTGGTAGGTTGTGGGGCGGTATCTGTCTTGGCGAATGGTATTGTGTATGTACCAGTGTTTTATGACTACCGTCCCGCTGGGAAAAGTCAGCAGGAAACGCTTTTGCAGTAACGCTTCAAGGTCGCTGTCGCTTGCGCCAACCATACGGCAAATGCGCTGTGGGTTTCCGACAAAGCCGTCGTCGTCCGCCTCCGACATAAGCTGAAAGTACAGAGCCTGCGCCCCGAACGGCAACGACAGGAAAGCGTCAGTGCTTGTGATAGTTTTTGAAAACAGTCGTCTGTTTGCCATTTCTACTCCTTTAACAGTTCATTGAACCTTTCCGCCATACGCTCGGCAAGTTTGCCGCTGTGGGGCGCTACGTCAAGGTATTTGACGATTTTACGCAGTTCCCTGATAACTTGCTTGCGTCCCGTCTTTATGCCGTCGTAGTATCCTTTGGCGGGCTTATTTTCCGTTATACTTACTTTGCCTTTGTTTTGTCCGCCTATGGTCTTATTGCGCAGCTGGTAGCCTTGCCGTGCAAGTTGCCTGATGTACTTGCGCTCCATATCGTCCAAGTCTTCCACAGGGTACTCGTGCGCCGTTATAGTCCAGCCACCATAGTTGCCCATTCCGAACAGCCCGTGCTTTTTGAGGGACAAGTCTATATGCTGCTCGTAGCCGTCAAGGTGCTGTGCAAGCCGTGTAAGTATGTGCTTTGCCTGCCCTACGTAGGCATACAGTATGCCCTCCTCGTCTTTCCGGCGCAGAATGTAAATTCCGCTGTTTTCGTTAAGGTACGGGTTGCATTGCAGCAACTGCTCTTTGTTTGCCTTCTCTCTCGCCTTGATTTGCAGATACTTTTGTGTCGTCATTGTGCCCCTCCGTCAGAACGGCATATCGTCGTCGTCCTCGATTTCCCTGAGCGTGTCAACGTCGCTGTTTTTCGGGGCTGTGTTTTCCGCCGCTTGGTTGCCGTTGCCGCCGATGAACTCCACTTGGTCGGCAAGTATATCAAAAGTCTTGCGTGTCACGCCGTTTCTGTCCGTGTAAGAGCCGATACTCACACGCCCCACTACCGCTACCTGCCTGCCTTTGGCAAGGTATTGCAGGACGTTTTCCGCCGTCTTGTCAAATGCGGTAGCGTCGAAAAAGTCTGCGCCGTCCCCCTGTCCCTGCTTTTTGACGGCTACGGAGAACCTCGCCACCGTCTTGCCGCTCTGTGTTTGCCCCATTTGCGGGTCTTTCGTCAGTCTGCCGATTAAAAATATCTTGTTCATCTCGTTTGCTCCTTTTCTTGCATATATTTTTTGTAGAGTTCCATAAACCTTTCCAGCGGTGCTTTGCGTGCTTGCAGTTCCGCTATGCGGCTGTTAAGTTCCGCTATCTGGTGGCGCACTTCCTCGGCGTCCCCTGTGGTACACGCAAGGCGGTAACCTCGCTGGTCGCTCGTGGCTATAATAGGCTGCCGCTTGGCAAGAGTGCTTATTATCTCCCGTGCCGTGCGCTCGCTTACTCCAAAATACTCCGCTATGTGCTGTTTGGTGTAGGTCTTGCGTGTTTTTAGCATTGCGTAAAGTTCCTTACTCTTTTCCTCTATTTTCGGCGGTGTCGCCGGTTTCCCTATTTCCATTCTTTTTCCCCCATTTTTCTTGTAGCCTCGCCAACTCCTTCGGCGTGAGCGTTTCTATGCCTAATTGCGACGCTTCCTGCACCGCCCCGTCTATAAGCCGTGCCATTTCCGCCGAATTAAGCGTGTGCGTTTGCTTGTACAGCAGATACTGACTGCCCATATCGTCCTCGCCTATAAAGCGGGAATACGGGTACAAGTCTTCGACGTCCACTTCCCGTGGTATGATTATTGCGTAAGTCGGCGTCCCGTAGTTGATTACAAGGTCTTTCTTCACCGCTTCCAGCGATATGCCGACAACTGCGGCTATCTTCCCGCACAGCAGGTGAAAGTAAGCGTTTGCGTCCAGACTGCGCCGTTTGGTCGCTGTCCGCACCACAAGTTCCATTGCTTTGTTGCGTGTGAGGGCGTCATTTGCGTTCTGCGCCGTTTTTATTGCTTGCTCGGCTAATTCCTTACCCACGCTGAAAATAAGGCGCACGCCGCCATCAGCGGCTTGTAGTGCTTCGACGGCGGTAATTTTGAGCACCCCGTCCGTCATAACGGCTTGTCCTCGTCATCGTCCAGCGTGACGGGAGCGAACAGTTCCTGCGCCTCTTTTTCGATAGCGGCGTCCTTTTTCGCTTGGTACGCCCGTGCCGCTTCAAGGTACTTTTCCACGTGGTCTGCCGTTACGGCGGTTTCCGCAACGCCGAACTTCTTGGCGACGTGAGCAATGCTGCGGTTAAGGCTGCGCAGCTCGTTACATTGTGCAAGCGTCGGTTCTTTGCCTTTCCGTGCGGTGCCCATATCCGTACTGCCCACTGGGTCGGGGTCGTCCCCGGTCGTCACTTTGTAGGCTTTGAGCAGCGCGTATTTGTCTGCGTAGGTCATTGCCTTGCCGGGCGCCTTGTCCTGCGTGTCCACGCCGTCGCCATAAGTGTCAATCTCTATGTAGTCCGACGGAGCGTCAATGTCCACAAAACGATAGGTTGTTTTGACACGCATAAACAACTGTGTTGTTTCGGTGGTTTGGTCATGATAGGTATTGCGTTTCGTGAAAACGTTGCTTTCCACGATTTCCCGCTTGCACGGGTAACTGTAAATGCGGTATTTTTCCTCCAACGGCTTAACCTCCGCCAAAACGTCCGCTTCTCCGACTGCTTTGTAACTGTTCTTGCCTGCCTGTATGGACAGGTTCTTGCTGACTGTTGCGATTTCGGCGCTTATGTGCGCCAGTTTGTCATATAGGTTCATTCTTGCTCCTCCGCTGTGTATTTTTTAGCGCCTTTTCCACGGCGCAAGTCCAGCCAAAATTGATAGTCCTGTATGTGGACGAGCCCGCTTATGCGGAGCGTGTCCGATACGGCTTTGATTTCACGCATTATCTTGTTTGCGTTAGATATGCCGACATTGAGCAGTTCGGCAATTTCGTTGCGAGTTAAAGTTTGTTTTTCCATTTTCCTGTCTCCTTTTTTTGCTATTAGTCCGATACCAAATAGTCGATAGACACGCCGTAGAACTTTGCCAATTTTTTGAGCGTTTCTAGGCGTGGCTCTCTGTCGCCCCTTTCGTAGTAGGACAACACCTGTTGCTTTATGCCTATGGCGTTTGCAACCTCTGCAAGCGTCAGACGGCGTGCCTTGCGTAGTTCTCTCAATTTTTTCAAGTTATCACCCCTTTTTCGTTGATTTTTTGCGCAATTTCTGTGCTTTCGAGAGTATTGTAGCACAGATTTTGTGCTTTGTCAATAGTTTTTCACAATTTTGTTGATTTTTTTTGTGCAAAATTATACAAAAGGCGGTGGCGTTCATATCCACCGTGCGCTGACATTTTTTGAGGTATTGCAAAATGGCATTATATAAATATACACAAAAGCGGGGCAATTTTACGGAGTGCGTTTCCGTGTCGTGGAGGCGGATGGAGTAGAGCGACACAAAAACCTACGAGGTTTTACCACCCAGCGAGCCGCCCGCCAAGCGCAGTACGAGTATGAGCGGGAGAACTCCGCCCATTTGGTACAAAAAAAGAGGGACAAGCGTTTATTGCCTGTCCCTTTTTGCTATTCGTTTTTCAATTTTTCGGCGGAGCGTCGCACAAAGTCTGCGTGCGTCAGCCCGTGTTTTTTAAGCAGGGCTTCAAGTTCGGCGGCTTCGCCTTTTTGCAGGTGGGCGCTAAAATTAACGTAGCGCCCTTTTGTTTTTTGCTGGTATTTTGCGTCGGCTCGCTTCTGGGCTTCGGTTCTTGCCATTTTTCTACCCTCTCAATAAAGTCTGAAAAGCGTTGTTTCGTCAATAACAAAAGTTTCAACTTCCTTGCGTGCGTCTTCGTAGCCGTCCGCATCAATTTCAATTTCAAAAATTGAAACGTAGTTTTCGCCCCTGCGTTTGCACTGTTCAAGTTCCCACGCCGTCCACTTCGGCTCCTCGGTGATGTCTTTCGCTTTTGCTTTGGCTTCTGCAAGGCTGTTAAAGTAATAGCCGTTTCCACCGTTCCACATTTCCAAAACTTCGTACTTTTTCATTTCTAACTCCTTTACGGAGTTTTGCCCCTCCGCTGGGCTATTTCTTTTACGCGTAATAGTCGCGAATGTTATCGAGGATATTCTTTGCTTCGGTATATCCGTTACAAACGAATGTGCTTCTTTTTATTTCGCCTTCGGCAACTTCTACAAGCGATTTAGGAACCCACGTATTTATTATCATTCCAATTCCGCCCACCAAGCAGTTATATGCTTTTTCGGTTTCAGCAAAAATAGCAAATATTCTGTTGTCAAATATTCTGCTTTTTCTAATTTCGCGGAATTTTTTTGCGGCGAACCATTCTTTTACCTGCAAAGGCTCTTCTGTAACCATTACGGGAAGCGTTTGTTCATCGATATAAACCTGCTGCTTTTTCATTTTTACTCCTTTTCGCCCCCCGCCGCCTTTTTGACGGTCGGGGCTTACGGCGTCGCACCCTTTTTTCGGCGGTGCGTTTCCTTTCATTGATTAAATTCTATCACACTCTACGATATTTGTCAATAGTTTTTTCAAAAATTTTTCAACTTTTTTTGCAAAAAAAATAGGGGCGCCAGATATACACCGACGCCCGCTTCAAAATTGTATATTTATGCAATTTTCTGTATAATTATACACTCGCCTGTTCCGCACAGTTGCTATTACTGCTGTGTAATGTTGACATTTTTTCCCGCAACTGCGTTTTCCGTCTCTTTTTGCCGCCAAGCCTCAAAATTGCGCAGAAAAACGATAATTCGTTTGTAATAATCGTTCTGTTCGACGGCTATCAGGCGGTAACCTGTGCGCAAACTGTAAAAAATGGACAAACACATAACCAGCAGCCAGTACAAAAAATCGACTAATGCCGAAACCGTAAACGCCGTGGCTTCGGGCTGCATAAACGCCCCCGCCGTGCATAAAAATACGGAAAGTAGTATTTTTATAACCACGTTCGCCGTGGTTGCGCTGGTTGTGTGGTCTTTTGTGTCGTGCACCAGCGATATGCTGGACTTGGTAACGATTTCCGTTGCTTTAATTTCGTCCACCGCCCGGGCGGCTTTGCGTTCCAGCCGCTGTATTTTTTGGGCGGTCTTGGCGTCAAATAACGCCCTATACGCCTCGCTGGCTGTCCATTGCGTGTAGACAACTCCCAGTCTTGCCGCCCGTTTTTGTACCCAGTAAGCGATGTTTTCCGCCGTCATTTTGCGGCAAAACACCACCAAAAACGGAAAATTGTCAGGGGTGGCGGCGTTCTGCATTTCGGCGTTCGCTGCCGTTTTGTTTGCAATGTAGGTGTCGTTTTGTTGCCCACGTTTTTTGCCTTCGGGCAGCCAAGTGCCAATCATTACTATTTGCAGCAGGGTGTTAAAACCTGTTTGTACCCACAAGTCGATACTACGCCAGTTTTCGCTGCCTCGAATGACGACAAACATTGTCATTGCCAAAATAACAACGACCACCGCCGTTATCAAAAAACTTGCATATTCTTGCAGTTTTATTCCTTTCATTGCTCATTTTCTCCTATTTTTGCCTGTACCGCAGTTGCGATAACGGCTTCTCGTTGCCGTTTTTTCAGTTCGGCGGCGATTTCGCCTTGATTTTCGGCGATTTTGAATAGCGGCATTGCACCGACGTTCGCCGCCAGCCCCACAAGCGATATGATTTTTAACTCGTAGATAAATTGGTCGGCTATTATCGATATTAGCAAAATGATAGCCCACGCCATAATCAGCGTGTAATTTTCAAACATCGATTTCAGTTTGTTACGGAATACGGATATTGATATTATTGCTGTGATTATCAGCGTTGCACCGACGGATAGCCGTGTTTCTTCCACGATTTCCACCGGGAAAATGATAGCGCAAGTGCCGATTGGTACGCCGACAGACGCTAAATATGCGCCGATTTGCGCCAGCCAGTGCTTTTGCCCCGGCGTAAGCGGCTTCCGGGTTTTCTTTGTGCGTTTTTCAGCCATTTCGTCCACCCCCTCACAAATACACGACGGGGGTGGCGGCTGCTTCGGCGGGTTCCGCTTCCGGGGCGGTGTCCTCTGCCTTGTCGGGGGCGGGTGTCGTTTCCGTGGTTTCCGCAGTTATGCCGACGGCGTCATATGCCGTTTTGGCTTCATCGATTTTCAGGCGGACGCTTGCGGGCAGTTCCGACAGCGCAAAAGTAGTCAAAATGGCGTTGTTGGCGACGTCCTGTTTTTTTGCAAGTGCGGCAATTGCGGCAACGGCGTCTGCTATTTGCAATTTCAGTTCGGCGTTTTCCTTTTTGATTTCCGCAACTTCGGCGCTGGTAAGCGTGGACTTTTCCACGGTTTGGCGCACGGCGTTGTATATCAGTTTAGCCAGCACGCCGATAACACCGACAACGGACACGCCAGCAGCCGCCAGCAATTCCGTCAAATACTGTTTTCCCAGCAGAATGACTTTTTGCGCCACGGTAGGGGTTTCCCCCTCCTCGACCACGGGTGCGTCCACAAAATACAGCACCGCCGCCGCTACCAGCACCAGCACCGCCGCAACGATAAAAATTGTCTTAAAAGTTTTTACAACATTTGTTTTCATTTTTTGTTCCCCCATTTCAAAATTGTGTATTTTCCCTGTTCCAGCGCCGCTATGCGGTCGGACAGTTCGGCGATTGTTTCCGCCTGTCGCTTGGTTTCGGCGTACAGGGCGGCAAAGGTTTCTGCGTAAAAACGGCGTTCGGCAAGTAGTCTGCCGCCGTCGTCCGCATTTGCACGCAGGACGTAGAGATTTTCGACATTATAGCGTTGTGTGATTTCGTCCGCTTCGGAGCGGTCGGTCAATTCCACGGTGTTCACGGCGTGCAACTCTGCTCGTGGGACTACCGCCGTTTTGGTGGCGGCGTCCACAAGGTAGGTTTTGCCGTTGACGGTGAGGACAGCCCGTGCCGTGAGCCGTCCCCTGTCAACAAGGTGTATCGTCAGTTCTTCGTTGTCCGCAAGCGTGATTTTTTGCGGCGAAAAGTACGCCGACACGCTGCGTAGTTTTAATTTGATGTGCATTTTGTACCCCCTTTCACAGTTGCTTTTCCAGTTGTTGAATACGTTGTCTTTTTTGCTCGGCTTCGTCGTACAACGCTTGCAGTTTTTGCGTGCAGTCTCCGCCGTCGTCGTCCGCCTTGTTCAATGCAATCAAACGGCGGTACTTTTGCTCCTTGTAGGTGTAGGTCGTGTCAAACCACGTTGTTAATCGCATATACTCTTTGTGCGCCATTTCTGCGGCACTCGGTTGCCGTTTGTTTTGTATCTCGAAAATTGTGCGCCCCTGTTCGTCTTCGTCCACGTCGTAAATGTCGTAGCCGTTCTCTGCGCACCAATTGATGACGTTTATGGTGTCGTCATCGTTGATAAACCTATATCCCAGTTTGTACATAGTTCCCTCCTTAAATCGTGCCCATAACGGTTATCTTGAAATACTTCGTGCCACCCTGATTGGTGTACAACGTCAACTGTGCGTTTGTGGACGACGTCAGCCGCAGTTGATATGCGCCGACCTGCTCCCAGTTTTTCCACGTGCCGTAGGACGACAGGAAACAGTTGGCGTAGGTCGTGTTGAATGCAATTGGCAGTGTAAGGTTGTATGATGTTTCATCGGTCGGCGAAGCGGAAAATGTGCCTGTCATTGTTGCGATTGCGAAGGTTTTTGCCGTTGAGTCGTTAGGGTAGCCAATTTTTGTGACAGACCACGTGCGCCCGCCTGCCGATATGCTTGACGTGAAGCCTGATAAAATTGCGGCGTTTGCAAGGCCCACAACCTGTTCGTTGGTAAATTGCGCCTGCGTTGCATAGGAGTCGCCAAGCCAGTTGAACGTTTTATTGTTGCCATCGTTGCCAATGTAGTAGTACGATATCGTTGTAGCCCGACCTGCCGCAAAAAGCGAAGCGGAGTTTAAAGACGACCCCTCGTAGCGGTATGAATACCCCGAACCATTGATGTCAGCCCCCGCCGAAAATGACGTGTTGGAGTTGATGTAGCGGATTGCGAAGATGTACTTGTACGGCTGCGCCCAATCGGTCGGGGCGTCCGATAGCGTTATGGCTTTCAACGCTGTGCCGCCAGCCGTGCCGCAAGTGCCGTAGATTATTGTTTGGGTGTCGCCAGCGGGACCAGCAGGACCTTGTGGTCCCTGAACGCCCTGCGGTCCTTGTTCACCCCGTGGTCCCTGAGGTCCTTGCGGTCCTCTCGGTCCTTGCGGTCCTGTCGCTCCCTGTTCTCCCTGTTCGCCTTTTGCGCCTTGCGGTATAACAAAATTAAAGACAGCCGCACTTGCAGAGCCGACGTTCGTCACGCTTGCGTTTGTGCCTGCTGCCCCTGTTTTTACCGTGCCGACGGCTATCGTGGCGGCTGCGCCGTTTGCGCCGTCTTGTCCAGTTTCGCCCTTGTCCCCTTTCGGTCCTTGCGGTCCTATTTCACCAGTTTCGCCCTGTGGTCCTTGTGGTCCTTGCGGTCCACGCTCGCCCGTTGCGCCCTTCGGTCCTTGTACGCCCTGTATGCCCTGCGGTCCTTGTTCGCCCTGTGGTCCTTGTTCACCCTGCGCCCCTTGCAAGCCGCTGAACGCAAAAGCAAACTTTGGGTTTTCCGTGTTGCCTGTGTTGACAACGGACACAGCGGGAGTGCCTGCGCCGGGGGTTATGGACGCAGTGGCGGAAAGTATCGGGGTAATCTGCCTGCTGTAACTTGTTGCGCTCGCTTCGGTGGTTTCCGCTGTGACGCTCGTCACAGTCATTGTCATAATGTAGGTGCCCATCTTGTCAATGGACGCATAGACGTAGAGCGGGAAAGTTTCACCCACAATGGGCGTGCGGTTAAAATCGGAGGTGTTCAGGTGCACGGCTTCATCGCCTATATCGCCGCCGTACTCCTCATCGTAAAACAACGGCTTGTAAACAAGTGCTTCTTCGCCCGTGTCGCCTTTCGGTCCTGTGGGTCCCGTCGCACCTTGCGCACCAGTTTCACCTTTCGGTCCTTGCGGCCCCTGTGGTCCAGCGGGTCCCTGTTCGCCCTGCAAGCCTTGTACTCCCTGTGGCCCTTGCGCTCCCGTGGCTCCTGTTTCGCCTGTATCACCTTTCTCGCCTTTTTCGCCCTGTGGTCCCTGCTCGCCCTGTGGTCCAGCAGGTCCTGCGGGTCCCGTTGCGCCTTGTTCGCCTTTATCGCCTTTTTCACCTTGCGGTCCGGTAGCACCTGTTTCGCCTTTTGGTCCTTGTATTCCCTGCGGTCCTTGTATTCCCTGCGGCCCCTGCTCGCCTTGCGGTCCTTGCAGAGTGCCGTGGTTTAGCCATTGCGCCACGCCGTCAACCTGTACGGCTATGTAAATGTCAAAGGGTTGCGTAAGTCCGACGCTGTATGCCGTTCCAAGCGAAACGCCGCTGACTGCGGGCAAGTCCTCTGTTTGCGTGGCGTGTCCGCTGATTACAAAGTCGCTGCCGTCACGCCCCGGTGTGCCTGCTGGTCCCTGTATGCCTTGCGGCCCCTGCGGCCCCGTAGGTCCTTGTGCACCGGTAGCGCCCGTGTCGCCTTTATCTCCCTTGTCGCCTTTCGGTCCTTGTACACCTTGTGCGCCTGTTGCCCCGGCAGGTCCTTGCGGTCCCGTAGGTCCTTGTATCCCCTGTGCGCCCGGAGCGCCAGCAGGTCCAGTTGCACCCGGTGTTCCTTGCGGCCCTTGCGGTCCCTGAACGCCCTGAATACCCTGTATGCCTTGTGCGCCCTGTGCACCGGTGTCACCCTTTAAGCGTGCCAAAAATTCTACCGTTACCATGCTCTGCGCAGTGTTGACAGCGGTAACAACGCCCATGTTGCCGTTAGCGCCGATTATAAAGTCATTGACTTGCGGGGTGCGGTCGGACGGGGTAAGCGTGTTTGCGGGGACTGCGGTCAGTCCCGTATCGGCTATGTTTTCCGGCGTGAAAAATTGCGTTGTGCCGTTTACGCCGGGGGTGCCCTGTGCGCCTTGTATGCCCGGTTCACCTTGCGGCCCCTGTGCGCCTGTCAAACCTTGCGGTCCCTGCTGTCCTGCGGGTCCCTGCGGCCCCTGTGCACCCGTCGCACCTTGCAGCCCTTGAACGCCCTGCGGTCCTGTCGGACCCATAATACCCTGCGGCCCCTGTGCGTGTACGCCCGTGTTTTCGTACTGCATTGTGTCTTTGTTGAATTGAAACCAGTTGCCCGTGGCGTCGTCTATGTAGGGCGGGTAGTTTGCAGCTACGGCGTCCCCTGCCGCTTCCTGCGCCGCCAAAGCCTGTGCGTAGAGTGCCGCTATGTCAAGGTCTGTCGGGGTGCTGCCGTCGGGGTTTGCGTTCGCCAGACTGTCATTTACGGTGAAAGAACCGATTTCGCTTGTGGCAATCTGCGAATATTCCGTGGGGGCGTTGCTGTCGGGTATCTCACGCACTTCCAGCGAAAAATACCAAGTGCCGTTAATGGCAAGCACGGCTGACGGCATTTGAATGTAATACTCGTAGCCGCTTACGTCCGTCTGCACTATCTGTGAGGTGGCGGCGGTACTGCCGTCGTCGGCGGGCGTTATAACCTGTTTCGTGCTGTTGTCCGTGGTAGCTCGGCGTTCAAGCAGCGTGGGTTTGCTGACCGTGCCGCTGTCGGGGTTCGTTTTGCTGGTCGTAAAAGTCACCCACAGGCTCTCCGTAGGTTGCAATGCTCGTGACGGGCGCACCACGAACTCGTTCACAAGGTAACTGTTCTTGTAAACTTCCGTTATGCCGCCCTCGTACTCAAAGGTCATATCGTCCACGTTGAGTAGCACCGTTAGTCGGTTAGATTGCATATAGTAGTCCTCCTGTTATTGATTGTCCGTTTGCTGTTGTTCTTGCAGTTGCAGTTGTTGCAATGCTGCATAAATGTTTGCGTAAAAATGCGTAACGTAGAGAGAAAACGTGGTTGATACATTGCTGTTGTACGCAAGCATAACATTGTTGTTGTTATCTGTAATACACACACCAACAACCCCGGCAGAAATCTGTGCTTGTGTAAACACAAATTCAATACCGGGATTATCTCCTACAAGAATCTGTACTGTGGCGTCATTTGCGGGCGCCATTCTTCCATAGGCCGGTGTCATTACTTTTGCACCTGCCGGCAAATACGACGTCAGCAACCACGTTTTCACCGAAATTCCTTGTGAAAGTTTTTTGACGAGAGGGTTGTACGACGCCCACGCTGAGCCTATGACAAGATTCGGATTGTCCGTTATAAGATGTAGTTGGTAGGTAAAGTTCAGTTGTTCGGCAGGGTCTTTCAAAACCTTGAATTGCATGCCGTCTTTGAATAGTTTTTCGTCGTTTAACGGTGGGGCGTTTACAGCCGTTGTTCCGTTGTCGCTGTATTCCGGATAAGCGTAGTAGAATTGTGTATCATTGCTAGCAACTTCCCCCGCTATTTGAATATACATGCTTTCCAATGTACCGTCGGAATTACAATAGTAAACGTTTCTACAAAGTTGATAATCGGTATCGTTATCGTCTGCAGGGACACGTTGCATTCCTGCCGAAAGATTGTCCTTTGTTTTTGAGGAGAAAACAAGAGAGTTTCCAAAACCAAAGGACGCACACGACAATACTGCCCCCTGCTTTGTTTGCTGAGGTGTATTTTTTATCGTGTAAAACCATGTCAAACTGCATTCGTTTTGAAAAACTATGCTAGGCGTACCGCTTTTTAGTGCCAAAACCAACTGCTCCACAGCAGATGGTGAAATGATTGCGTCGTCGGGAACAGTTAATGTTTTGTCGCTTACAAGACAATAGTCATTCCACAAAAGGTTGCGTTGAACGATGTCCGCAGGAATGTTCCAACTTCGGAATTCCCTGTTGATAGGTACGTTTTCGCTACGTAATGACCAGTTTTTTGACCATGTTTCCGTGCATCGGAAAAGGCTGTCACTGTAAATTTGCAAGTTAGTCGATGTTAATCGCCAAACATTGCCCGTCAGATTTCCGTTTGCGTCCTTTTCGCGCCAAAAGGCTCCCGGCTTGCGATATTGACTTATTGACGTGAAAGTACGCACGACCTGTTTTATTTCACACCCTGTACGGTTGGCTAGCGATTGCATTTCTCGTCCAAGCGTGAGATTGTTTACTATCGGTTGTTGTTGGCTGAAAGGGATGTGAAATTCGTTTTCCTGCGGGTTTGTTTTTGGCACTTGCAACTTAACGCTTTCACCCAACGGTACATAGACAATGCGAAACCGTGAAGAGGGTAAATCACCCGAAAAATTTATTCCCGTAATAGGTCTGTATTGCCCAAAATAGTAGTAATATGCACCGTTGTACCCCTGAGCATAAAAAGCGCTAGCTACCAAATTGTTGAAAACGTTGGTTTGTCCCAAATTTACGCTGATTCTGTTGTTCAGACAAACGATTTCATTGCTTTCACGTGTAAAATACCAGCAGTTGTTTTTTAACTGCTGACCTTGTTGCGCAGGCGTTAGCGCTACTGAATTTATGTATAGCAATGTGTCATATTTGCTTTTCTCCACGACATTGTGAATGATGTCAAAAATCGGCGACACAGGGACATATGTCCCGTCTTGTGCTTTGGTGTATATTTCGGAAATATGTGCATTCACTGCTTGGACTTGCCCATTGTTCAAATCAACCATTACTGTAAAGCGAAACTGCGTGATATCAAAATAGACGTGATAGATTTCTCCTATTTTTTGGGGAAGAATTATCACGCAGTTGTCTGTTGTAACTTGCACTTCCAACGTTCTAGGGGTAATCCAAGTCGTTGCCGACGGAAAAGTAACTGTTGACATTTATATTAACCTCTTGACTTTTAGATTTTGTGTGTTATACTGTTTTTATGAAAACATTTTTGAAACGCAATAAAATATTTTTTTTCTTGTGGGGCAGCATCATTGTTGCTCTTGTGGTATTTTGGTTTTTCCCAGTGGATACTTGGGACAGAAAATGTTTTGTCATTCATAACGGGGAAATAATTAGTTATTATTTTGGAAGTGCTACTTTACAGGAAGCATTATCGTCCCCATTTACTGCTTACGGTTTTGAAGCTATCTTATTTTTCCAAACGATTGTGTTTGCGTTACTGATTCTCACCCTAATTGTTTCCGTTGTGTTGTTCATCATCCGTTGGAAAAAAGAGCACCCGACGAAGATGCAACGCATGCAATCACAAATCGATGAACTGCAAAAGCAGGTGGATGATTTGACAAGTGCCAAATAATTGAATACATATTAAAGAAAACGGTACCACTGACGGCGCCGTTTCTTTTTTTTTACTCTTCCATTAAGTTTTCGACGATTGCTGAAAGCGCCGTATTGTACTGTCCTTCTTCCACATTTTCGCCCACAACGTTTGTTGCTCCGTCGTAAATTGCGTTTACTTCAGTGGCGTAGACATTTACAAACGAAAAGGTTACTACGATAAACTGTCCGTTTGTTGCCCTTATTAAACGGGGAATAGCGTCAATTACAGCCCCGATTTGCACCAAACATTCCCACAAGGACGTTTGCGTGTTCCACTTGAATTGCGGGGCGACGGTGTTGTTCAGAACTAAAATCACGGTTGTGTCCTGCGTTATTTGAAACTTGGGCGTCGTGCTTTGAGCGTAGTCGAACGGTGCGACGATTAAAAGCCTTTGCAAAACGTCGTACAAACTGTCTCGCTGAGCAATATCGTCAGGCTGAGTTACTGCAAAGCCGTCAATCATTATGCCCTGCAACAGTTTGCTGGCTTCCACAAAGTTTACCGAATGCTTATAAATTCCGCCCGACATGCCGTTATTTACAAGTAATGACCTGCTATCCGTTCCAATAAACGAAAATGTTTCGTTTTCGTCCGAAGTATCGACCGATACGGAAAAACCGCTTAAAGGTGCAATAACGCCCTGAGAATGGCTCTCGGTTCGAATAAATCGCATTGTGCCACCGTCCAATTCCACGCCCAACTGCTCGGCAACCGCAATTGGACAAAGTGCTTGCACTGTTTCTGTCGTCCCGTCCTTGTTCAGTATATTTACAGTTACGCTCATCGTCTACCTCGATTTTCGTCAGCCAAATAACCCGCACGTCTTGCAAGTTCATTTGCGCTGCGATTTTGCCACGCTACTTCCTTGTTCTGTCGCGCAAGTTCAACGCCCATACTTATTCCTTCGCTGATAAGATTTAGTGTGCCTAAAATGGGATTTAGAGCAAAGGAAACGCCTATTCCTATCAATTTTTGACCAATATTCAAACTGCGTTGCACCCGTTCTTGCAGTACATAGTTGCCTGTGTTCAAGCCAATCATTCCTACATGTGCGTCAACGATTTGCGTTGCAAACTGCTTGGCGATTGACTGCGCCCGTTCAAGCGTCCAATAGGCTTTGGCGTTTTTCTTGGCAACATTCGTTTTCGCCGCCGCTTTGCTCTTGCCACCGCTTTCGTTGCCGCTTCCGCCACCACCGCCGTTTATGCTTATTCGTATGTCAAGTGTTTCTGCCATTTTACACGCTCCTCATACCCGTAGAAAGGTTTATCGTCCAGTAAGTCACCTGCCCCAACTCGTGTGCCAACACGCAGTCGTGCGCTATCACGGTGTGCTGTACGCCGTTGTATGTCACAGTGAACTTTTGGCGTGGGTTGCTCGTTATGAGCGCATACAGCGCAGCGTCCACGGCGTCGTCGGGGTAAAACAGTTTACTTATCTGTGCGTTCCAGCCTGTGGAAACAATCATAGTTTCGTTTTGCATTGCGGGCGTCTGTCCGTAGGCGTTCACAAATATGCTCGTTTCAAGTTGCGTTTGCGGTGCTTCCGTAAGACTCAATACGCCCTTTAACTCGCCGCTCGTGTCGCCTATCGTGACGACAATGCCTTTGTTGTCGTTTAAGGATACCCCTTTTGTGAATACGACGGTCACAGGCAACTGATAGTGTATGTAGTTGCAGTCGCCGCCCTCGATAAGTGCGCCGTCGCTGCTCGGCAAGCCGACGTCCAGAAAGTATTCAGCCGTGCCGCCGCTTTCGGGGTAAATAACGCCCGTAACGCCCGTGGCAAGGTTCTGCAACGGCAATACAACGGGCGCAGAACTGTTGTAAGTTTCCTTAACTTTCATAAACAGGTCAAGCGTGTAAGATATGTTCATCAACGCCCCGTCGGGTAGGCTGTTGAGGTCGCCGTTGTCTATGTAAAGTACGCCTAAATTGTCAAACTTTTCTCGCAGTTCGGGTATGCGCCACGGCTGCGTATTGAACTCGTCAAAAAGCCCGAAAGTCACCCTTTTATCGTTGTCGTTTAACAGACTCTCGAATTCTCTTAACATTGCTTTCAGCATTTCTTTTTCCTCTCTCAAATAAAGCGTATCGTCAATTTTTGCAATTTGTCCGCCCTCTCGTAAGTAACGAACCGCAGCTGCACTTGGTCTAACACGCTTACCGTTATGTCCGTGATTTTTCCGCATTTGCCGTCCACAAGTTTAACCTTTTCGCCCACGGTGAAAGTGAGCGGCTCTACGGTTTCGATTTGTATGACGTTCTGCCCGCCCTCTATGCCGTGAACATAGGTAGCCTTAAAGTTGTAGGCATTTTCCAGCCCGTATTTGAACGGCACTTCTTTGCCGTGCGTGTACAGCGTGGCGGTGAGCCTGTGCCCTTTCGTAAGTTGATATAGTTTTGCCGCTTCGCTTAATCTTCTCGTCATTTTATCTCCACCTTTCCAAACTCCCTCTCCAACGCCCGAACAAAGTCCGTGCGTGCAAAACGCTCAACGAAACCACGGTGGCGGTTGATTACGCTCGTGCCGGGGACGGTGTACGAATATTCAAGGTCATAGTCGTAAGGTGCTTGTACGCCGCCTATTTTCACCGTGCATTGTCTTTTCCCGCTGCTTGCCAGTCGCACGCTCCGTTGCGTTCTGCCCGTGTCGTAGGGGATATGCCCCGTGCCTCGGCTTATGCCGCCTTTGTAACTGCGCCGTGCGTCCTCTCGCTGTGCCGTAGTCACAAACAGCCTGCCAAAATATTCAGCCGTGTACTCCATTGCTATACCCCCGTGTAAAGTAGCCCTGCATTTAACAGCAGCTGGTGTGCAAGCGGTGCAATAATAGGCTCGGCAAGTTGCCCCTGCCCCGTTTTCATTATCTGGTCTGCCTGCACATAGTTGTTCGTGGCAAGATAGTCTATTTGCTCGATTATCGCCTCTTTTATGACGAACTTGTACCGCTCGTCGTTCATTCTGCGCCATACGCTCTCAACGCCCCCGTAAGTGTATCTCGCCACGTGGTTGATTATGGTGCGCTGAACACGCAACAGCCACCGCTCCGCCTGTTTCGGCTGCACGCCAAGTTCCGCCACCAAGTCTATTTCAAGTTCGTTTTTTACTTCTTCGGGAGTAATCAAAAGTTTGCTTTCCATTGTTCTTGCGCTCCTTTTGCAATTCAAGGCTGGCGGAGTTGCACCGCCGTTATTACTTGTGCCCTGATAGAGGCAGGGGTATTATTGCCCCCGCCCCGATAACGAAAACCGTTAAGCGCCAGCGGTCAGTGCCTCGGTAATCTTAACGTTCTTCTTCGCAGTCTGCTCTGCGGTCAGTTTCACCATATCAGCCTGATAGCCGCTTGCGGTTATCGACAGCGTAACGGTTGCGCCCTGCGCCACTTTGAAAGTGTAGGTGCCGTCGTTGTTGTTCTTAACTGCCGTTACTTCGCTGTCCGTGCTGGTTGCGGTAACGGTTGCGTTGTTCACGGTCGCTCCGCCCGTGCCGGTAAGCGTAAGGGTGACTGTCGCCGCTCCGCCCGTAACTACTCCGCCGGAGGGTTTGGGCAGGTTAGCAACTTCACGATAACCGACGATAGCACCGTCAATACCGTAGATAGGTACAAGTATCTTGTTGCTGTTGTCGTCCGTGAATACGTCTTTAGGTGCAACGGGGTATCTGCGCTCGTCGGCGGTAAAGCCTGCGGTCGTGAATACATCGTTGTCAAGGTCGGGCTTGCCGATAAGTTGTATCTTACGGAAAGCCTCGTGTCCCCAGCAGTTAAGCGGTTGCGCTTTCATACCACGGGTTTCGTTTGCATCGATAATCTTCACGCCGTAGTCGATATTCTCCGATACTGCCGTAGCCTCGTAGGAAACGGCAATGCCCAGAACGTCGTCCAGCGAACCTGCGGGCAGATTGAGGTATTTTTCCGCAAGCGTCCATATGTAGTCCGCCGCTTCCACGAATGCGAACTGCATTGCGTTTCCACGGTAGGCGTTGCCGAAAAAGTTTCTGCTGTCCGTGCCCTCGCTGAACTTGTAATTGCGCAGCATATTCTGTGCAATGTCAGAGCCGTTGAGGATAACACCGCTGGTGCGGCTGAATGCGCTGTTGATGAACTGAGGACGGGCAATTATGGTGCGCCCCTGCGTGCCGTAGGTGTGTGCGCCCATTGCGGGGTCGCCTGCCGACAGTTTGGTGTTCAACTGCGCCAGCAATGCGCTGTATGCGTTTTCGGCGGTAATATCAATGTTGTTGATATTGTTGCCTTCGTTCAAGGAGCGGTGAATGTTATACGCAAGTATCTCCGCCAGAGTGGATGCCGAACGGTCTTCCACTACGCTTCTGCCGTAACTTGCAATTCTGCGGGCAACGTCACGCAGGGGGACGTAGGTCGCTTTCTGCGCAAGTTCGGGGAAAAGTATGTCCTGGTCGTTGATTTGGTTAAGCACGATAAGGAACTCATCGTCTGCGGGCAACATAGGCGCATTCTTGTTGATTATGCCGTCATTGCCGGGAGTACCGGGACGCACGCCCACTCTCGCAGTACGGGAGCTGCTGGGGAAAGGCGTTTCAAGGGGTACACGCACGCTGTCCAGCGGTTTTGCGTTCACCGCATATTTGGACGTAACGGACTGCCCATTGCGGAAAATTTCGCCGACGTAGATTGATTCGGCTATGGCCTCGGAAATGCTTGCTTGCAGCATTACGCCGTCCAAAAACAGTCTGCCGTCTCTGCCTGTTACCGTTTCGCCGCTCATAAGAACGTCACGAACGATACTTTCAAAATTAGTGTCTGCCATAAGTGTTTACCTCCTAAAAATTTACTGCCATTTGCTGGTCATTTTATCCAATTTGTCCGCTTCGGACTTGTTGGCTTCTTCGGGTTGCTTCGCAAGGGCGTCTACCTTTGCGCTTATCTCGTCAAGACGCTTGAAAAGTTCGTCCATTTTGGCGGCGTCCTTTTCCTCGTGTGCGTCTTTCGCCTCGTCTACGGCTTTTGCCACCGTTGCTTCGGGCGTCTTTGCTTTGCCTTTTTCGGCAAGGGACTTTTCTTCGCCCAGACTTTCGTCTACACGGTCTTTCGCCGTTTGGCTGTCCTTGTCACCATCAAGGTGCTCTTGCTCGCCTACGCTTTCGTCTATGCGGTCTTCAATGGACTGCTTAAACTTCTTTTTGTCGTCTTCCGACAAGTCTTTGTAGGCTTTCAAAATTTGCTCGATTGTCATTTCTTTTTCCTCCTGTTTTTTTTGTTTTTTGAACCATTTGAACATTGCTTTTTCGCTCCTTTTGAGTGTTTGCGCATTAAAAAAGCAGGGGTGCGTCCCTGCTCCGTATAAAGTTTTTCATTGTGCTTATGTCCTCCGTGCATTAAAGTAGTTGTTGCGGTTTATTGCCTGTTCTTCAAGCGTCACCTGCGTGCGGTATATCATTGCAACGGTGTTGTGCCTCTCGCAGTATTTCCTATATGCCGCAGTCATTTGCCGTGCCGTGCGGAAAAGGCTCGATACTTCCCCTCGGCTCGCCACTCCTATATCTCGTATAAGGTGCGCCCGTGTCTTTACTTTGCGTATTTCCCGCTCTATCGCCCGTTGCGTTTGGTCTATGCGGTACGCACGCCTCGTTTGAGCCGCTGTGTAGCCCTGTGGCGGGACTTGTTCGTCCTTGTAGGGAATTAGCCTATGTCGGCAATTAAAGCCCAGCAAGCCGTTCATATAGGTTTTCCCCGCTTTTGTCGTGTATGGTACGTTCACCGCAGTTTCAAGCGGTATGTAGGGTACGCCCGTGTCCGTCACCCCCGAACTGCCGTCAAGACTGTATAACCGCCCCTGCCACGGAAAACACCGCTTTGAACAGTCAATATGCGTGCTCGCCCACACAAGCCTTACGCCGTCGTTGCGCATTTGCTCTATGCTCGCTTGCTGGTAGTCGTGCCGCACGTGTATCTCGGCAACGTTTCTTAATGACGCCCCGTTGCGGTCTTTCATTTCCTCGTCCGCAAGGTTTTCTGCTATCTTTCGTATTTCCGCCTTGACTTTTGCGTGGTAGTCGGGAATTTCTATGCGGTCTTCATACAAAAACTCCCTTATTTTGTCGGCTGACGGTGTATGCGGCGGCGTGGCAGGCGTTTTGTCCTCGGTCGGCTCATTATTAGCACGGCGTGTTTTACCGCTTATAGCCAAAATAAGGGCGTGAAGCGGTATTCCGTAACTCCCCGCCATTTCTTCAAGTTCCATCTGCGTTTTGCCGTACAGCCGCAGGGCGTTCTGCGCAAGGCTCGTTTCAAACTTCAAACGGACGTTTTCGTCCCTTATCCGCTTTCCGAAAGCCTCTATAAGCGTTTTTAACTTCCGAAAGGTCGTGTGCCTGTCAATGCCTTTTAACAGGTCGGAAAGTATTATTTCCTTTATGCGGAGTTCAACCGCCGTGGTCGCCGTCACAAAGTTCGGTGCGCTTCGCTCTTTGGGCATTAGTGCTCATCTCCCAGTCCGAATATTTTGTCAAGGTCGCCGTTGCTTGTCGCCGCTTGCTGCTGTTGCTGCTCGGCAAGTTCGCTTACCCATTGCTCCACCTCTGCTTTTGACAGTTCGGGGTGCAGGCGGGCAATGCACTCTTTAAGCGGCATTATGCCCGCTCGGTATTCTTCCATTATGGCGTCCTTGTTGCCCGTTCCCGTCCTGTTCCAAGTAATGTCAACCTCGGCGTTAATGCCCATATAGTTGCACACTTCTTTCAGCATATCGTTTATGGCAATGTTCGCAAGGTCACGCTTGTTTGCCACCGTCACGTCCGTGGTGTCGCTTTCCTTGTCGATTTCCGTTGCCGTTTTCGCCGCATTGTAAGTCAGGTGGTTCGCCAGCGTTGAGGACGACAGCCCCACTTTTGCGGCAAGCATTTCAAGGTAAAAGTCGTGCAACTGCTTTCTTTCCGCTCCACGCAGGTTTGACTGTATGAATATGGGCGCAGTCGGCTTTCCGTCAAGTATGCCGTTGTTGCCGCTCGGCGTTTGCACAAATACCGTGCCCGACAGCGGCGCTTCCTGTACCGACAAAACCGCTTCGTCATAGTCCTTGCCCTGAAAGATTACGTGCTCTCCCGTTTTGCGTTGCATTTCGGGCGGTATAAGAACCATTGTGCGCCCAAAGTATTGGTCTAACTGCCCCATTGAGTAGTTGTAGTCAATGGCGTACAGTATATCCAGTGCTGTATGCAATGAACTATCCGAATACCCATGCATTTCCGTTACCGCTGAACTCGTGCTTGTGTTTTTCCAGTTATAGCACCCCAGCGTTTTGAACGGTAGCCCGTACCACACGCCAAGTTTGATATTTCCGTAAAGCGCATTAAATGTCGATTTTGCGCCGTCGTCCAGCGTATCAAACGAATTGACGTTTGCGCCGTTCGTCATTTGCGGGTTGGTAGCCACGGAGTTAAACTTTTTAAGACAAACACGGTAATACGGCTTGTCGTCAAGCATTATGCGGTCTTCCACAACAATGTACTTTTCGTTTTCCGTCGTGCCGTCGTCAAGCATATCGAAAAAGCGTGCCTTTACGATTTTGCCCGCCCTGTTCACTTGGAAATAAGTGCTGTTCACGGGGTGGACTGTCGGGTAAATGGCGGCTTTTTGTGCGTTTATGTTCAGGCGCAGAATTGCATTTCCCAGCCTGTTTGCAAACGCAAAGCCGTTCATTATAACCTCGTCCATATGGTTATCTGCCGCCCAGTTGGAAAGGCGCTTGCTTGCGTCGGCATCCGCACTGTCGAAACGATAGTTGCCCCGCATACACTCCCGCACAAGTATGTCGCAAACAGTCTTGCCCATACCCGTTGAGAAAAAGTCGCCCCTGTGCAGGGTAAGTACAAAGCCGCTCGCCCATTGCTCCCATTGTTTGACAAAGTTATTTTGATATGTCACCCACTCGGTAGGCATTTGCGTGTAAAAGGTGGCTCGGCTTACTATGTTCTGCCAGTTCTGCCACCTCGCACGAAAGTACCGCTGAAACACCGTCCCCGTGTCCATTCCGATTGGCGCTTCCGATTTTCCTCTCATCTGTTGCTTATCTCCTTATTGGCTTATCAAAGTACAGTTTGGTTGCGTATTCCAGACTGTCTATGCTGTCCTCTCGCTGATTTTTCTTTATGTCGTTCGTCTTCTCGTCAATGACGTAGTTTTCCATATCCACCAAAAGCGTTTCCGTGTTGACGTTCGGCGCAACGTGAAAGTGCAAAATACCCTCCGTGAGCATACTCCGCACACGCTTTACGTCCCCCCAGATAGATTTTTTCTGCACAAGGTAGGTTTCTTCGCCAAAGTCCGACACAAACTGATTGCGTAACTGCTGCCCGCCCTCGGCGCTCTCGAATATCCAGCTGCGCTGCACGTTGGCAAGGAAAGGGAAAATCTGTTTCAATCTTTCCGCCCAGTCGTATATGCGCCTGCTCTGTTCCGTGGGCGCAAGCTGCCCCGCTATTCCCTGTTGCCCCGTTCTGTCCGTGGGGCTGTATTCGTACAAGTCCAGCACCACCGCCCAGCCGTTAGCCATAATTGCAAGGGGCGTACAGCAAGTGCTGTCGTTTACCGTGCCTTCGTCCAAGCCGATACACAACTCCGTCACAAAATTTCCCCGTGCTATCTCGTTGAAAATGTTTATGACGTGTTCCTTGCGGTTGAGCTGCGGATAAACAAGCCCGGAAAGGTTTATGACTTCGCCCAAGTACCAATAACGGTACATTTGCAGGTCGGTGCGCTTCGTTGAAAGTATCTCTGCCACCGTTGCCGGCGTAAGCAAGCCTTGTTGCGCCAAGTCTTCCCAAGTGCCGTAAATGCGCTTCGCCCCCTTGCGCTCCCGTTTGGCAAAATAATCAAAGCACCAGTGCTGCCTCGTCATAGGCGGGTTGTACCGGTAAACTACCTTACTGCCCGTATCGAAAAAACGCACGGCGGTTGAAACAAGGGCGTCAATATAAATGCCGCTGTCGGGTTCGTTTGCTTCCTCGACGATTACACGCTGTAACTTGCCGCTCGGCGGCACTTTACCTTTCGTGCGGTTTATGTCCTTGTTTATGGCGAAAAACTGTATCTTGTTGCCGTTGCCGTTGTATGTCACTTCAAACGGCGAATAACTCACCTTAAAGTCCGCTCCCGCCTTGTTGGAGTAGGAAAAGCCCATTTGCGCTATCGTTGCAAGCGTTGAGGTGAATATGCTGCTTCGTATGTCGCCGTCCTCACTACGGGTGTACCATACGTCCCCCGTGCCGTTCACAATGTCGCTTATGGTCGCTATTTCATCGTGTTGCGTTTTCCCGCTGACACGCCCCGAACACAAAATGTACTCATCCACGCCCATATCCGCAAGGTTGAGTTCCTCGCCGTCTAAAAGGCGTTGCAGCATTTCCTCTTTCCCGATTAAGGCTTTCCGCCCCGTTCCGACAAGTAACGGCTGGTATTTTTGCAGATACTTAATCGTTGTCGTCTGCATTTGCTTCACCTACAATTTCGATTTTGATATGGTTCTGCTCCGCCGTCTTTTTCTGTTCGCCGTCAAATAGCGACATATAATTGCCCAGCAAGTGCGCCGCTTTCAGCCTATCTTTCGTACTGGCGTTCTTGTCCCGCATTGTGCGTGTTAAAAATTCAAGCGTTTCCTTCTTGTCCGCTATTGCCTCCGAAAAAATTCTCGCTTCGTTTTCATCGACGTATTTTTTAATTTCCGGGTGCTGTAAGTTCCTGTACCCGTCACGGGACGGATATTTGTACCCCGCCTTGCGGGCAGCCTCGGAGGCGTTATGGCAGAGCAGAAAGTATTCACAAAAGGCTTTTTGTCGTCTGTTCATCTGCCCTTATCCCTCCTTTTTCTGCATAGAAAAGAGCGACAGTTTTTACCTGCCGCCCATATTTAGTCTTTATTTTTCGCCGTTGCCCTGCTCGCTGTATTGCAAGTATTCAAGGGCTTCTTCGTTCGTGGATAGCCGCACTTCGCCGTCCTTCATATTTGCCTCCGATAAAAAAGGCAGTGCCCCAAGTCGGACACCGCCTCTGTGTATTTTTCAATAATACAATTTTAGCGCATAAAAAGTTAGAAAAAGTTCGTACTTTCAAAGTTCTGCGTATTTTCTTATGCCTCGCCCAAGCAGCTGCTTTACATAGCCGTAAGTGTAGTTCATCATAACGGCAATTTTTTCAAAGGTTTCCATATGCACGTAGCGCCGTGTAAGTATGGTTGCGTATGGCTCGTCCAGCATTTCAATTTTCTTCACGATACGCTGTTGAGCCTCGTACATTGCTATTATGCCGTCCGATATTTCCGCTTCAAGGGCGTCCATTCGGTCAAGCAATGCCTCTAAAAGGCACTTGTCTTTCGACGTGGCGGGGCGTGCAATGTTACCGTATGTAGATACCCGCATGGAAAAGGAAAACAGCCTTTCCCTCACCTCTGCAAGCCGCTCTTTTCTGTCCCGCAGCCTGTTGTAGTAGCTGTATATTTGCCGCAACTCTCTTTTCGCTTCTTCAATACTCATTTCGCTTGCTCCTTGTTTTTTCGGTATTCCTGCATTTCTTTCCATAGCCTGTGCAGGTAGGTTATCCATTGCCCTGCGTTGCGGCGGGTGCTGCCGTCAATTATCTTTTGTACCCGCTTGCACTCCGCTTCGTAGTCGGCATAAGTCGTCAGTTTGTCCATATATATCACCTGTGCCGTTTTTTTATGTTCGCCCGAATAATTGCCAACTCAACACCGCTTATATTGTGTTTTGCCCTATAAAGTATCATTTTTTCTGCAAGTTCTTTTCCTGTCATTTTTCTTCCTCCGCTCTGTTCTACTTCGTGATATACGCTTTCACTCGGAGCGTAATATCAAAAGCAATCAAGCGGATATTCACAAGCGTGAAAGCCGCTATTACAACAAATTACAGGCTCATTTGTTTCGTATTCTTTACCCTCTTCGTACTGATAGCCTCTGCAAGTCATATCTTTGTTAAAGCCTTTGTATGTCTTCATTTTCTTTTCTCCTTTTCGTTTTCTTCTGCCCACTTCCGCATATTCTCTATGCAAGCGGTGCGGTCTACCTGCGTGCAAACCTCGTCCCGCCAGCCCATCTCGCAGATGTCGCACGGGTATTGCTGTTCGCTCATCATTTCCACCAAATAGGCTATGAATTCTTTGTCCGTCATTCCTCTTCCCCCACAATCTCTTTCAGCCGTGCTTCGGCTTCGGTGTAATCTGTAAAAACTATTTTGCCAAAATCTTCCTTTGTAAACTGCCCGTGTTTGTATTTTTCCACAAACCCCTTTTCTGCATCCCCTAAATCGACAATAAAATCTACTGCATATGTTACTGTCTCACTGTCCATAATAATTGAACAAATGTGTGACTTTGCAATATCACTAACTCCATCATATACCCACGGCATATAAATAGTATCTCCGACTTTTGCTTTCAACTCCTCTGCCTTTTCAAGCGTTGCTTTTAATTCAGCATTTTCTTTTTCAAGGTCTTGTATCTTTGTTTGCAAGTGGGTTACTACCATCGTATTTATAGTTTCTTCACGCATTAAAAGTTCGCCATTCTCAATTTGATTTTCCAGGTCAAAACATCTTAATGCGTACATATAGAAGCGTGTCATATCTTCATGCTGATTAAAGTTAAGCATTTTAACTCTATCATGCGGCGTAACTCTTTCATAATTTTTCATTTTTATTCCTCCTTCGCCTTTACCAAAATAGCAAGTTCGTGCATAAACTCTTGTGCTGCTTCAACACTTTGAAAATAACCGTAGATTTTAATTTTATTACCTTTTTGCACACAAATTGCAGGTCGTTTTCTGTCGGGAAAAAGTTGTGCACCTATTTTTGTTTTGCCGTCAGTCAATGCTCTCATTCTTCCTCCTCCAAGTCTACTCCGTATTCTTTTGCAAGGTCTTTAATTTTTTCGTATAATTCCCGCAACAAATCTTTTGAAATCTTGTTGCGTATTTGTACCTCATAATATTCCCTTGCGGTCAGTGGTGCTTGCAATACTGCGAAAGCATAACCGTCGGGTAATTCGTCAGTTTTATATGCTTCAAGTCCGCATATCATAGCGGGAAAAATGTCTCCTAAATACATAAATGCGTTGACTTTTGCATATTTCTCGTTTATCAAAACTGTATTTGCCCTTATACCTTCCTGAAATGCCAACTTTCTTGCTTCTGCTATTTTGTTTATAATATCTGCGTTTATCAATTTTCGTCCCCCAATATTTCCTCTCGGCTGGTAGGCCAGTCATCTTCCCACTTAACGGAGGCAAACTTGGCGGTGGAAAAGTTAGTGATAAGTTTCGTATATAGAGAAGATGTAGTGCACCAATACCCTGCTATGTCTTTGAAAGGTCTTTTGAAATATGCCCACAAGTTACCGTTCTTATCTCTCGCCACCCATTTCACTTTGTCTAACGCCCTGATTACTTCCTTGTCTTTTTCGGAAAAGGCTTTCTTCTTGTCGGCTTCGGCGTTGAGCCATTTTTCCCTCTCGTCACTACAATAGACCCTTCTGAAAATGCATTTCGAACAATCCTCGCAACTTATAATCTCATTCACTTCATTTACCGCCCAATCTCCCGTCTTACACATCTGCGCCATAATAGCGTCCTTGTATTTTTCTGCGTTTGTCATTTTGTTGCCCCCTTTTTGTCTGCAAGCCATCGCAAAACCTCTGCTTCTGTGGCGTAATACAACAGAAAAATTGCCTGTTCTTGATCGGTAAGCGGCACACCTAAAATCAACTTCGCTCTGATTGTTTCTTCCATATTCGCCCCCTACCGAAGTCAGTCTTTCCTACTCCGAATCCTATCTCTTTTAGCATGGCGCTCATGTGCCGGTGTTTTCCAAAATACAAACCGCTTTTCCACGGCAGTGCTTTTCCACGTTTTATACTTTTCACAAACTGAATGACACTTTTGCCATCGTTCTTCACAATTTTTGCAAGGGTTTTCCCCTAAATAATAGATTGCCATAGTCAGTCCTCCAACATTTCGGGGTTGTCGTAAATGTTGCCGATAATTTCCCAATTTTCGCTTTCCCAATCTTCCATAAAATCTGTAGTCCCAGAAAATATTCCTTTCTCAATATCTAAATTAGGATTTTTGAAAGTATATAATCCAAACGCAGGACAAATTTCAAAATAAACAACTTCTGCGTAATAATTAAAATGTCCTTCGCTTAAATAAGGATATTGATAACACTGTAAAATATCCCCCTCAAAAATCTTTTTGCCGTTCTTATCGGTTAAACCTGTGTACTGCCCGATAGTTTCGGAAAGTACTTCTTTCATTGTAACATATCCAAAGGCAATGTCACTGTCTATCAAAATAAAAGTTTTATCTCCGCTTTTTGCGAAAAATCCCTCAATCCACTCGTCGTTGTCAACTCGCTTTCCTCTAAACAAAATCTCTCTCATTTTGCCTCCCTTACCTCTTGTTCCTAAAAGTTCATTGCCTTATTCAATCTTTCAATTTGTTGTTGCTTACTTAACCGCAGATATATTGCCGTAGTGTTTATGCTGCTATGCCCCATAAGGTCAGCAAGTAAAGATATGTCGTTATCTCTTTTCAAAAATTCTACCGCAAAAAAGTGTCTAAAACTGTGCGGGTGCATTACTTTTTCGTTTATGCCATATTTGTGAGCATAGTTTGCTAATTGCTGGGCAATGCCCCTTGTTGTGATCTGTTTCTTAAAACGGCTCGGGAAAAGAAAATCATTGTCGCCGAATGTCGAAAAATATGACAAAACTTCTTCGCTTCTCAAACTGTCACAAAAATATATCCGACGAATTTTTCCTTTCGTTGGTATTTCCGCATACCCTCTTAACAAGTCAGCCTTTTTGAATTGCCGTAATTCCGATACTCTCGCCCCTGTTTTGCCTAAAAACAAGCATATATAATACATCTTCATTTTCCCGTCATTCTTTAAGCTGTTAAGCAAAAGGTCAAACTCTTCTCGGCTTATAACATTTTCGATAGTGTTTACCATTTGTACTTTTACTTTTTTTAGCACAAGGTCGGGCTTTCCGATAAATTTCAGGTACTCCGATATTGCCGTTATGTAATGATTTACGCTTTTCGGTTTCATTATTGTTAAAAGCCCACGCTTCCATTCTATGAGATTGTTTTTTGTCACCTCGTCATATTTGCGAAAATATTTTGACACATGGTCGATATATGACTTTATCGTGTTTGGCGCAAGTTCTTTTTCCCATAGATAGTTTTCAAAATCTCTTATTTTATTCCCCATAAAAGTTTTCCTCGTATGATAGTTCTGTAATCGTGTCGATAGGTCTTTCTTCCGTAACCATATCGCCAAACAATATTGTTGGTGCAATTTCATTTCGGCGCATAATTTTTCGATAAGTTCGCTTAAACTCCCATTCGCACTTCATAAAGACAAACCGCTTAAAGGTACAATGCTTTTCGTTATATACGTCTATAACATTCCATATCCTAAATGCGCACTCGCTCATAAAGTCGTCAACGTCTATTTTCTTATTTTTCCATAAGTTTTTGTCTGACACATACATACGGATAAACAGCAAAGCGTACTTTTCAAATAGTTCTCTTGCCGTGTTGTTTACGGGTAAACAATAGGCTTTGTTTACGTCCCAGCGCAGGTTATCCAATGCGTTGTTTAACGGGTTTCCGTCAATATGCAAAGGTTGTTTTGCCAACTTCGGCGGTTCGCCAACAAAAGCCAACAAAACCAATTTTGCAACACTTCTCTTCACCTGTTTTTTTCTGTCACGCATTTTAACGACTACGTTTTTATTTCCTTTTCCGTTATCGTGTAAAAATGTTGCCATTATTTGCGCTGGGTAAGTTCTTTTGCTTTTCCCGTTTCTACCACAATTTCGTGTGCGCTCTTTAACTCTCACACGCCCAAAATTGCTGACTTCGTATAGCGGATTTTCTTTTATTTCACGCCATTCTTCGCCTTCCCGCATTTCCATTTGTCAATCTCCCGTATCATCTCTTTTAGGGTTTTGGTAAGAATTATGGTTTGTCCGATTTCATTATCCTAAACAAGCCACCACGCCCCATTTTTATAAATCATAAAGTCTTTATAGCGTGTGCCACGAAAATGCTTATCAAGCCTTTCGTTCCCCATATATCTCATAGTGGCTGTTTTGTCCATTTTTCGCCGTCCCATTTATGCATAATTTTATAGGGGTTATGTTCGCAACTCACGCAAGGCTCTTTGTGCCAGCTTGTGTTTGAATTGAGCGCAAGTTCGCATTTATCCATGCAATAGCGGACGCATTCACCGCAATGATATTCTCGGTCATCACCAATCCATTTCAGCACATTGATAGGCTTGCCACAAAATTTGCATTGTTTCATTTTCTTTTCTCCTTTTCCTTGCTCTCTGCCCACTTCCGCATATTCTCTATGCAATCCATATTGTACACTTTGTTTATTTCAATTTGCATTGTGTTTCCTCATACCTCTTTTTAAGCCGTGTAATGACTTCTCCGCCGTATTCGTGTTCGCACAGGAAAATAAACTGTGCCACGGTATATTCGGCATTTAGGTCTAAATGACGGCTTTTAATAAACCGTTCTCGACCAAATAAACAACTGCCCGTCAGTATATGATGCCATTCAAAAAACTCACTGCCTTTGTAGGTTTTGTCAGTGGCAAAGTGTTCAATAAACTTTTCTATGCGTTCCTCAACGGGCATAGTATTAAAAATCTTTTCCTGTAAAGATTGATACGCCTCACGCAAGGTCTTTCCGTGTGCATAAAAGCCGTATTCTTTGTTTCGTGCTATGTAACACGGGGTAGAAGTGAAGTCGTGAATATTGACAGAAAAGCCTTTTGCGTAGTCGCCGAAAATGTGTGTGATAATTGTGGGTGTTTCGTCAATTTGAAATACTTTATGATTTTTATATGTCAATATAAAAAACTGCTCGCCATCGCCAGAGCCATCGCCAGAGCCATCGCCAGAGCCATAGCCATAGCCATAGCCAGAGCCATAGCCATAGCCAGAGCCATAGCTGTCTCGTATACACATCTCCGAGCCCACGAGACTAGCGCTCATCGCGTT
>ERZ1090866.135-NODE-135-length-32458-cov-15.235688_pt1 | contig 32458 bp, 30 predicted proteins | sample MGYA00478477_ERZ1090866 | MGnify/ENA primary metagenome ERZ1090866 (study PRJEB33644, sample SAMEA5815737) | chicken gut metagenome | biome: Chicken; feature: Gastrointestinal Tract; material: Caecum | place: Ireland | collected 2019-01-01 | study: A study of the... | reverse complement strand
CAGAAGAAAAGGAACTGCCGCATTACATTCGATTTAGTGCGGCAGTTCCTTTTTAGGATAAAGATCACTTCCAGGCTTTTTTCAGCTTTCTGCAGGCCGCCTGGATCTCCTCACTCTTCAGGGGGCCGTAGCCCAGCAGAACCGTGTGCCGGTCCACGGATGCATCTTGTTCAATGACATACTCTCCAAGGCCGTACACCCGGATCTTTTCCCCCGCTGCCCTGCGAAGAGCCTCTTCCTCCGTCATGCCGTTTTTAAACCGCACTCTCACATGCAGGCCCGCGTTTTCCCCGTACAGTTCCAGAATATCGCTCATTTCCCGCAGACAGCGGATCAGCAGATCGTGCTTGGCCCGATAGACGGAGCGCATCCGGTTGAGATGGCGTTCAAAATGCCCCTCCCGCAGAAAAATTTCCAGCATTCGCTGATCGATTCGGGAAATTGTGGCAGAAAAAGCCGCCCCCTTCTGACGGTAAACAGAAAGCAGCGATTCCGGCAGCACCATATAGCTGACCCGAATCCCCGGAGCGATGGCTTTGGAAAAAGTACCCAGATAGATTACACAGCCTTTTGTGTCATATCCCTGCAGAGCCGGTATGGGCTTTCCCCGGTATCTGAATTCACTGTCATAGTCATCCTCAATGAGATACCGGCCTTCCCTCTCCCCTGCCCAGCGCAGCAGTTCCATACGCCGGCTGATGGGCATGACCGTACCCATGGGAAACTGGTGGGACGGCATCACATAAGCGGCGTCCGCCTGACTGGCGGACAGTTTTTCCACGTCCATTCCGGCCCCGTCCAGGGGAATCGCCGCAGTGGGACAGCCCAGGTTCCGGAAGCACTGAAAAGCGCTGCGGTAGGTAGGATTTTCCATAGCAATGACTGTATCTGTTTTCAGAAGCACGGACAGCAGCATCAGCAGGTAATCATTTCCCGCCCCCATAACAATCTGCTCCGGCCGGCACTGGACTCCTCTGGCGTGGTGGAGATAATCGGCAATGACCTCCCTGAGGCTCTGCTCTCCCTGAGGCTCCCCCAGCTGGAACAGTCCGCTGTTTTCTTCCAGCAGAACTTCTCTGGAAATTTTTCTCCAGATATTTACAGGAAAGCTTTCCTCATCGATCCCGTTCAGGGCAAAATCCCAGAGAAAGGCAGGACGCTGCTCCTGCCTTTCCTGTGTCTGTATTCGCTTCAGATCTCCCAGCTGATACAGCTCCCTGACATTTCCGGCAAAATATCCCTTCCAGGGCACGCTGTCCAGGTATCCCTCCGAGGTCAGCTGTCCGTACGCCAGATCCACCGTGCTGCGGCTCACTGAAAGCTGCGCGGCAAGAGCCCGGGAGGAGGGGAGTTTTTCGCCTGGAGCGATCTTCCCCGTCCGGATCTCCTCTTTGATAAAACGGCAGATCTGCTCATACAGGGGCATTTTCATGCGGCTGTCCAGTTCAATCAGAAGATCTTTCATTTCGTTTGTCCGTCCGCCCCGGGGAGCTTAAAGGAGCTTTTCAGGGAAACAATGCGGTTGAACACCAGCGCCTCCGGCCTGGAATCCCGGGAATCCACGCAGAAATAACCGCTGCGCACAAACTGGAAGCTTTCATAGGCCCGGGCGCCCTGAAGGCTGGGTTCCACATAGCACTCCTTTAAGACAGTCAGAGAATTGGGATTCAGGTTCATGGTTCCGTCTTCATTATAAACCCCCTTGCTTTCATCAATGAGGTTTTCGTACAGACGGCACTCCGCTTTCACCGCGTGAGCCGCGGAAACCCAGTGAATGGTTCCCTTCACCTTTCTTCCGTCCGGGCTGTTTCCGCCTCTGGAATCAGGATCGTAGGTTCCGTGGATCACCGTGACATTTCCCTGGGCGTCCTTTTCGCATCCGGTACATTTCACGAAGTAAGCGTTCATCAGACGCACTTCATTTCCCGGGAACATGCGGAAATATTTCTTCGGGGGAACTTCCATGAAGTCTTCCCTCTCAATGTAAAGTTCCCGTGAGAAGGGAACCGTCCGGCTTCCCAGGCTCTCATTTTCCAGATTATTCTGCACTGTCAATTCCTCCGCCTGGCCTTCCGGATAGTTGTCAATCACCAGTTTTACCGGATTCAGCACAGCCATGACCCGGGATCTTTTCAGTTTCAGATCTTCCCGGATGCAGTACTCCAGCATGGCGTAATCTACAGAGCTCTGAGCTTTGGAAACGCCGCAGAGCTCCACAAATTTCTGGATAGATTCCGGCGTAAAGCCCCTGCGGCGAAGGGCCGCGATGGACACCAGCCGGGGATCATCCCAGCCGTCCACAGAGCCTTCCTCCACCAGCTTTTTAATATAGCGCTTGCCGGTCACCACATTGGTGAGATACAGCTTGGCAAACTCAATCTGCTTGGGGGGATGGGGATATTCCAGCTCCCGCACCACCCAGTCGTACAGAGGCCGGTGATCCTCAAATTCCAAAGTACAGATGGAATGGGTCACCCCCTCGATGGCATCCTCAATGGGATGGGCGAAATCATACATGGGATAGATACACCAGGCGTCTCCCGTGTTCTGATGGCTCATATGGGCCACCCGGTAGATGACCGGATCTCTCATATTAATGTTGGGGGAAGCCATATCGATCTTTGCCCGGAGCACCTTGCTTCCGTCGGGGAACTCTCCCGCCCGCATGCGGCGGAACAGATCCAGATTTTCCTCCACGCTCCGGTTCCGGTAAGGGCTTTCCTTTCCCGGCTCCGTCAGGGTTCCCCGGTATTCCCGGATCTCCTCCGCGGACAGATCGCATACAAAAGCTTTTCCCTTGCGGATCAGTTTCTCCGCCGCCTCGTACATCTGTTCAAAATAATTGGAGGCAAAATACAGATGATCTCCCCAGTCCGCCCCCAGCCAGCGGATATCCTCTTTAATGGACTCCACAAATTCCGTCCGCTCCTTGGTGGGGTTGGTATCGTCAAACCGCATGTTGAACTGGCCGCCGTACTTCTTTGCCAGTCCGTAATTCAGCAGTACCGCCTTGGCGTGGCCGATGTGAAGGTAGCCGTTGGGTTCCGGAGGGAAACGGGTGCAGACCTTGTCGTAAACTCCCTCTGCCAAATCCTTTTCAATGATCTGTTCAATAAAATTCTTGGATCCCGTTTCCTTTTCCATGGATCATTTCCTCCTCATTCAAAATCATGACGTTCTTTTGTACTGACCATCATAGCATAAAATATACAAATTTCAAAGAAATTTTTGCGGCCTTCTGACGGGTCCGCTTTCTCCGGGAATTTTCGCGTAAAACGCAAAAGGAGTTTTCCATATTGGAAAACTCCCATCCCTACTGGAAGCAAGGGGGCTCGAACCCCTGACCTCTCGCGTGTGAGGCGAACGCTCATCCCAGCTGAGCTATACTTCCCTGTGAAAGCTGCTGACGAGACTTGAACTCGTGACCTCCGCCTTACCAAGGCGACGCTCTACCACCTGAGCCACAGCAGCGCTTTGTGACTGCTCATCACAAGAAAGAATTCTACCAAAAGGTTCCCTAAATGTCAACCCTTATTTTTCATTTTTTTCTTATTTTTTTAAAAACTGGCTCACTTTCCCCCGGATCCGCTGAAGCGCGTTATCCACCGACTTGGCAGGGCGCTGCAGGGAGCCTGCGATCTGCAGGTAGTCCAGCCCCTTCAGATACAGCTCCAGCACGTTCTGCTCAAAGGGGCTCAGACTGCCCCATATTTTTTTCTCCAGCATCTCCGCCGCTTCCTGATCCAAAAAGATAGACTCCGGGCTGTCAACCGTCCGCAGGTTGTACTCCTCCTGGTTCTCCTCCAGTTCATTCAGAGATATGGAACTGTTCAGGGGCAGATGCTTCTGCCGGCTGGCGGAGGCCACCGCCGAGTACATCTGCCGGGAGACGCAGATCCCGGCAAAAGTCTGGAAGGAGGCTGCTTTGTCCGGCTGATACTCCTGCACCGCCTTGAACAGCCCCAGCATTCCCTCCTGCAGCAGATCCTCCTGGTCGCCTCCGGCCAGATACAGGGCTCTGGCTTTCCGGCGCACCAGGGGCTTATATTTATTCAGCAGATAATCCGCCACTTCCGCCTCTCCCCGGCGGAGCATACCGATAAGTTCCTCATCGGAATATCCATTGTAATTCTTCATTCTATCCTCTCTGCCTGACGATCTCGTAGGCAAGAATGCCGGCAGCCACCGACGCGTTTAAAGAATCGATTTCCCCTTTCATGGGGATGGAAGCGATAAAATCGCATTTCTCCCGGACCCGGCGGCCCACTCCGGTGCCCTCGCTGCCGATGACCAGACCTATGGGGCCTTTCAGATCCAGGTCGTACATGGAGGTCCCCCCCATGTCCGCGCAGACAAACCACAGCCCTCTGCGTTTCAGATCTTCAATAGTGCCGGACAGATTGGTCACCTTGGCCACCGGCGTATAATTCACAGCGCCGGCGGAAGCTTTGGCCACAGTGGCGGTGAGCCCAGCCGCCCGATGGCGGGTAATGATCACTCCGTGGGCGCCGGCCAGATTGGCGGTACGGATAATAGCCCCCAGGTTATGGGGATCCTCAATCTCATCCAGGAGAATCAGGAAGGGATCCTCTCCCTTTTCTTCCGCTCTTTTTAAAATATCCTCCACCGTAGAGTACTGGTAGGAGGCCACCGCGGCGATTACCCCCTGATGATTTCCCGTCTCCGACATCTGATTCAGCCGCTCTTTAGTGACAAAGGCCACAATGGCGTCCCTCTTTCTGGCCTCCCGCAAAATCGTCTGAATAGGACCGTCATGAAGTCCGGCCTGAATGTATACTTTATCCACGCTGCGGCCGGACCGCAGGGCTTCCAGCACCGGATTGCGGCCTTCCACCCGGCTGCTTTCTTCTTTTTCTCTGTGTTCCATTTCTACTCCTGCGCTTCCTCCGGGGCGATCCCCAGCTTAATCAGATCCAGCATCCTTGTAAACTCCCCCTTGAGATACAGATAGCCCATCACCGCCTCAAAGCCTGTGGCCCGGCGGTAATCCGTGATGCTGGCGTTTTTGGCGGAGGTATAGGATTTCGCGTTCCGCCCCCGCTTGTAAATATGCTCTTCCTCCGGCGTAAAATGCGGTTCCAGCACATCGATCATCCGGGACTGTGTCTCCGCCTTTACCAGATTGCTGGCAGCATGGTGCAGCTTATTCACCTGGGTATTGGCCCGGCTCACCAGAACAGTCCGGACTACCAGCTCATAGGCGGCATCTCCGATGTAGGCCAGAGTCAGGGGGGAATACTGCTTCACCTTTACTTCCGGCAGGTCAAACAGCTGTTTCAGATATTCTACGCTCTCTTCCATTTTACACCTTCCCGGGTGTCTTCCAGCAGAATCCCCTTGGCCAGCAGTTCATCCCGGATAGCGTCCGCCCGGGCAAAATCCCTGGCCTTTCTGGCCTCCTGGCGTTCCCGGATCAGTTTCTCAATGTCTTCGTCCAGAACTTCTTCCCTGCGCTCCGCCTTCAGGCCCAGAATCTCTGTCAGCTCCAGGATTTCTTTCTTTATGGCCCCGGCAAAGGCTCTGCTTCCCCGGGAAGAGGCCTCGGTATTGGCAAACTTCACCAGTTCAAAGACCGCGGCGATGGCGTCGGCAGTGTTCAGGTCATCGTCCATGGCCTCCTCAAATTTCCGGCGGAAGGCCTTCATCTCCTCCAGCTTTGCCTTCTCCCCTTCTGAGAGTTCCCCTTGTCCGGCAGAAGCCTCCAGGCCCTTCAGGGTATCCACCGCAGTAAGGATCCTCTCCAGAGCGTTTTTGGAGGATTCCATAATTTCCGCGCTGAAATTTAAGGGACTGCGGTAATGGGCGGACAGCATGAAGAACCTCAGCACCTGCAGATCATATTTTTCCCCGATTTCCCGGACGGTAAAGAAATTGCCCAGAGATTTGCTCATTTTCCGATTGTCAATGTTCAGAAAGGCATTGTGAAGCCAGTAGCGGGCAAAGGGAACCCCGTTGCAGCACTCGCTCTGGGCGATCTCATTTTCATGGTGCGGGAAGATCAGATCCTCGCCGCCGGCATGTATGTCGATCTCGTCCCCCAGATATTTCTTCGCCATGACAGAACATTCAATGTGCCAGCCGGGGCGGCCGTCGCTCCAGGGAGAGGGCCAGGACGGCTCCCCTTCTTTTTTAGGCTTCCAGAGGACAAAATCCAGGGGATCTTCCTTCTGGTCCTCGCCGGTTACCAGGAGAGAACGGCCGCCGGAGCGGAGATCGTCCAGATTTTTATGGGAAAGTTTCCCGTACTCCGCGAACTTTCTGGTGCGGAAGTAGACGGTGCCGTCCACATTGTAGGCATACCCTTTTTCTATCAGGGTCCGGATCATATCGATCATGCCCTGGATCTCATGGGTAGCCTGGGGATGTACCGTAGCCGGGCGCACGTTCATGGCCTCCATGTCCTTTTTGCACTCCTCAATATAGCGGGCAGAAAACTCCTCCGCGGAAACTCCCTCCTGGTTGGCCTTAGCGATGATCTTATCGTCCACATCCGTAAAGTTAGATACATAGTTTACCTGGTATCCTTTATATTCCATGTATCTTCTGGCTGTATCGAAGACGATCATGGGCCTGGCATTTCCGATATGGATCAGATTGTACACCGTAGGCCCGCAGACGTACATGGATACCTTTCCCTCCTGAAGGGGGATAAATTCTTCCTTTTTCCTGGTTAATGTATTATACAGCTTCATCTTTTTTTATTTTCCTTTCCAGTTCTCTCAGCTTCTTTCTTCCCGGACAGTTCCGAAGCTCGGCTTCCAGCTCAAGCACTCTGTTGACCAGCTCCGAATTCTCTTTCTGGAGCACGTTGATATCTTCCTTTACCGGATCCGGCAGATGGCCCTGATCCATGGTCTCTCTGGGAATCTTCATATTATCCCGGCGAACCACCCGTCCCGGAACTCCCACCACCGTACAGTTGGGGGGAACCTCCTCCAGCACCACGCTGCCTGCGCCGATCTTGGAATTTTCTCCCACAGTAAAGGATCCCAGCAGCTTTGCTCCGGCGCTGACCATAACGTTGTCACAGAGAGTAGGATGCCGTTTGCCGCTCTCCTTTCCTGTGCCGCCCAGGGTCACGCCCTGATAGAGGGTGACGTTGTCCCCGATAACGGCAGTCTCCCCGATGACCACTCCCGCGCCGTGGTCGATGAAGAGCCCCCTGCCGATCTCCGCCCCCGGATGGATCTCAATTCCCCATTTCCTGGCCGCTTTCTGGGAGATTTTTCTTGCCCGGTAGAAATGGCCTTTCAGATATAGTTTATGGGCTTTCCGATATTTTCGCAAGACCCAAAAATAGGGATACAGCAAAACTTCCCGGGGGGATTTGATGGCCGGGTCTCGCTCCTTTACCACCTGAAACTGTTCCCGCATATCCTTCAGAAGTCCCAAGATATTTCCTCCTTCCTGACCGCTGCCCCGCGCAAAAAAAGGAGAACCCTGTCTGTATAAAGACGGGCTCTCCCGCGGTTCCACTTTATTTGAAAACAATCTGTTTTCCGCTCTCATCCTTAACGCGGATTTACGTGCCGGGCTACCGTACCTTCACCCGGCCGGCTCCGGGATGCACTTTCACAGTCCGTACCGGTAAACCGCTCTCAGCCGGCGGCGGTTCTCTCTGTCAGCGTCCGGTTTCTGCTACTCTATCCCTTCCAGGCCTTTGACTTTCTTTACATTTCCTAGTCTATGCACAAACCGGGAGTTTGTCAAGCCTGTTTCTTTCCGGCGTCTATCCTTCTCTGGATAAACTTTGTCACCTCCATAATAGGGATGATGACAATGGCAAGAGACATGGCGATCAGGTATTCCTGGATGGAAATATGCTCAAACTGGAACGCATTTGCCAGGAAGGGCACCTCGATGACCAGAGTGGTGCACAGCAGGGATACCAGCATCGCTCCCCACAGCCAGCGGTTATGGCTTCCCATGCGGAAAATAGACTGACGTCTGGACCGCATGTTGAAGGAATGGAAGATCTCGATCATGGACAGAGTCAGAAAGGCCATGGTCATGCCGTCGGCGCTGGACTTGATCTCCCACACGCCGGATTCCACATAATGTCCGATGAAATAGGACAGCAGCACCATGACGGTAACCACTGCGCCCTGGAAGACCACGTCAAATCCCATGCCCCCGGCAAAGATGCCGTCTTTGGGATCCCGGGGCTTCCGTTTCATAATATCGCTCTCGCTCTTTTCCATACCCAGGGCCAGGGCCGGGAAACAGTCGGTAATCAGATTGATCCACAAAAGATGCACCGGCCTCAGAATAGTAAAACCGAACATAGTGGCCGCAAACACCGCCAGTACTTCCGCCAGGTTGGAGGCCAGCAGAAACTGGATGGACTTGCGGATATTGTCATAAATCCTCCGGCCCTCCTCCACTGCTGACACGATGGTGGCAAAATTGTCGTCCGCCAGCACCATATCCGCCACATTCTTGGTAACATCCGTACCGGTAATTCCCATGCCCACGCCGATATCGGCGCTCTTGATGGAAGGCGCGTCATTCACTCCGTCTCCGGTCATGGCTGTGATCTTTCCTCTGGCTTTCCAAGCTTTCACAATACGAACCTTGTGTTCCGGCTGCACTCTGGCATAGACGGAGTAATTCTCAATCTTCTGATCCAACTCCTCATCGCTGATTTCATCCAGATCCGCCCCGGTAATGGCCTGGCTGGCATCCTGGATGATCCCCAGCTGTCTGGCGATGGCTGCCGCCGTGTCTTTGTGATCCCCGGTAATCATCACCGGACGGATCCCTGCTTCCCGGCACTCCTGAATGGCCGGGATCACTTCCGGACGCACCGGGTCGATCATGCCGGAAAGCCCCAGATAGCAAAGCTCCTGTTCCAGAGCCTCCGGCTCGCAGGATTCCGGAATCCGATCCCAGTTCCTGCGGGCAGCGCAGAGCACCCGCAGCGCCTGATCCGCCATCTTCTTATTGGCATTGAGGATTTCCCCCCGCAGTTCCTCCGTCATGGGAACTTCTTTTCCCTCTTTCCAGACAGAGGTACAGCGCTTCAGCACCTCGTCGGGCGCTCCTTTGGTATACTGGATCACCGCCCCCTCCCGGGTCTGATGGACGGTGGACATCATCTTTCTTCCGGAATCAAAGGGGGCCTCCCCCACTCTGGGGTACTCCTCCTTCAGCTTCCGCTTATCCATTCCCAGCCGGAAAGCATCGTTGACCAGAGCGCACTCTGTAGGCTCGCCCACTGCCTCGTCCCCGTCTCCCATCTCCGCGTCGGAACATAGGGCCATGGCCAGGGCCAGCTGATTCACATCCTCCGAGGAATGCTCCACTACCGTCATCTTATTCTGAGTCAGGGTTCCGGTCTTATCCGAACAGATGACCTGGGTACAGCCAAGGGTTTCCACCGCCGTCAGCTTTCGGATCACGGCGTTTCTCCGGGACATGTTGGTGACTCCGATGGACAGCACGATGGTCACCACCGCCGCCAGCCCCTCCGGAATGGCAGCCACTGCCAGAGAAACCGCCACCATAAAGGTGTCCAGCATGCTCTCCCCGGTAATATCGGGATAGGAACGGATCAGGTCCACCGCGAAAATCACCGCGCAGATGACCAGCACCAGCACGCTTAAAATCTTGCTGAGCTGATTCAGCTTTCGCTGGAGAGGCGTGGCCTCATCCTTGGCATTCTGCAGAGCATCGGCAATCTTGCCCATCTCTGTATTCATTCCCGTACCGGTAATCACAGCCCGGCCCCGTCCGTAGACTACCGTGCTTCCCATATAGCACATATTTTTCCGGTCTCCCAGGGGCACATCCTTCCTGTCCCCCAGTTCCAGAGCGCCGCTGATCTTGTTGGCAGGCACCGACTCTCCCGTAAGAGCCGCCTCCTCAATCTTCAGGCTGGCGCTTTCCAGGATCCTGCCGTCCGCGGGCACCGCGTCCCCTGCTTCCAGGATCACCACATCCCCGGGCACCAGTTCCTCGCTGCGGACCGTGATCTGCTTTCCGTCACGGAGCACTTTGGATGTGGCCGCCGCGATTTCCTGCAGCGCCGCGATAGCTTTCTCCGCCTTGCTCTCCTGAACCACGCCCAGCACCGCGTTGATAATCACCACGATCATAATAATGATCACGTCCGCGAAGGACTCCCCGGAATACACCGCCGTAATGCCGGAAATCACAGCCGCCACAATCAGGATAATGATCATGGGATCCTTCAGTTCCATAAAGAACTTGTGGATCAGACTTTCCTTTTTGCCCTCCTTCAGCTTGTTCTTCCCGCACTGTTCCAGTCGGCGGGAGGCTTCCGCTGAACTTAAGCCGCTGCTTTGGGAGTTCTGCTGGCGCAGCACTTCCTCGGTACCTGTCAGGTACTCTTTCATTCCCTGTTCCTCCTTTTTGCTGAAATTGCCCATACGCATCCGGGAATTTCCGCCGGCCCGGTGGATCCGCTCCCGGCCTTTTCTGTCGAAAAAAAGAGACCTATCCGCCTCCGCAGATAAGTCTCGTCATTTCATACAAAGCCAGGATCTCTCATCCGTGTGTTGACTCTGTCACACCTACGTGCCGACTACTCCCTTGTCCGTTACATCTTAGCACACTGTCTGCCCGCAAGTCAACCTTCCCGGATGATTTCCCCGGAATATCCGCCGCATCCCCCGCAGGGATTAGGATTCCCGCATCTGTCATCCCTTATGCAGTCCAACGCGGGAACCAGAGCGCAGACCGCCTGGGCGGCAATGCCCTCCATGGCGCCGGTAAATCCCAGGCCCTCCTCCGTAGTGGCCTTGATATTTACCTGGTTTTTCTGAAGTTTCAGAACCCGGGCCACATTTTCCTCCATCTGTTCCAGGTAAGGGCGCAGTTTCGGCTTCTGCGCAATAATGGTTACATCGATGTTTTCAATAAGATACATCTGTTCTTCCAGCATTTCCCGAACCTGTTCCAGGAGTTTCATACTGGAAACTCCGCTGTACCTGGGATCCGTATCCGGAAAATGGTAACCGATATCCTTCAGGGCGGCAGCCCCCAGAAGGGCATCCATCACCGCATGCACCGCCACATCCGCGTCAGAATGGCCCAGCAGCCCCTTTTCAAAGGGGATCTCCACTCCCCCCAGGATCAGCTTTCTTCCCTCTGTCAGCCGGTGTACGTCATATCCTGTGCCAACCCGCATGGTTTATTCCTCCGAAATTTTCAGCATTTTTGAGAGGCGCAGAAAACTCAGGCTCCTCTGGATATAGGGAGCCAGCTCCAGAGCCTCCCGCACCATCTGGCCGGAGAGCGAAACCTGGCCGATGGTCTGGCGGCAGCCGCCCTCCTCCATCATATCTTTCAGTTTTTCGCCGGAGGGAATGTCCTCCAAAATCTCCGCGATCTCCGGCAGTGCCCGGCAAAGTTTCTGCTCCTCCACCTCCAGCAGGGGATCCGGGGTATTTTCCCGAAGTACTGTCTCATAGAGCCCTTTGAGGCCGAATTTTTCTCTGAAATAGGAAGGGTCGATCTTCTCATAGGGGATTACACGGCACCGCCCGTCCTCAATGGCCTCCCGGAAGCGGGAATAGTATTCTTCCAGTATCAAAGCAGCCGCGCCGATTTTTTCTCCGTACAGGGCGTCGGTGGAACCGTTAATCACTTCCAGATCCCAGAGCCAGGCCATCTGATGCTCCGCGCAGGCAGCAGGGCGCAGGCTCCCTGTCATCTGGGTCGCCAGCCCCGTAAGCAGCAGGGCATACATCAGCCGCTCACAGGCGTCTTCGTCTTTTTCCCGGATATCATCCAGCCGTTTCACCACATCCTTGACCGCTCTGTATTCCATCCCGCAGATTTCTTCACAGAGATACTCTCTGGTAACCAGATGGGAAATCCTCCAGTCCGCCAGACAGATATATCTGCCCAGCACCTGAGATATCCCGGAAGCCGTAAGCCGATAGGGAGCCTCGGAAAAAATGCTGGTATCCGCAAACACATACAGGGGACCTTCCGCCTGGAAGCGCTTTTTCTCTCCCTTCCAGAAAAGCACCGAATCCGTGGACGTGAATCCGTCCATGGTGGCCGCCGTGGGCACGGAGATAAACGGAATTCTCCGCTCATAGGCCACATAGCGGCTCAGATCGTGGATGGTGCCTCCGCCTACAGCCAGAATCAGGTCTGTCTCATCGGGCAGAGTTTCCTCCAGAATCTCCACACTCCGGTCGTCCGCCCGCAGATCTTTTCCGGAAAGGCAGATCTCCTGGCAGATCTCCGCCACATCTTCCATGCGCTCCTCCACAGCCTCGCTGGTGTTCTCATCCCAGACAATGACAGGGGCAGTGAATTCCCGCAGGTCGCCCTCCGTCAGCATCTCATAAAGCCTCCGGGCCGCTCCCTCCTCGATCCATACTCCCTTTACAGTTATATTGTGCGCCCTGCCGCAGGTGCAGGGCATACGCAACTGACCTAAATCAACTTCCATATGTTTTTTTCTCTCCTCCTGATACTTCAAAATTCAGCCAGTTCAGTTAAATCCATATATTTTCTGACAAAGTTTATATCCGTAAACAGACAATTTACGCCCGCTTTTTCCGGGAAGATTCATAACAGAACCTGTGAAGCCCCACCGGATTCTCAGGAACACTCCCAGATCCTTCTTTTTCAGCCGGGTCCACAGTTCCCGCTTTTTCTCCAGGCTTTCCTCCGTGCCGGAACGGATCAGCATAATGGAGGACACTGTCATGATGATCGCCAGGGAATGAATCATGAATTCTCTCTGGTTTGGCTTTAAGCCCTTCTGTTCTCCCATAAACTCAATCATCTGATTATTGACCCGCAGCTGCTGGTCCAGACGGCTGATCATGACCTTTTCATTGACGGACTGATCCGCCCTGCCAATGTAATAGCGGTAAAAATTCACATCCAGATAATACATCGTCTTTACCGAAGGAAAGGGGATAAACGCGAACAGATTATCCACATAAAATGTATGCTCCGGCAGCTTCAGCCCGCACTCCTTCAACAGTTCCGTGCGGAAGATCAGGGAATGCATCAGCACATAATGGCTGGGGCCCAGCCGCTTCATATCCTCCCAGCAGAAAATCCGTCCCACGGGGAAGGATTTCGTGTAGCGCATGACTCTCTTTTTGGCTGCCCCTTCTTTTTCATAGACGTAGTTGGAAAACAGTACATCCACATTCTGCGGTCCCCTGGTAATTTCGTCCAAGGTTTTAAGGATTTCCCGGTAAGCTTCCGCGTTCACCCAGTCGTCACTGTCCACCACCTTAAAGTAAAGGCCTGTGGCATTTGCCAGACCTGTATTCACCGCGCCGCCGTGGCCTTTGTTTTCCTGATGGATCGCTTTGACGATCCCCGGATACTTTTCCGCGTATTCATCCGCGATCCCGGGAGTCGCGTCTTTGGTTGACCCGTCATCCACAAGGAGGATTTCCACATCCTCTCCCCCCACCAGCAGGGAATCGATGCACTTTCTCATATAGGCTTCCGAATTATAGCAGGGCACTGCAACTGATAATAATTTCATTTTTCCATCCTCGGTAATTTTTTCTCCGCCCCCAGGCGAAGATTTATATAATTTGCATAAGCTTCAAAAGCGGAAGGAACCGGATATCCGGTCCGGATCTTCTCTACAGGAACCAGCATCAGATCTCCTCCGCAGGAGGAATCCAGAGACGCTACCCGGACCCCGTAGCCGGACATATGCCACTCCACATGGGAAAAAATATGTTTTGCTTTTTCCAGCTTCCGGATATGCAGCGGCGTCAGGCCAAAGCCCCTCACCTGTTCCAGGGCCTCTTCTTCTCTCAGAAATCCGGGAAGATTGGGGAATTCATAAAGCCCCGCCAAAAGTCCCCGGGGAGGCCGCTTTCTCAGAGCGATCCGATCCCCGTCCTGAATCAGCAGAACCGTCCGCTCCTCAATCCGCCTGGATTTTTTCTCTCTTTTGACGGGATACCGCACCTCTCTGCCTTCCCGATGGGCGCGGCAGAGTCCGGAAAGCGGGCATTCCCCGCAGCGGGGCGCTCCCCCCGGGAGGCAGACCGAAGCTCCCAGATCCATCAGCGCCTGATTAAAATCCCCCGGCGCGTGGGCTGGCAGAATCCTCAGCAGTTCCTCCTCGACGCTTCTGCGGACCGACTGCTTCTGCATATCCCGTCCGTCCGCCTGGAGCCTGGAAAAAATCCGCAGCACGTTTCCGTCCACTGCCGGCACCGGAATCCCGTAGGCAATGGAGGCAATGGCCCCCGCCGTATAGCTTCCGATACCGGGAAGCTCCCGAAGAGCCCGGTCATCCGCCGGCAGAATCCCGCCGTACCGCTCCGTTACCGTCACCGCCGCCTTCTGCATATTGCGGACCCGGTTGTAATATCCCAGTCCTTCCCAGAGTTTCAGCAGGCGCTCCTCCGGACAGGCGGCCAGCGCCGGCACATCCGGCAGTTCCTGTACAAACCGGCGGAAGTACGGCTTTACCGCCTCCACCCGGGTCTGCTGAAGCATGATCTCCGACACCCAGATAAAATACGGGTTTCTGTCTTTTCTCCAGGGAAGTTCCCTTTTATTTTCCTGATACCAGCCCAGCAGAGGGCTGACAATTTCTTCCTGCATTCTGTCACCTGCATTCTCAGTCAGCATTCCTTTTTATCATGCCATAAAATCATGAAAAAAGCAAAATAAATATATAAATTTTACGATTTTTCTGGCCTGGGCTGCTGTTCTATGATATTCTGAAGAACAGAAAAGGAGAAAAATCATGACTGCAGACGGTATTATTTTTGATATAGACGGCACTCTGTGGGATTCTACAGAGGTAATCGCCGCCCGCTGGAACCAGCTGTTTGCCGGGGAAGCAGACCTGTGCGGCCTCCGTATTACCGGAGACGATCTGAAGAAACTCTTCGGAAAATTATTAAAGGAGATCGGGGAGATTCTGTTTCAAGGATGCTCGCCCGCCCGCCAGGAAGAGCTTCTGGAAAAATGCTACCGGGCGGAGGAAGAGGTTCTGCGAAGCCATCCGCCCGCTCCCTACGAGGGAGTTCCGGAAACAATCCAAACCCTTGCCCGGCGTTTTCCGCTTTTTATTGTCAGCAACTGTCAGAGCGGCTATATTGAACTTTTTCTGGAAGCTACCGGTCTTGGCCCCTTCTTTTCCGGGCACCTCTGTCCGGGAGATACGGGCCTGCCCAAAGCAGACAATATCCGCATTCTTTCCGAGCGCTTCGGTCTGAAACACGGAGTCTATGTAGGCGATACTGCCCTGGACGAGCGCTCCGCCAAAGCGGCGGGCACGGCTTTTATCTTTGCCTCCTACGGCTTTGGCCGGGCAGAGCATCCGGACCATGTGATCCTCAGTCCCCGGGATCTGCCGGCCCTGTTTGACTGCCGCGGAAAATAGATCTGTGGAATTTCCCGTTTTTTCCCTGCTTACCCGTGACAAAGCAGGAGGAAACATGCTATAATCAAAAAAAAACACAGGAGGTGCCACATGGCCAGACCCAAAAATTTTACAAAGCAGATAGAAGCCCTTACAAAAAAGTACGAAGCTCTGGAGAACAAAAAGCTTTCTCTTGCCGATGAGATAAATAAACTTTCCGATGAAGAGGACGAGATTGCGGAACAGATTTCCCAGCTGAAGCTGGAGCAGCTCCAGCAGCTGATGGAGGATAAGCATATCAGCATGGAGGAACTGGCGGACATCATCGAAAACCGATGAAGCTTTGGCCGCGGACTCTTTTCTGAATCCAAATCATACAGGCTGCCATGGTTCCCCGGCATTTTGCCGGAGCCTGTGGCAGCCTGTTTTTTCCGCAGTCCCGAAATCTTCCCGATCTCCTTTCGGACTGCCGTTATACTCCTTCTCTGGTAATCAGAATACAGTTGGGGGTTTCCACTTTCATGGGTTTTCCCTTCATGACCAGTATCTTTTTCTCATAATCCACGGTGAAGGTTGTAATAGAGTTGGACTCATGGTTGACCACAGCGATATGCTTTCCATCCGGGAACATGGCGATATCCTTGGGATATTCGCCGCTGATGGGAAGCGCGAACTCCTTTGTGAGCATGCCGGTCTCCCGGTCTATGCGGAACATGGCCACCGTGTTGTCTCCCGCAGTGGAGGTAAACAGATAGTTTCCGTCCGGTGAGAAGCACATGCCGGAAGCAGCGTCGTGCTTCTGGTCCACATTGTCCGAGGTAGTGCTGACCGTCTGGAGTTTTTCAAATACCGGTGTCTTGCCGCAGCTGTAGGCAAACACGTCCACCGTGTTGGAAAGCTCGTACAGCAGGTAGGCAAAACGTCCGTCCCTGCTGAAGAGCAGCAGCCTGGGCCCGGACTCTCTGGCGCACCGGAGGATATCCACCAGAGACAGCTTGTTGTGGGGGGTGATCCGGTAGATCTTCACCTGATCGATGCCATTGTCCACCGCGCAGATAAATTTATTTTCCGGGGTGGGCACCACACAGTTGACATGAGGCCGGAAGTTCCGCTCCGCCACGCTGCCCAGCCCCTTGTGGAACACGCCGTCCATAACGCTTCCCAAGCGTCCGTCTCTGTGGGTATGTACCACAGTCACTTTTCCGTCGTGGTATCCGCCTACGAACAGGTATTTGCCTGTCTGGTCCACAGACAGATAGCAGCCTCTCATGCCGTCAATCCCTACTTTATTAATAGGAGTCAGGTCGCCGTCCGGCTCCACCTTAAACACCTCCACGCCTTCATCGGCAATGGAATACAGATATTTTCCGTTCAGGGAACGGCAGATATGAGAAGAATTGTTAACCTTTACCACTTTGCGTTCAGTGAGGGTTCCCTCCTCCACATCCAGATCGTACAAATGAATTCCGATACTGCTTCCATGCGTGTAAGTCCCCACATACGCTACATACTTATCCGCCATAATCCGAAATCTCTTTCCTTTCTGAAGTAATCTTTTCAACAATACGTGAGCGCCTCAGCGCCGCGCTTTGTGATAAGTATAGCACGAAAAGCCAGTGCCGACAATGTGTTAATTGCGATTCTTTCCTTCCGGAAATTATACATTGACATATTCTTCCTTTTTCACTAAGATTGACTTTATGAGAAAAAAAACAGAGTATATGATTGATCCCGCATCGGCGGGTATTTCTGCCGGCATGTATCTTCGGCAGCGGGGCTTTTCCCGGCATATAATGACCTGGCTGAAGGACGGCGGACGCATTCTTGTCAATGAAACGCCGGTCTTTGCCAACTATATCCTCCGGCCGGGCGACCGGCTCACCGCGGTGTTTCCGCCTCCCCGGCAGGGAGCCGTGGAAGCCGCTCCGGTAAATTTTTCCCTGGTCTACGAAGACGAAGACCTGCTGGTGGTCAATAAGCCTCCCGGCATTCCGGTTCATCCCTCCCCCGGACATCCTCAGGGGACGCTGGCCAACGGACTGGCCTGGTATTTTCAGCAGAAGGGAGAACCCTTTGTGTTCCACTGCGTCAACCGGCTGGACCGGGATACCAGCGGCCTGCTGATCGCGGCCCTGCACCCCTTAAGCGCCTCTCTGCTGTCGGGGAACATGGCAAAGCGGAAAATCTCCCGGACCTACCGGGCTCTGGCTGAAGGACAGACAGATGCCTTCGGCACTATCCGCGCCCCTATCGGGCGGAAACCCGGCTCCATCATCCAGCGTCAGATTGACCCGGAACACGGCGCCCCGGCGGTGACTCACTACCGAACCCTTGCCTGGGGAAAAGGATTTTCCTACATTGAACTGCATCTGGAAACCGGCCGCACCCACCAGATCCGGGTGCACATGGCTTCCATCGGCCATCCGCTGCTGGGAGACAGCCTGTATCATCCGGACAGCGCCTTTCCCATGGCCCGCCAGGCTCTTCACTCCTTTGCCCTGGAATTTACCCACCCTATTACAGAAAAAGCGATGCGTTTTACCGCACCGCTTCCCCTTGATATGCAGGCCTGGCTGAACCGGGCCTGAAACGTTTCACACTGCCCGGATCCTTGGCACTTCATCAATGTGGAGATATTTGCTGATACATTTTACCAGCAGATCGTGATCCGCCACATGGTTGGCCCCCGCGGCCGCAATGGCGCCCACTACCCCCACATCCTCCACACGGATAGGGAATCCGCCGCCGCAGTCGGCATAAATCCGGGAATCCAGCCCCATATCTCCCAGGGTTTCCTGATTCTGCCGCAGCAGCATGTGGAGATGAAGGCTGCTGGTTTCCATATGGGTCACCACATTCAGCTTCCGGTCCGCCAGAGCGTCCGTATAGGGGGTGATCCCGTCAAAGGCGAACTGATATACCGTCTGTCCGCTGTTCAGGCGGATCTTTAAAACCACAGGGGTATTGCGCCTCCGGGCTTCCATAACAATAATATTGCCCAGTTCCCAGGCGTCCCCATGGGTAAAATGGGAGAACTGAAGGATCTCTTCCTGCATCTCCAGCACTTTTAACAATTCCTCAATCGTCATACTCTCACCTTCCTGCTCATTCTGGTATTGGCATTATCAGTTTAGCATCTCAGCCCCGGAAAGTCAAACCGCGGCCCGGCCCGGAACCATTGACTTTACAGAAAAAACTGTATAAAATGAAAACGTTCCGGCAGTTGTCCAAAGCTGTCAAAGTCACTGAAAAAATCAATGCATATACAGGAGGATTTCCATGGAAAAAATCGCCAGCTTTACGATTGACCACATAAAACTGCAGCCCGGCGTGTACGTATCCCGCAAGGACCGCATCGGCGCCGAAACGGTCACCACCTTTGACCTGCGCATGACCTCTCCCAACGAAGAACCGGTAATGAACACTGCGGAGATGCACGCCATAGAGCACCTGGGGGCCACTTATCTTCGAAACAACCCGGAGTTCGGAGAAAAAATCGTCTACTTCGGCCCCATGGGCTGCCGCACCGGATTTTATCTTCTGATAGCAGGCGACTATACCTCCGAAGAGATTCTGCCTCTGGTGACCCGCACCTACGAGTTCATCCGGGATTATCAGGGCGAAATTCCCGGAGCTTCCGCCAAAGACTGCGGCAATTATCTGGATATGAATCTGAACATGGCCCACTATCTGGCCGGACGGTATCTGGATCAGGTGCTGCTGCATATCACCCCGGACCGGCTGGTGTATCCCTGCTAAAAACAGGACGGCGCCAGCCAGGGCAGGCGCCGGTTCGCACAGCTGTATCTTTTGCGGATCAGTCCGCGTATCCGTTGGGATTTTTGCTCTGCCAGTTCCAGGAATCCGCGCACATTTCTTCAATGCCGTACTGGGCTTCCCAGCCCAGCTCTTCTTTTGCCTTGTCACATTTGGCGTAGCAGACGGCAATATCTCCCGGACGGCGGCCCTGGATTTCGTAGGGCAGTTCATGGCCGCAGGCTTTCTCAAAGGCATGAATCACATCCAGCACGCTGTAGCCTTTTCCGGTTCCAAGGTTATAGATGGAAACCCCTTCTCTGTCCGCCAGCTTCTGAATGGCTTTTACATGGCCTTTGGCAAGATCCACCACATGAATATAATCTCTGACCCCGGTACCGTCGGGAGTATCATAGTCATTTCCAAACACGTTAATCTTCGGCAGTTTGCCGATGGCTACCTGTGCCACGTAGGGCAGCAGATTGTTGGGAATTCCCTTGGGATCTTCGCCGATCAGACCGCTCTTATGGGCGCCGATGGGATTAAAGTACCGCAGAAGGATCACGTTCCACTCCGGATCCGCCGTGTGGATATCCGTCAGCACCTGTTCCAGCATGGATTTTGTCCAGCCGTAGGGATTGGTACAGGTTCCTTTGGGACAATTTTCGGTGATGGGAATCTCCGCGGGATCTCCGTACACCGTGGCGGAGGAACTGAAGATAATGTTTTTGACGCCGTGATTCCTCATCTCATCACAGAGAATCAGAGTACCGGCCATATTGTTGTAGTAATATTCAATGGGCTTGCGGACAGATTCTCCCACCGCCTTCAGGCCTGCGAAATGGATCACCGCATCGATCTTCTCCTGATCAAAAATCTTCTTTACCCCTTCCCGGTCCAGCATATCTGTCTCATAAAAGGTGAGCTTCTTCCCTGTAATGTCCTCCACACGGTCCAGGGCCTTTTTGCTGGAATTATAAAGATTGTCCATAACCACAACCTCATAGCCTTCATTTAACAGTTCCACACAGGTGTGGCTTCCGATATATCCGGCGCCACCGGTCACTAAAATTCTCATGGCGTATTGTCCTCCTTCAATTATGAACCTGCAAGCCGGGCTGCCTGCCCATGCCGGTACTTTTTCCTAGATTATAATCCAGCAATTTCTCCTTGGCAAGGGGGTAGGTAAAATTTTACTAAAATTTTTACTTCCTATATTCCAAAATCTATAGCGTACCGAGAACAGCCTCAGAAATCCTCTTCCAGCAAGGCCTGTACCGCCGGGAACATGGCCACGCTGCGCCGCAGGATCCCCTGCATGCAGGCAATGGCAATGCCGTAGTTCGTCATGGGAACTCCCTCATCCGCCGCAGTCTTCAGCCGGTACTGCATCTCCCGTTCATTGAGGGTGCATCCCCCGCAGTGGATCACCAGCCGGAACCCGGAAAGATCTTCCGGGAACTCCCGGCCGGAGGTAAACACAAACTCCGGCTTTGCACAGGTATATTTCCGGATCATAGCCGGAAGTTTTTCTGTGCCGATATCCCCGCACTGGCGGTGGTGGGTGCAGCCCTCGGCAATGAGAACCCGATCCCCGGTCCGGAGCTTTTTCAATTCCGCCGCCCCCGCCGCGGCCTGGAAAAGATTCCCCTTATAGCGGGCAAAAAGAATGGAAAAGGAAGTCAGGGGAATCTCCGGGGGTGTCGCCGCAGCCACTTTTCCGAAAACCTGGCTGTCCGTGATCACCAGGGCAGGCCTCTTCTTCAGCTCTGCCAGGGTGTTCGCCAGTTCATCCTCCTTCACCATCACCGCCCGGGCCCCGGCGTCCAGGATATCCCGGATGGCCTGCTGCTGGGGCAGGATCAGCCGGCCCTTGGGGGCTGCCTTGTCAATGGGAATCACCAGCACCACAAAATCTGAAGGCTTTATAAGATCTGCCACTAAATTCCTCTCCTGCTCCTTCTGTCCCGCAAGACTCCCGATCTCCTCTTTCAGTTCCCGGATCCGCCAGTTGTCCCTGGCGCTGACCAGCAGGAATTTTCCTTCCTGCTCTGCTGTCCGCCCCAGTGCTTCCTGCTGCTCCCGGTCCAGAAGATCCGCTTTATTAAACGCAATCAGATACGGGATTTCTTTCTCCCGGAACAGCTCCAGCAGAACCTTTTCCGACGGCCCGAGGCCCTCCCCGGCGTCCGCCACCAGCACGGCCGCATCCACCCGGTTCAGCTCCTGCCGGGCCTTCCGCACCCGCAGTTCTCCCAGATCTCCCTCATCGTCCATGCCGGGGGTATCCACAATCACCACCGGCCCCAGGGGCAGCAGCTCCATGGCCTTGCGCACCGGGTCTGTGGTGGTACCTTTTACTTCGGAAACCACTGCCAGATCCTGGCCGGTAACACGGTTCACCAGACTGGATTTCCCCACATTTCTTCTCCCGAAAAAGCCGATATGCAGCCGCTCTCCGGAAGGCGTATCATTCATTCCCATATTTCTATCACCTCTCCCCATAGCCCAAATGCTTCAGGAAACCCTCCAGACCTTCCATAATATCATTATAGGTAGTCTCGAAATCCCCGGTATACCAGGGATCCGCAATATCCCTGGGGTGATGGCTGAAATCCAGCAGCAGATGAAGTTTATGCTCCGGATCCCGCCGGACAATGGCCATCATGTTCCGCAGATTCCAGGCATCCATGCCGATGAGGTAGTCGTATTTCCGGTAATCCTCCGCGCGCATGCGCACCGCCCGTTTCTCGGAGCAGGAAATTCCCAGCTCCGCCAGCTTTTTCCTGGTGCCCCGATGAACCGGATTGCCGATTTCCTCGGAGCTGGTAGCGGCGGACGCAATATAAAAATCATCGGCGATGCCCCGTCGGCGGACCATGTCCTTTAACAGGAACTCCGCCATGGGGGAACGGCAGATGTTGCCGTGGCAGATGAATAATACTTTTATCATAACGCTAAAGCTCCTTAAAATGCTGAATTTACGTAATGTCATTAATTTAACAAATGGCCTAACAGTAATAAGACCATTTTTACAGGAAAGTATTTTCCAGTCAGTAATTCCATCTCTTTGAGCAATCTTCAGGCAGGATGAATGTTATCTGCAGAACAGATTTTATGTATTTTTTTGCTACAACAATACTGTAATGGCCAGCAGCTTCGTTTATGGGTATTTGAATAATTGCCAGCAAGCTGGTCCTTTATTCCCCAGTAATATCGGTCAGGCCTTACTGGAACAAAGTTTTCGACAATCTATCATAAAGTTTTTGAAATAGTTCATCCTGTTCTTAGGGATATTTCTCTAAAATTATGTAAATCAGGTCGTTTTAAACAAACCGATATACAAGAGCTGGTTGACCATCATGCGATGCTTATAATCATTCTTCAGGTGCTCCACTTGTTTCCGTTCCATGTCGCGGACTATGTTGCTGACATAAAACGGTGCAGTATATGTCCTGCTCTAGTAGAATCGGTTTTGTGTCATTAATTAATCATCCAACAGAAACACCATCAAAATCCGCATTTATTATATATTGCACAATATCCTGAGGCAAAAGTGTGCCATATTCATCTGTATCCTTTGTCTTTACAGTCTCTTTAAGTTTCGCGGGAAACTTCTTTATGTAGTGATCCAAATACAGATAAACATTTTTATCTATATCCCCTCCTATCTCTTTTTTAATATTAGATTTTTTTGTTTCGATCTTATTTTCATTTTCTGCTATTTTAGCCTGAATCTGCACCAGAAACTTACTACTCAAAGGTCTTGTACCGCTAAGTTCTATAATGTTCTGAAGCATATCAATCTCTTTCTGCTCATCACAATAATACATTTTTTTAATCCACTCCGCAATATCCCTGGGCTTTATATCTCGTGGAGCATGCCCACCTGTTACCCATTGTGTCTTATATGCCCTTTTTAGCTGTCCTTTTACTATATTAGCGCTGTTACCTGTGGAATAAAATCTTAAGATTAAATTTTCCCACTCCTCAATCAGGCTACTCTGATCTGCCGCTTTCTGTGCCGAATCAATAAAATCATTCACAATCCTAACCGCTTCATCCGCCTTCGCTTCCAATTCAAGCCTCAGTTTTTCATACTGGGCCAAAGTACTTATCTCCGTCTTTCCTATAATACTTTTTACCCAGTCACCATAAGTAGCCAGATCATCATCGTTTCCGCTCTCTTCGCTTTCATTATGGGCGCAGACTGTTCTGAGAGTCTTCGCTATATCAATAATCTCCTTCAACTTTCTATGTTCATAATGAATCTCTAAATGTCTGTTTCGCAATGAATCCAGCTTGTTGATAACACTCGAATCAATCAGAAATTTGTAGAGATTCAAAATAGCTGTCAGATATTTCGCATCTTCACTAATAACCTGTTGCAATGGCCCAATTTCATAGTTACATATCAGAAACAGATGTTTTGCAATATTGTCCTGAATTTTTTTATTCAAACGAATTGACTCTTCTGATGACCAGAGAATATTATGTTCCATTATTGATTACCTCCCTCACTCACTTTGCTGTAAGCGGAAAGCCCGGTATATCCTAATCCCAGTTCCAAATCTTTTAATATGCTGTTGGGTAGCGGCATCTTTTTTAATCCCAGGTTTTTCATGTAAAATCTAATACCAACATTAGAGCCTAACCGTTCCGGAACTTCGTCATAGCGGATAAATCCTGTATAATTCTTGGTTGATAAAACGGTTCCCGTATACAGTTTTGGAACTCCGGGTTCAAAACAAATCAGATATGGAACTCGCATCCTTGGAGTGGAATAAAATGTCTCCTCACTCAATCTAGATATTATCGAAACAGCTTTCTTATAAGCCTCGTTATCTCTGCCAAGCTGGATTTCTGACAACGCGTAAATCAGTGTGACAATCGGCCTTTTACTGGCACCCGGACACAGTTCATACAGTTCACATATCCTGTTAATTTCTTTCCATTTGTCAGGCTGCAGATATGTCAACTGTCTCTCATTTCCAGCAAATAACGGACGTCTATTATAAAGCATCCATTCTACACGAAGCAGTAAATATAATGCATACTGGTTGGCAGATATACAGGAAAAATATTCTTCCCTCATCATAAAATCGACTATCTTTTTGCAAACATCCAATTGATTCTGATCTAATTCATACTCCACACCCTCCATCTGTCTTTCTGCAATGCTTTTTCCATCAAGAAAAACTCTGTTTAATTCCTGCTGACAAACAAAACAGATTGCCGAAGGATTATTCTGGTTAAGCATATCATCAAATATCTTTTGAAATGGATTATTATCACTGCTATTCTCAATTTCATCAATAGTTATCTTATGGTTACAGGAATACTCTGCAATCTTACCGAGATGATTCGTCAATTCATCCATACCATTCATTCCACGATTCGTAACAGGAAGTGTACTGACATCATCAGCGATCATCCTTATTTCACTTAAAAGCTGAAGTTTTCTTAGCTCATTACTCTTATCATATTCTCTTTCAAACGCATTAAACAATGCATTATAGGCATATCCGTTCAAAGGCGACCGATTAACCGCCTTTATCAGCATTTCATATTGATATTTATAAGTCAGAGATTTTACATCCGCTTCTGTCAAGGTTGTTTTTATATTACTTTCCTCACAGAACTCCTGATATTCTTTCCAGATATCTTCCAGAGAACGGCTACACAGACACGCTTCCACTGAAAGTGTATTTAACTGGTCTATAGTAGCCCTCTTCTCAAAAACATTCTCGATCTGCACAATATTCTTCCGCAAATCCTCGATTTTTTCAAGCGCATGATCTAGCGCTAATTTCATTTGCCTCAGTCTTTTTACGTAGGAGACATCTGTATATACATCAGGATACACCCTCCATGGTTGAGAAGAAATAGCCGTCTTACGATTATAACCATTTAAAACATCCCATATTTTCCCATAATATTCCCTCATAAAAGTAATCTCTATATTCGCAAACCCGGCATCCTCATCTGGAATCCTTTCTTTCATACGAAGATCCTGCAATTTATGAATAATCTTTTCCATATTCTTCATAAAATTTTCATGCTCTACTCTACCATCATTCGACAGAAAGTCTGTATAATCTGTATTCGGTCCAATCATACGTAAAAACTTTTCTATCACCGTCTTCAGTTCCAAATCGGTGTCTCCCAGCCTGCGATAGCTTTCCGCATAAAAATCCATAATACTACAGATCTGATCCACCTGCTCCTCCGGTTCTATGTTATTCCTCCGCAGAAACATCTCTGCTTCTAATTTATTGCGATAGCGGAACACAAATCTGCCTTCTTCCGATTCATAATAATGAATGTACGGAATTTGAGTCGTCAACAGCTTGAAAAGCTCACGGTTACCATAACTTCTCCCACTGTCAAAGAAATCATCCTCATCCTTACTTATCATCCGAATTGCCAGAGAATATGGCGTATCCAGCTTAAATCTGCTAAACATCGCAATGCAAGTGTTAAATCGCTTCAAATCATACTTTTCGCTCAAATCATCCTGCTCCAGAATCTCCCTGTCGCTTTCTCCTAGATCAATCCCCGCATTCAGAAGAGCCTCTATCATTATATTTCCACTCTCCTCTTCTTTCTGTTCCTCTGTGCTTATCTCAGTAAGTTGCTTCATCACATACTCATTGACCAATTTCTGCTCCCTAGTCAAATTATTATCAAGCTTTGGTCTGAGAGCCACCATCAAATGATAAAAATACGTAAAAATATCCCTGTCTCCATCTAGTTTTTTCCATATACGGTCTAACTCCTCTTTCGGTGCAACAGAATAAGATTTTGCATTCTGTTTTAACTTTACATACTCTTTTTCTGTCAGTTTCCGGCTGGAATACACGAAAAAATTTTTTCCATCAAAAAAAACATCTCCCTGCTCCGTATTACTCTTTACAAAACTACCCTCTTCCCGCTTAAACCAGTACCATCTTGATCTTTTCAGGTTTTTATTATTGTCATTTGCAGAGTTACTATTGTTCTCATTCCACTGCTTATCAACACCTCTATACGCTGTACACACAAGCACGATGCGCCTCCCCCGGTTCTCCAGGCCACGGATAAGATTTCCTGCATTTTCAATAACTTTTTTATAAGACGAACTATCCCATATAATCAGAAATCTAACATCCTGCTCCCCTATGTTCTCCACAGCCTGCATCAACTCATCTAAACGCTCAAACTCCGCGCTCTGCTCGCTGAAAGACAAATTATCACTCTTAATGTAAATAACCGGATTTATCTTTTCCTGATATATACGATAAGCCAGCGCCGCAAGTTCTATACTTTTGGAACTTCCGGGATCACCCTGCAATATAACCGGCGTATTGATATTTTCAAGTCTCATTTTACCATTAAGAAGGTTGCGCACTAATTGCACTAATACATCTTCACACTCTCTTTTTACATAAAAAGTAGACTGTGGTAAATAGCCATACCATTGCGGCTCTTCAGATGAATAATTCAGAAAATTATAAAACCACTTCGCCTGTTCAATCCTTCCTAATGGACGGTTCTCATAAATCAATTCATCCGTTAATAATTGCATAAAATTGCGATTGAGCAAAAGTATGCTTTTGGAAATTGTGACAGATTTTCCGCCCTTATAGAAAACATTCTGTGCATCATGATCCAACTCTTCATATTCAGCATCCAACTTTTGTCGTCTGGATAATATGTCGCATAACTTCTCATCTGTCCATACACCGTCGCGTTTACGGATTTCCTTCTTAAGAAACTCCATTTCCTTTCCCGGCTCGCTCCCATACAATTCCACGCGCGCCCCACGCATATCTTTCCATGATAATACCATCTGGCGAACAGGAAATTCCTTCGGATCTTCAGGATCATATCCTACGATGACAAATTTAGAACGAATATCCATTCTTGTCATAACATAGTTCATAATTCGCTTCGCTTCATCTTCAATATACATTTCTTTCATCAACTCGTCTTCAAGCTCATCAAGTTGATCATCATGAACATTTTCATTGCCAAAAAGCTGAATTACCGGAAGGTTTGTCTTATTAAACAAAACGCTCGGCAATTCTTTAAGTTTAACATATCTACGGGGATGCACTTCCTCCGGAAAGTCTGTTCCAAAGTCCCCATTCACACAACTTGTCACAACACAACTCCATGGCAGATGACATATTTCCCGCATTTTTTCAGTATCCCATTTTCTACCAACAAAAAGTACCACATTGTCTGTGCGGAAACTGCTCATCAAATCAGAAACCATATCATCCGCTAACACTGTTTTATCCATTCTCATATCCACCTTTCTATAAATATTCTGCCAAATTAGCATCAAACATATCTGCATTTCCGCATTATTGCACTATTAATGAATGTACTGGCTTGAAAAAGTCGGAGAATCATTTCCATGTATTATTTTCAGCAGAATCCAAATCTTCTAAGTCTATTAAACACCATCAATATATCCCCATAGATGCTGATCTGTCTTTCATCCGGCATATCATATATTCTGCCCATACCAAAATGTTTCACCTCAATCATAACATACCTCACTGTCTTTGTAATTATATTTTACACAAATTATGCACTCAACTTTCCCGTGGTCTTTATTAGCTATTCTCGGATGAATGAACCATGATAATGAAGATTTCTCTGTATCTGGTACGAAAATAGAAATGTTAGGGTATACGAAATAGAACGTCTTCTTTTTCCGCTCTACATGGCCTTGGGCATGTCCCTCCTTCTACGGCAGCGAATCTCCCGTGTCTACCAGGAGCACCCTCATCTCTTTTGTCCCCTAACTGTCTTCGTCCCGCTTGTCCATAACCAGGGTGCCAGCTTGGTTCCTAAAATGCAATCCATTACTTTAATATAAATATACTTTTTCAGTTCTTTCATTTTGCTAATCTCCCTATTCTGGTTTAATAATTGCAAGTCTAACTCTCCAGAAATATTGGTAAATCATTGGTAAAATCGTTGCGTCTCCTGAGTTCTCTTTATCAATCCGCTCTTTTAAATACAGCGGTGGTTGATAGCTTCTGACAATTTCCAGTGCCTTATCTGTCTGGCTGCGCTTCAGTTTCTTGATTATGATCTACGGTACCACTCATTAAATTTTCTTCAAGTTCGGTAACTAAGCTATAGGAATTTTCCCAAGATTCATATAAAGAATCAACTTGGTTTACGTAATCCGAAACCTCTAATTCCACATCTGACTGCACAACTGATAAAACTGTCTCCATAGCTCCATAAACTTGATAATATAATGCTTGAATTCCGTCTAATGCTTCAGATGCGTTGGCTTCTCCACTTTGTCCAACCACATATAATACAAACTGAGCATTCTCGTATTGCTCATCTACCCTTGTCATATATTCCGTCAGTTTGATTTCAAAATCTTTTCGTTCTGAAATAGAATCATAATCCGCTTGTAACGATTCCTTTTCTGATTTAAGTGAATCATATTCTTCTTGCGATACGGTTTCTCCTGCGCATCCGGAAACACATACCACGCCGCAAGCTAATATGCAACATGTAGCCAACACACTAATTTTCTTCATTTGTAATTCTCCCTTCCCCTCGTGTGCGGAAGCTTATTTCAGCATTTCTTTCACTTCCTCAATGGTCTTGCCACTTTCGGAAATCATTTGATAGAGGCTTTCCAAATCCTGTCTCTTTTTCTGATCCAGAAGTTCTGCCTTTTGTTTTTTCAGGTCTTTCAGTTCTTTTTCTGCCTTTTCGATCTGAACCTCAACATTTTTGATCTGCTCCGTAATGTTCGCATTTTTCTTAGTACGTGCCATAACACAGTCCTCCTCTTTTGTTTTCTTACATTGTATCACAAAATAATTATTATGGGTAAAAATAATGTGTACGTTTAAGATGTATTTAGCTTGTTTTTCTTGGTCTGCTTTGCAATCGGTTTCCGGCTCTGCATAAGGACTTCGTATAAACCATCCTAGGTTGAAAACTATATGTTTGATCCAACCTCAGCATTGTTAGGGTTCGTAAAAATGATTGATATGATTTTAGCCCCGGAGCAAATCGCCCCGGAGCCAGTCTGTCCGTCCATTTGTAACATGCGCCATCACATGTGCGTACTTCCGTTCGATTGTAACCAGCCCCATCACTAGTGAAAGAGGTATGTACTTATCATATCCATCCATTCATCAATCAGACGTACATCAATATGTATCATACCCAGATTCGAGTGACTATCAATACAATTCACGATAAAACAAATTTTCTATTACCTTGTCACTAAAGAAAAACCCTATGCGGTAATCCGTGCGATTCCCTGATTTTTCTCCGTAGTCAGTTTCAAAAAATCTGTCAATCATTGCTTCGTAACCAAGCACATTCAGTCGCTCATCCGATTTCCATATTGCATCTATTGGATTCAGAAGTTTCTTTACAACGCCTAAATAAACAACATCAGACATAATTGGGTGTCTCTCACCCATGTTATCAAGATATTTCTCGTAGAAGTACGAAATAATATTTGACATTGATTCAATCTCTTCTTTATTGTCCGGAAAGCTCTTATCTACTATTGCAGATACCTTATCTTTTATAAATTCGTCAAACTGTTCTTGAGTATATTCATAAGGCAATTGATCCGCTACTTTGTTCCCGCTTGTCCGGGACAAAGCCTTATAGCTTACTTCTACTTTAGTAGAAGCCTTATTCTTAGTATTTTCTTTATTTGTACTTTCTCCTTTTTTATTTAATTCTTTAGTATTTAATCTATTAGTATTTAATTGTGGCTGTTTTCCCGCCGACGGATTTTCCGTTGACAGATTATCCGTTGACGGATTTTCGGTCAACGGTTTTTCATCCAACGGTATTTCATATAAAGTGTAATCTGTCATTGAGAAAGAAACACAAAAAACATTGGATTTATAAGCATTTTACCATGACCAGTAAATCCTGCCGTGGCAGATAAATAGTATTTTTATCATGTTCTTATATCCTTTCCTCTTTTTTGCGCTGTTTTTCAGCGCATCGGGGATACCCGTAGGGTGCTTCATAAGTCTTCAAGCCTTGATATTTCGGGGTTTCCAGCGTCTTTTCATTTTTTTCTGTTTTGCCTTAAATTCACGCTATTCTTTGTAAATCTACGCAAATTCACGGGCAAATGGTGTAGTAAGTGGTGTCTAAAAATATTATTTCATACAGTTCATGACAACACTTACCATCATCTCTTTTTCTTCGGGATTTGATTCCGCGATCATAATCGTAAGCGCCACAAGTGTATGATCATCAATCAATTTTTCTTCATTTTTAAACAAAGCATTGTTTTTATCCAGAAAATACAAAAATATGGCAGCGGCTATTCTTTTGTTTCCGTCCGAAAAACTATGATTCTTCGTTATAAAATACAATAAATTTGCAGCCTTCTCCTCCAACGTAGGATACAGGTCTTCTCCGCCAAAGCTCTGATAAATTGCTCCAATGCTGCCTTTAAAAGAATCATCTTTTTCATTTCCAAATAACGTACTGCTGTTTCCGTATTTCATGCTGTCGATTACTTTTCTGCACTCTTCGTAGGTCAGAATATAAGTTGCCGTATTTCCTTTCGGACGCATCATATTCTGATGATCATATGCGTCCAGCAGATCCAGCGCCTGACTGTATCGTTCCACCACCGCCAGCACCTGTTTTGAATCAAGGCTGTTTTCTACTCTTTTCATAACTCGTATTACCTCATTTAACTGATTCATACGTTTATGATTTACGGCGTAACCTTTAAGTATGTATTCTTTCAACACAGAATTGGCCCATCTTCTAAATTCAACACCCCGTTTTGATTTTACCCGATACCCAACTGAAATAATAACATCCAAATTATAATGTTCAACCATATATGTTTTATTGTCAGAAGCAGTTGTCGCAAATTTTGCGACAACTGAATTTTGTTCGGATAATTCTTCTCTTAAGGCATTATTGATATGCTTTCCAATGGTTTTAACATCGCGTTCAAATAATTCTGCCATTTGGTTTCTATTCAGCCAAACGGATTCATTTTCTATTCTAACCGGCAGAGAGATACTTTTATCTTTTGTTTCAAATATAATAATTTCATTCTCATTAATCATCCCATTTCCTCTTCTCCAAAGTGTCAAATTGACACTTTGGAACCAACTTTTGATACTTTGAAAATTATCTTACTTAATATGGGATTCTGAAATAATCCAAATACGCCTTATATCGATCCTGTGCGGTCAGGCAGGTATCTGTCAGATAGCCTTTTTCATTGTCCCACCCCTTCAATCCTCTATAGTAGAACATCTTCAGATTATCCTCAATAATAAATGGAACTATATTATATTTCAAGCATTCTTTGAACATAATCAGCCTGCCAACACGACCGTTACCGTCCTGAAACGGATGGATTCGCTCAAATTTTACATGGAAATTCAGAATATCCTCAAAGGTCTTTTCTTCTTTTGCATTGTACTCTGTCAGCAATGCCTTCATCTTACCGGCAACTTCTTCAGGTAGAGCAGTATCCATGCCGCCCACCTCATTAGGCATTTTTTTATAATCCCCCACTGCAAACCAGTCTTTTCTGGAATCGCTGGTTCCGCTTTTCAAAGTCAAATGAAGCTCCTTGATAAACTTCTCAGTCAAAGCTGCCTTTGCATGGTCGATAATCATATCAATACATCGAAAATGATTTGCGGTTTCAATCACATCGTCTACGTTGAGAACTTCATTTTCCACGCCGATGGTATTGGTTTCAAAAATATATCTGGTCTGTTCATGCGTCAGACAACTTCCCTCAATATGGTTTGAGTTATACGTTAAATCAATTTGTGTTTTATGGTAAATACCACCGGAATATTTACTTGCTTTTTGTTCCTGCAAGATATCCAGCAGTGTGAGTGGGTGTTCTTTCTTTTTGTTGGAACGCTCTGGTTTTTCGGCGTTCTCCGGAATATTCCAGGTCTTTCCGGCAAGAAAAGCCCCCTGCACACGTCCATGAGCACAGTAATTTCTTACACTACGCTCCGATACATTCCATTTTTTTGCTATTTCAGCAACTGAAAGGTATCGCATCTGCTTTCCTCCGTTATCAATCGAATCTAATACTATATGAATCTACATTTTAGCATATCACATTATCGGCAATAAATCTAGCAGCATTCCGCATTCTACAATATATTTTTGCCGTTTTCGGAAGTTTCAATTATCGAAATGTAAAAAGAACCGGACTTCACAGGCAAGTGAAATTCTCTGTGCCTGCTCATTGATATCTGCAAGATAAGTCCAGAGCTGACAGCTTAAAAGTTAGCAACCCCCATTTCAAATGGGGGTTTAACTCTGACCCCTCCGGGGTAT
>ERZ1090866.131-NODE-131-length-32846-cov-9.800342_pt1 | contig 32846 bp, 30 predicted proteins | sample MGYA00478477_ERZ1090866 | MGnify/ENA primary metagenome ERZ1090866 (study PRJEB33644, sample SAMEA5815737) | chicken gut metagenome | biome: Chicken; feature: Gastrointestinal Tract; material: Caecum | place: Ireland | collected 2019-01-01 | study: A study of the... | reverse complement strand
TCGCCGACGCCGAGCGCTTTGCGCACATCGGCGGGAATTGTAACCTGACCTTTTGACATTACTTTGGCGCTGTCGATAAAAGCGGTAGAGCCTTGCATGATTTTCACCTCCATTGCAGGAATAGTAGGGAATATCCTACCATCTATATTATACGCAGAAAGAGGGGAAAAGTCAATAGGTCAAAGAAAAATATAGGAGCTAAAACATGAAAAACAAAGAAAAACCTGAAATTCCGATCCCGAAAGGGTATTCTATAGACAAAACCTCTGCAAGACAGATCATATCTTGCAGAGGTTTGCCGTTGCAGCCTTTTCATGCAACAAAGATGGCGCGGTGAGAGGGATTATCTTCGTCTCTATGAGCAGGCAGAAAAGCAAGGCTATTATGAGAGGCTCGATGGCTTCGCGGCCGCAGACGTCCGCTCGCGTGAACCGACAGCCGAGAATAGTGCGGCGCATTTCCGAATGCTTCGGCGGCTGTGGTTCAAACACACAACAACAAAGACCCCGAGACGGCAAAAATGCCATCTCGGGGTCTTGTCTTTGATATACGAAATAGCTGCGAAAATGTAGAATATGAAACGGTAGGGAACCCCTCGAAGGATGAACTTCGAGGGGTTCCTCTTTGTAAAGAAGGAATGAACGAAAGGGGAATTTGAGAGGAAGATGAACTATATATTTGCCACTCGTTGGCGTGTGAGATATCATTTTAAGAATAAATAGCGAGGTGACAGAGGATGAAATACAAAGATTGGCTCGGTCAATGGCTGAATAACTACATCAAGCCGACGGTAAAACAGCGTACATTTGAGCATTATGAGGATATTGTTCACAGACAGATCGTCCCGCGATTGGGTGGGTATGAATTGGAGATGTTACTCCCTTCCGTTTTGCAGGAGTTCACCGCCGAACTTTGCGGGCGATATGCCGTCAATACGGTCAGCGGCATTATTTCCGTGCTTAAAAATTCTTTGAAGTCAGCGCGGAAGACGGGCTTCATCGATCATGAATATTCCGACAGCATCCAGATGCCAAAAGTTCGCGAGAAGGAAGTGAGCTGCTTTTCTGTTGCGGAGCAAAAGAAGATCGAACGTGCCATTCTGGAGAGCGGAAAAGACCGCCTCTTCGGGATCGTTCTCTGCCTTTATACAGGTCTGCGCATCGGAGAACTCATGGCGTTGAAGTGGGAGGATATCGACTTGCAGAGGGGCGCGCTTTCGGTGAACAAAACCTGCCGCGATCGCTGGCAAAACGGGCAGTATATTCGGCAGCTTGATACACCCAAGACGGTATCTTCCAAACGGATCATCCCCATCCCGAAACAGCTTTTGCCGTATCTGAGAGCCATCAAAAGGCGCAGCCTGAGCGCTTTTCTCATCAGTGGGAAAAACGGGAAGAATGTGCCGTTGCGTTCTTATCAGAAGACTTTTGAACGGCTCTTAAAGCGGGAGGACATCCCGCATAAGGGATTTCATGCCCTTCGGCATACGTTTGCGACAAGGGCGCTTGAATGCGGTATGGATGTCAAAACGCTTTCAGAAATCTTGGGACACAAAAACGCAACCATTACTCTCAATCGTTATGCGCACAGTCTCTTGGAGCATAAGCAGGATATGATGAACAAATTGGGCAAATTGCTGCAATAAAAAAGCGCCGAAGCTTCGGCGCGGCCTTATATGCTTTGGAACATCTATCTAACTAATAGATGTTTGCATTTAGCATAAAATAACATCTATATTAAGCCAATCTGAATTGTCAGATAGGTTTTTTTAATTATACTATTGACAATTTAGCGATTTCGTGTTATTATATAAAATGTAAAAGTATTTCTATTAGTTAGATAGACGTAACACTTAAAAGGAAAGAAAGACATTTATTAGAGTGTATAGGGAAAGTAGGACGATTATGATAATTACAAAAACATCGGGAATAGTATTAAGGAATATCCATTCTACTTTTTTATTAATAAATCCTAAGGAGAAGTTTGATAAGTCAAATAAAATTTTAGCGCGGGTTAATGACTCGGGTAAGATTCTATGGGATATCTTAGATACATATCAGGATCTGAATAGTGTCATAGATGTCTTTTGTGGGTTTTACAATGTTTCTCCTGAACAAAGAGGGGATGTAGCAAAGGATGTTTTTGAATATGTGCAATATTTACAAATGAAGGGGTATGTGCATTGTGAGTAGTGATATTTCTGAAAAAGTGCAGGCTTTAAAGCTGGATCCGTTATATCAGGCATGGGATGAAAAAGGAGCAGTAATTGGAGCCACTTTAGAAATCACATCGTTATGTAATTTAAAGTGTGTTCACTGCTATATGGGGGACTTAAGACAGGAAGAAAAACAATATTCATACGAGCAAATCATTTCTATAATTGACAAAATGTACGATTATGGGGTTTTGTTCTTAACTTTTTCCGGTGGAGAACCATTTGTAAGGGCTGATTTTAAGGATATCTATATTTATGCGAAAAAGAAGGGATTTATAGTAGAAATCTTTACGAACGGGACATTGATAGATGAACAGTGGGTGGAGATTTTTAAAGAATATCCCCCTTTCTTGATAGACATATCAATTTACGGATCTTCTGAGGAAACTTATTTTAAGGTTACGCAAAAGCAAGGGGAATTTAAGAAATTCATAAAGACTTTAAATTTGTTAAGAGACGCAGGGATAAGATTTGCAATTAAAGCTCCAGTTTTGTCTTTAAATTGTCAAGAGCTGGAATGCATGAGAAATATCAGTGAAACTTTTTCTGGCGAGAACTTTAGATTTAGTTTTGATATAGTTCCTGACAGGTCTAATAAAGCGGAGCCTCAAAGATTCTCTGTGGATCCATTAGCTGCAGTTCTTTTAGAAATAGATAACGGATCAAATTATAATTCAATGTCGGAAGTAGGGAGAGAGGGGAGCAGTTGGGTTAAATCACATATCAATGACATGTTGGTGCCAAAATACTTTTGTTCAATTGGAAAATCAACCATACACATCGATTATAACGGGAACGTAAAACCGTGCGTTGAGTGCATGGATGGATATAGTATTTTTGAGCATGATTTAAACTGGATCATTTCCGAATTTTCTAAAATTAAAGAGCAAAAAGTTACATGCGATTATAAGTGTGCGCATTGTGAGGCGTTAACACTGTGCAAATCTTGTCCGCAAATTCGAAAACGGATATATGGCGACGAATGCATTGTTCAGGAACAAGATTGTATTATGGCTAAGTTAAAGTATATGTATTATGTAGAGAAAGTTCCAGTGGAAGGACTGAGAACCTATTATGAAAAATATAAGGAAGGAGGTGAAATGGTATGAAGTATTTGAAGCCGGAGATTACATTCTATGAGTTTGAATTGGAAGTAAAAAACATGGCTGGGAAATATGGTTCCTGTGACGGCAAAAGTCCGCTTTGTTACAAAGAACTGTATAAGTGATAGACTTCTAGTCTATTCTCATCGAAGGTTGCAAGCTCGACTTTTAAGTCGAGCTTGCAATCAAAATGTTTTGGAGAGGGAAAAGTTTTGGAAGAAAATAAAGAACAAATAATAGACGTCAACCAAACGTCGAATGAGAAAGCTGAAGTTGTTTCGATTGCGGATTTAAATAAAATTGGTGGAATGATTGAGACGAGCTTACAATCAATCATGAATATATTGCGCTTCACCAAAGAGAAGGATGCCAATACTATGGCGCTCTCCCGCCAATTACAACAATATCGCGATGGCATTGAAAGTGTACTTCTGAAGCGGTATGCTCTTGAGGTGATTGGTTATCGTGAAGATTGTCGTAAATCGCTACGTGATCTAAATGAGATCTCGATAGAGAACGCTAAAAAATACATAGGTTTTCTTGTGCAAGATTATGAAGACCTTTTGGTTAACCTTGGTATTGAGGGGACGGAAAAAGCTTGCATTATCAACGGGAAAAAGATAATGAGTGAAGGCGCGATTTCTTATCGTGATCTTCCGGCAATGGAAGAGATTTCAATTCCCGCGCTCATGATTTCCGATTTAGATAGTCTTGCTGCTTATTTGACTGCATGCGAAGAGGCTATACGCATTATAGCTGCGCACAATACAGCATTAGACTGTGTGCTGTCTGATTATATTGCCGCTTCTTCTCTATATGAACAGGGCATATGGGGAGTAGTGCTCTTTCCGATTGTCCGTAAGTTGCTTTGGTATAAGAGTAAAATGTCAGCGTTAGCAGATGAAAAGATAGAAGGGCTGAGAGAAGATAATGCTTTTCAGAGTTACGTTGATGTACTTAATTTCGCTATTGAAGTCTGTGATAACATTTTGGAGAGGTGTAACGTTGTTATAGATTGTGGCGAGTCAAATGTGTATGACTCGAAACGCTATCGCATTCTTAAATTGATTCCAACAGAGGATCCTACTCTTAACGGATGGATCGTCAATCGATATACAGATTGTTATATTATGGATGAAAAGACAATCTATCCTTCAAAGGTGGATGTCTATAAACTAAAATAAAAAAACATATTGATAAGGAGTTTGAAAAATGGCAAAAAAGATCGGCATCGACTTAGGTACTACATATTCGTGCGTGAGCTATGTGGATGATATGAATGTTGTCAGGATTATCGAAAACAAAGAGGGTGAACAAACAACGCCTTCCGTCGTATTCTTTGATCCGGACGGCTCGGCAGTGGTCGGCTTGACGGCAAAATCGGAGGGCGCGATGAATCCGGAGTGCATTGTGGAACGTGTCAAGAATTTCATGGGTGATCCTAACTATACGTTCCTTGTTCACGATAAAGAATACTCTGCAGCCGCTGTTTCCACGCTTATTTTAAGAAAGCTCGTCGCCGATGCCGAGGAAAAACTCGGCGAAGAGATCGAGGGCGCCGTCATTACGTGCCCTGCATACTTCGGCGAAGAGGCAAGAAATGCGACCAAAATTGCTGGCGAGAATGTGACGCTTTCCAATGGCAAGAATCTCAGGGTATATAAGATTTTAGACGAGCCGACCGCAGCGGCAATTGCTTATGGCAATTCCAGACAAGAGGACATGGATAAGACAGTTCTCATCTATGACCTCGGCGGCGGGACATTTGACTGCACCATCATGAAGCTCGCTTTTCATGGCGGCGAACGGCAGATGCAGGTCATTACAACGGGGGGTAATCATCAGCTGGGTGGCAAGGACTGGGATGCCGCACTTGCGAATCTTGTCCGTCAAAAGTTCTGTGACAGCACGGGTGTGGATATCTCGGATATGGAGAGCGATGTCGAAAGTGTTGCCTGGTTCAGTGAAAATATCGAGAGGGCGAAGAAAAACCTTACTAATCGTGAAACGACTTCTCTTACCGTCTACTTTGATGGTAAGAAGGAGCGTGTAGAGATAACTCGCGCCGAGTTTGAAGATGCTACTTCCGACCTGCTTGAACAGACCATCTTTCTTGTCAATGATATGATTGAAAAGAAGAGTATGAACATGATGTCAGACGTAGACGAGATCATTCTCGTTGGCGGCTCCACCTATATGCCGCAGGTGAGTGCGCGTCTGACGGCAGAATATGGGAAGACCATCAGTTCTTATGAACCCAATAAAGCAGTCGCGATGGGGGCTGCGCTCGTTGCACATGACTGTACAGAAGTAGAGACATCTCCTATGTTTGTTCCCGGCGGACAAGAGGAGAATAACTCTGCGGGCGGGATTTCGCTTACCAATCCAATGACAGGCATGAAGACGGTCGTCATCGAAAACTGTACTAAATCGTACGGCCTACGCATCATTAGCGCTGGACAGCCTAAAGTGCTTAATCTTGTTGTCAAGGATACGCCTAAGCCAGCACACGGTTCATCTATTGAGCATTTTCCGCTCACCATTACGGGTGATCCGGCTCCCGTCAGCGAAGTCAATATTCTTGTTCTTGAGAATGACAGCCTCGAAGAGATGGTGGAGCTTTCTGACTGTAACGAGATCTATGTTGAAGAGCCTATTCAGTTTGAGGGCGCCGTGCCCGGAGATAACCAGGTTTCCGTCGATCTCGATGTGGATGCAAATGGCATTGTCTCACTTTCTCTTACCGATCAGGTGACGGGCAAGGTTTATCACATGTCGCCCAAGAGAAAGAGCGATGAAGCCAATCAGGAAGGTATGAGTTCTGCGGGAGGCATGACGCTTCGTTAAAGCTAAGCCAATCGACAGGGCCGCGGGGCATGTCTCATGCGGTCCGCTGTCCGATTTTTTACGTCAGAGTTTTTTTGAGGGAAAACTATGAAAATCAACGTTGGCATTGATTTAGGTACGACGTATTCCGCCGTGGCAACTTTTTGCAAGGAGACTGGCGGTGTGCGCATTCTTAAAAACGGCATAGGGGAGGATTGCACGCCCTCCGTCATTTGTATGGAAAACGGCAGAGTGCTCATCGGCGACGATGCCAAGCAGGAACAAAAATCAGGTAACGTTAATACGATCGCATTCTATAAAAGTATGATGGGTGATCCCCTGTGGAGCGCTTTCATCGACGGCAAGGAATACTCTGCCGAAGCACTCTCCGGCATCTTTTTAAAGCAGCTTGTGCAAGATGTTTCGGCGGCTAATCATGTTGAAATTGATGGCGCTGTCATTACAGTGCCCGCCTATTTTAATGATCGTCAACGAGAGGCAACTCTCCGCGCAGGCAGAGCAGCGGGACTCAAGGTGCTCAAGATCATTAACGAGCCGACTTCTGCCATCATTGCTTATGGTTTGACAAGCGGCAAAGATAAGAATGTTATGGTGTATGATTTGGGCGGTGGTACCTTTGATGTTACCATTGCTCATGTCAGTGGTACCTGTATCGACGTGCTTGCCACCAACGGCAATCACCAATTGGGGGGCAAGGATTGGGATGAAGTACTGTTCAATGATGTGCAGGATCGCTTCTATTCCGAACACGGCATAACGATTGCTGACTTCCCCGAAGACACCAAAGAATTGCAAGTCAAGTGCGAGGAGGCAAAAAAACGCCTTTCTGCGGTCTCTTCCACTCTCATTTCCATTCAGTGTGACGGTCTTCTCGGTAAGTATACTGTTACGCGGCAAGAGTTCGACGAGAAGACGGAGAACTTGCTCTATGAGACGGTGCTGCTAATTCGTAGCTGTTTTGAAGAGATTGCTGAAAAAACTAAACGCCCCTTCGGTTGGGGAAATATTGATGAGGTTGTGCTCGTCGGTGGCTCCACACGTATGTCGCAGGTGCGCAATATGATCGTTCGCGAGTACGGCAAGGCTCCGATCACCAAGGATATCAATGTCGATACCATTGTGGCGACGGGTGCCGCCATGCAGGCGGAATTGTGCGTTAGCAACTCTATTACATTGGCAGTAGCTGGAAACAAACCTGCTGCGGCGGGTACTTCAGCTCCCGATGCGCCTATGACGCTAACCATCCGAAACCAGGATATTCAGGACATTACGGCGCACAGCTTAGGTATGTTGGCGCTCGCAAGCGATCAAAAGACGTATATCAATAGCATCATTGTTCCCAAAAATAGCCGTGTCAATGAGAAATTCGGCAGAGAATACACTTTTTCAGGCGAGAAATTGCAGGTATACGTCTTGCAGGGAGAGACGCGCGATCCATATGAAAGCGACATCGTGGGCGCTTATTCTGTGACAGGTGTGCCGGAAAAGAGCAAGCTTCGCGTTGATTTCCTCTATAATTCTAACGGTGTGGTGGAGGTCAATGCTTCTCTTGCGGATGGACGTGCATTACCTGTCACTCGAGAGACGACACGCGAGACGGTTATACAGCTAATTGAACGACTGGAGCGAGAGCGTCGCGAGGCAGAGGAAGAGGCGCGTCGCAAGAGCAGGGTCGAAATCATGCTCATGATCGATGTTTCGGGCAGTATGAGTGGAACGCCAATTGTTGAAGCTCGTCGTGCAGCAAAGGGATTTGTTTCGGAATTCAATTTAAATAAAGTCAGTATTTCAATTATTAGTTTCGCTGATAGACTTCAATATCATTGTCGTCATGAAAATAATTCTTTGCGATTGGAGAGGGCTATTCAATCCATTGATGTTGATGGGAGTGTTGGATATGGCAATGATATGTGTCCTATTGGCAGTGAGAGTAAGAATTTTACAAGCAATGGAGCGCATGTTATGGTTGTCCTAACGGATGGATATTGGAGTTATCAACATGTTGAAGAGCAAAATGCTGCAAAAGCAAAGCAGCGTGGTATTGTAATTTATGGCATTGGTATTGGCGATGCCGATGAAGATTTTTTGAGCCGAATATCAAGTGGAAGGGGAAGAAAGGTCGATTTAAGTCAGCTTATGCAGACCTTTAAAGAAGTTGCCTCATCTATCGCGACGGAAGTCGCTGCAGGCTCTCTCAGATAAGTATTACGGACAAAATTTTCAGTAAGATTTACATACGGATAAATAAATTATGGCACAGGTACTAGCACAGCGTACACCTGAAGAACTTGGGAATCCCGAATATAATTATTTCATAGCCTTCAAGATCGATCCGAAGGAGACGGATAAGAGTAAGATTGAAACGCGCATCAAGACTGCACTTAGCTCCACAAGTGGTACTATCGTCGGCAGGCGGCTCAACGAGCTGAAAAACGACGTTCTTGAAGTGATGTGCAACGATTCTGTGTTTAACTCCGCGAGCGGTACTTATGCTGCGGGGAAGGGCGGACGAGCCAAGGAAGCCGCCGTTGCAAAGACATTCAAGCTCAAAGAAGCAATCGACATTGTCGAGATCCTTTGTCAGACCCGCAAGATGCTTCTGAAGAGTGAGCTTATCGACATTCTAAACGTTGCCAACAAGCCTGTTACCTATTTTACGGAAAGCGAGTTCTTCGGCGCGATCAGTTACCTTGAGAAGATGGGCGTGAGGATCATTGATAATACCGATGTCTCCATACCTTTTTCTGAGTATCAGCAGGCTGAGAAACGGCTTGAACCGCTCAATAAAAAGGATCTCTATGACTTTTTGGGATTGTCTTCGAGTGCTTCCGCCGCTGAGATACAGAAGGCATCGGATGAGCAGTACCGCGAGAGTAACAAGTCTAGCGACCTCAAAAAGAAGCAGTCGGTCAGCAATCTCTGCTCTACCGTTAAAAAGCTGCTTCTGTCCGGGCAGGCTGCGCGCGATTCCTATGATAGGTACCTTATTCTGCGCGACAAGGTGTGGGCAGACTTTGAAAAGAGGAAGAGCTTCTCTATTAAGGAAATGTCAATGGAGGAGTATGCAGACTATACACAGAAAGTTATCGAGCTTCTGAAAGTTTCCGTAGCAGAGGCGGAGAAAATTCTAGCCGTTGGCTGCAAATTTTTCCAGTTCAATATCGTTGGCAAGTCGGATGGAAGCAATTTCGAAGTCTGCCCCTATCCCGACTGCGGCAAGCTGTATGTCAAGGGCGCCAAGAGCTGTCCTCACTGCGGAAAACCCTTGGAGATTTTCTGCTGGAACTGCCGTCAGACGATGCGCTTCACTAAGGATGACAAGGGCTGTTCTGCTTGTGGGGCGACCGTTCACGCGCACGAACTGTTCCGTCAGAAATGTTCCGCACTTGACGGGCTTCTCGCAAAGCCTGTCACGGATATTGCGACGCTGCAGACGGCATTTCTCGCCGTCAAAAACGTTGTGCCAAATTATGCCTCCCGCGCAGATTCCGCTGTCGCTAAAAAGGTGAATGAATACGAGGGTGTTATTGCGGCGCGTATTAAACGGGAGGAGACGACGGGGGCGAAGTATCGCGAAGAGGTCGTCGCTATCAATGAGCTCGTTGCCCAAAAGTGCTATCAGAGCGCGCTCGCTCTTGCGCGTGGGCTTGCTGTAAAATACCCCGGGTATGATTCCGAAAACACAAGGAAACTTACCGATAGTTACACGGCCGTCATGAATTCCGCTCAGCAGCAGGTGGAGCTCGCCAAACGATACATGGCGCAGCGCAACGAAGGTATGGCGGTTGCTGCGGCAGTCAAGGCGATCAAACTTTGCGACGATCACACTGAAGCGCGGCAGATCCTGCAAAAGTTCCCGCCCAAGCCTGTAACGGGGCTGCGCGCCAGCCTGGATGGCGGCAAGATTCGTCTTGAATGGGGAGCCGTCAAACAGGATTACGTTACATACACCGTCATTAAAAAGGTGGGGGTTGCGCCTACATCCGCGGAGGACGGTGCTCTCGTCGAAGACGGTTTGTCCATTTGCTTTTATGAGGATCTAAATATCGTCTCCGCCACGCCTTACTTCTACGCTGTGTACGCCGAACGTTACGGCGTACACTCATCGATTACCGCGACGCAGACTGTGGTCATGGGATATGCAGATGTCGCCAACGTGCGGCAGGAAGTGGTGGCTGGCGGGGTGAAGGTCACATGGGATACTCCGCAGAATGTCAAATCTGTGGAGGTATGGAAGAACAGCGGTGCAGTCGCACCCATGAACCCGGGCGAGGGTAAGCGTGTTCCAGTATCCGAGAATGGCTTCACTGATGCAGGTTGTGACAGTGAGAATGCCTATCTCATTGTCTGCAATTATGATGTCAAGGGGAAAACCGTTTACTCGCACGGTGTGCGTGCCGTGTTCAAACCGTTTGAAAAGACGGAGCCGCTGCGCGGCGTGCGCATTGAGTCGCTTGGGGGCGGACGATACATTTTTTCCTGCGATGCCGGATATACGGGCAAGGTGCGACTGTACACAGCCGCGACTAAGCTTTCCATTCCAACAGATACTACATTACGCTATTTGGACTTCAACTCCATCTGCAAGGGGCTTTCGCCCGTCGCGACCGTTCCTAATTCCGAAGGTCGCCTCGTTTTCAGTCTTCCTGTAGGAAAAATTTATCAAGTATATGCGATTGTTAGTACAGAGCAGTTGTTTATCGTTTCGCCGCCTGTACTCATCAATATGATAGAGGGGATTGTGCGGTGCGCCCACATCTTTGCTGATGGTATCGTGACGGTGATGGGACAGCTGCATCCAAAGGCGTCGGCGGTTATTATTCGGATCGGGCAGAAGGACTATATCGATACGCCGGAGACGGGAGGGGAGAAGTTTACTTTTCGCGCTGAAGAATTTTCGCGTAAGGGCAAGCTTGAACTTAAATTAAAGACGGATACCGTCAACTATATCACCGTATTCGTCGAATTCCGTGAGGACGGTGTCACATCTTATGCGCAGCCCGTGCGCCTGACTCCGCCCATTGACTACCGTGAGACGATACCAGTTCTTTATTCGATGGAGTATGTACCAAATCCATCCAAGCCTTTTAAAGTGACGCTTTCTTTTGAAGCGGATAAAGAGGTTTTTCTTCCGAACATGGTACTCATGCAAGGTAGCCCGAGACCGCTCAACAAAAATGCGGGCGGACTGTGTGAACGTGTCGATGACGTTGTGCTCAAAAAAGGACTATTCTCCAAAAAGTATACAGCCAAGCGTGTCATTATGGCAAAGCCTGTGCCTGCAAACATTAAGTTTGCTCTCTTTTTGAACGAAGATGTTAGTTTTATTCAGCTCAAAGAAGTCAGAAAGCTCTGAGGGGGAGGATGTGATGAAATATTACGAAAGTACGCCGTATTCAACGAAGGATTATACCGAATATGCGGGGAGACCTGTCTATTCCTATGGAACAGGAGATTCACACGAGACACATCTGCGTCTTTCTACAAATGATAGTTTCTATATCTATTCGAATCATTTCCGAGACCCGCGTCCAGGGCACGAAGGAGAACGCATTTATCCAAACAGAGCATATATTGCAGGAAATGATCGTGATGGGTATGAGTTATACGGAATGGATTTTACGGACAGGTATGGAAAATATTGCTGTACTTATGTAGGTTCATATGACAAGATCATCGAGGACAATGAGTACGATACCGGTCGTTCGCGAGGGAAAGAGGTGGATGAGTACGGCGTGCCAAGAACTTCTTCCTTCGGGCAGGAAATAAACTGTAATAATCGTAACGGCGGGATCACGAGATGATGGCGCAGACAAGTGTGAGCGTGTGTGAAGGACAGGAGTTGCGGATGAGGGTTCCCTCCGCTGCTAAGACAATGCAATCTGCAACGCCCCAAAGCCCACGTCCTATCAACATCGTTTTCAGTGGAAAAAATGGTGAAGGTGCATTAGATCGGTTCATTCTTAACGAAAAGCTGTTGAGCCAGCACCTTATGTTAATAGGCGGTATCGGTTCAGGGAAGACGAATACCTTTAATCAGATTTTGCAGAGCATCGTTCCGCAGCTTTCTGCTCGCGATGTTATGATCATCTTTGATACCAAGGGCGATTTTTATAAAGAATTTTATCGTCCTGGAGATATCGTTATCAGCAATGATGCCACGGCGTGCGGCTCGAACGGACCCGATTATTGGAATATCGTCAACGAGCTAGACAGAACGAATGGTCTCAAAGAGGATGTCATTGAGATTTCCAACGCGCTTTTTGCGGAAAAGATTAAAACGGCTGGTAGTAATTCTTTTTTTCCGCAGGCGGCAAAGGATATCATGTCTGCCGTCTTATATCATTTTGCCATCGCCAAGGGGAATATGGCGGTAAAGAGCGACAATTTTTCCCTCTCGGAGGCGATGAAGAAGGAGGGGGTTGATTGGTACAGGAGTATCCTTGGCATTTATCCCAACTTTTCAGCGATGAAAAGCTATATCCCGCAGGACGCACCTGGACAGGCACTCGGTGTGCTTGCCGAATTGCAACAGATTGTGCGTTCAGTGTTTGTAGGGAACTTCGCCAAACGAGGCACGCTTTCGGTGCGTAATCTCGTGCGCGCTAAGGGTGGAAAAAAGATTTTCATTGAATACGATATCGGTATCGGCGGTATGCTGACGCCCATCTACAGCTTGCTCTTTGACCTCGCCATCAAAGAAGCACTTTGCCGCGCTAAAAGCGACGGCAATGTTTTTTTCGTATGCGATGAGTTCAAGTTGTTGCCCAACCTCAAACATATTGACGATGCGGTCAACTTCGGGCGTAGTTTGGGCATCAAATTTATGGTCGGCATTCAGAACGTTGATCAGATCATTGAAATTTATGGCGAAAACATGGCAAGGAATATCTTTTCAGGCTTTCTCAATCAGTTCGCCTTCAAAGTGAGCGACTATTCGTCGCGGAAATATATCAAGGAGCGCTCCGGGGAAAATAGGAAGTGTACGGTGTATAAATCGACTTCTGTACAAGAGACTATTGCCGCCGCTCATGTCGTGGAGGACTGGGATATTGCCGAGCTTCGCCTTGGTGAGGCGATAGTTTCCCTTAATTCCTGTGAACCATTTAAATTTGGATTCAGCGAATTTGTCGGAAAAAGGTAACGTCAATGGGTTTATTCAGCTTTTTTAAAAATGCGACGTATAGCAGCCGTAAAATTTGTCTTGATGCATCGTTGGGCAACACGCTTATAGCGGGCAGTTCACGTAGTGGTGCGGAGGCGGTTATTCGAAGTTATGCGATTGATTCTGCGAACAATGGTTTTGGGGTAATTATTTTTCGAGATCAAAAGACAGGTGTTTCCGCATATCCGTCAATTGCTGCTTCTGCGCGACTTATCTATGAGGTGGATTGCACGGATAATAGCACAACCAATCAAATCGATATCTTGGCAGGGCTTAACGATCAGGAAGCTAACGCGTTCATCATCCGTATCTTTGACCTGTATAACGAGATTGATCGTGGCAGGAAGATGAGTTATCAGAATTATATCGCTCTACTGCGTTCGCTCGCCGCCAAGGCGCACAAAAAAGTGCGGCTTGATAACCTTGCCGATTTTCCCATCGAAGAGGTGGAATTACTCAACATGACCTATTGCACAGGCATGGAGCAGACGCGCAACGACCGCTTCCTTAATAGTATTCGGCCGGAAATCAGAGAGCTGGAATCGTATTTTTTTGAGTTCTCTTCCAATGTTCCAGGATATATTTTCTCAGGGAATAAGTCTCTAGAACAAATTTTCCGTACCAAACCAGTCGTGGAAGTCAGTCTCGATTTTGCGGGTAAAACGGAGGAATCGCTGCTTATAATGACAGAGTTCGTCGATGCTATCGCTCGCTTTCGTACGGTGGGATCGGCGGTGTCGGGTGTCAACATCATCGTGGATGGTGCTCCCAATGAGGCTCTCATCGGCTCAGGAATACAAAGACTTATCCGTGGCGGCAGGGGCTTTCATGTGTTGTACACCGTTCAGGATTTGAGCGGGCTTGTTGATAAATCCAATGAATGGGTAGAATTCGCCGACAGCTATTTTTTCTTCCGTCAGAATTCCAATAAGAACAAGGAGTTCTGCTCGGAGTTCTTCGGAACCTATGAGCGTCAGAAGTCAACGGTGACGCAGTCCGTCAGCAATCCCACTATTTGGGATCGACTGAGCGGCAGAGGAAGCAGTAGCAAGTCAACGGGTACCTCCGTAACAACAGAGAAAGAACGGGTGTATCTGCCCGATGTTTTTGCGGGATTGCCCGATAACCAGGCAATTTACTATTCTAAGCAGAATAATGAACACACACATCTTACTGTCTACTAAAAAAACAAGGGGATGACACGATGTTTTTCAGCAGCAATGGTTATAAGTCTGCACGGGGCAATGCGGATGCATGCGAGCGTCGTTGGAAGAGTGCGATAGAGAATGGAAATGCGACTGAGGCATATTCTGCCGTCTATGACTATGAGGCTTGGGTGGAAAAGGAGCGTGAAGCACTGAACGGGATAGATCCCAATTCTCACGCCTATGAGAGGGCAGATCGGGAGATAGACGAGCAGGCGGGTCAAGCATGGAACATGCACCAGGAACAGCGCCTGAAGTTTTCGTCGCAGCAGAAAAATGAAGCATATGAACGATTTGAAATGCGCAATCAGAGTATCCGTAACGACATGGCGCGTGAAAGGGAGTGCGGTAATGTTGTTGGGTATGAGTCGCTGCGCGATCAGTATATAAAGAATGTTGCTGCGCAGGAAAAACTTGCCAGTGAGGTGAAAGATGAGGGGTTACAGATTGATGAACAGTGTGTTCATCGTTCCAAAATCGATATTTTGGATCACGATATCGCGATGCGGGATCGAATATCAGAGAAGATTCGGGAACGGGATGAAGCAGGCAAACCCGTGAAGGAAGAAGATCGCATCATGCTGGAGCGCTATGTACAGCGTGTTAAGCAGGAGGAGGTCGCTCTCGTCAAGTATCAGAATGAACGAATTCTTCAGGGGATGCGTGAAAGGGGTGCTTCGGAGACAGAGATTGCGGCTCAGGAAGAGAAGAACCGGGAAAGCGAAAAATGGGTAGAATCTAACAATCGCTGATAAAAGGAGATCAGAATGGCAAAATTTACCTGTCCGTATTGTTACGGAAAACATGACCTGCGCACTAGTGGACTGAAGTGTTCCTATAATTTGCGGGGGCAGTCGAGTACTTGTGTCTCAAATGTTGTCAAAGAGCCGGGTGGATGGATTCCCGATAAGGATAAGGCGCGGTGCATGAAATGCACGGCGGCGCGTAAATCAGTGTTCTGCAGCATCGTTAAGAAGGAGATTCCCACAGATTTCCTTAACGATGAGAGCCTTTCCATCGCACTTTTGGGTGCCAAGGCGTCAGGGAAGTCCAATTATATTGGCGTCCTCATTGATGAGATCCGTCATAAGATGTCGGCGAGGTTCAATTGTATGCTCAGCCTCGCCAGTAGTGAGGAGTCTCGACAATATTACAATTCTCACTACTATGAGCCGCTCTTCAGGCACGGTAGCGTCGTCGATGCAACAAGTCAGGAGGATATTCCACCCCTCATTTTTCCGTTGCGGTTCATGGATAAAAAGGACAGGATTACTAAGGTTGCAGCGCTTTCATTCTACGATACGGCAGGTGAAAATCTTGATTCGACCGATTATATGCTCATCAACAATCGTTATATCCCCAATGCGGACGGCATTATTTTGCTGCTCGATCCGCTGCAAATTCCGTCTATTCGTGAAAAATTGCAGGGAAAGATCTCACTTCCCGAACAAAACACGGATGTCACCGAAGTGTTGAGCCGTATCGTGCAGAATATTCGCGATGTTAAGAATATCCGTGGTACTATAAAGATTCCGTTGGCGCTCGCGTTCACCAAAATAGATGCTCTGGAGGAGTTCAACGTTCTCAAGGAGGACAGCTGTCTGCGTTCGGAGTCAGAGCATCTCCAGCGTGGCGCGTTTGTGCAAACTGATTTTGATAGTGTAAATATAGAGATACAAGATTTACTTGAAAACTGGTTGAATGAAGAGCTTGTACAACAAATGAAGAATTTTGATAAATATGCATTTTTTGGGCTTACCGCTTTAGGAGGAGTTCCGCACGGAAGTAAATTGGGGGGTAAAATTCGTCCTCGTCGTGTACTTGATCCGTTGCTTTGGTTACTTGCGGAAAATAATTATATAAAGACTGTTAAAAAGTGACGTGAAGGTGGGAGATTTTCATCCTGCTTAAAAGAGAGGTGATATTGTGAAAGCTTATCAAATGATTTATACGGCATGCGGAAAGGATAGGTCTGGTGCTTTTAGCGTATGGTCTAAATCGGTAAATGTTACTAAAGAGGAGTGCGATGAAATTATTAAGCTAATGTCGTATAAACGACCGCTTAATGCTCCTTATGAGCCAACAGAGGAGGAGCTTAAGAAGTTTTTCCCTTCTCAATATGCCTATATTATACTCTCTTCAGGCCGCAGATGTGTTGTTAAATCGAGTTATATTGGAAAAGTATATAGCGATCTTGATACGCGTAACGGCAACTTCATTATTCATGCATATATTTTTGATGAAATTGAAAATTTCAATCCTTTCTTTTTGGACAAGGTGACGTCTTTCCGTTCATCGCTTGAGTACAGAGAATGGCATGATAATCCGCCTCCTGCAAGTCTTTCAACAGAAGAGCTTTCTGCACACAGTGTAATTTCGGAAAAAACACTTCATCAATATACAGAAGGCGAAGTTGCTGGTAAAACGTCATCTTTATTGCAAGCATGTCTTAATTGCTTGACTACAAATAAAGCAGTTGTGTTTAACGCGACAGAGCGTGAGCAGCTCGATTGGTATAAGGTCATTGGAACGTTGTTGCCTTATCCATGTCTTGTCAAGTTAACTTACAGCACACAGTATTCTCCACAGTTTGAGTACTCTGTCATCGGTTTTACGCCTGCTACAGTACGAATCAGGAATCTTTTTTCGTCGGCACGTTCTTCTTTTAATTATCAAGATGAACAATCACTTGGCAACTATGCATTTAACTTTATGGAGAATATTTTCCCTCAAGTGCCCACAGGCAGATATGTGGCTGATATCATACAGGTAGCCGCATCATGCGGCTTATCGGAGGTGATTAAGCAGGTGGAGACGGTTGGTAAGGTCATGGAAGTTTCCGGCTGCGATATCGACACAGCACTTGGTGTTTACTATCTTTTACAGAAAAAAATCGGATGGTTTTTGGATGCGTCCGAATTTCAGCGAGCATTAAATGTTGGGCGAAAATATTGCCTCGTAAGCGAACAGGATGTGGCAGCCGGATTGTATCGCGATGTGCTTTCGACAGGAAAATGGGGGAAGGGCAGCTTAGTTAAGGATTTGATTGCTTTTGTGTATCAAAATTCAAATCAATCAGTCCGGGAGATTATCATAGATGACTATTTTGACGATTTAGGATTATATGAGGTGGATTTGTCTGCATCTCCTGAAACTATTTATGAACAGGTGAAAACGACCGCCCCTTTCCCTTGGGGTGATTTTGTGCATTACTGCGTTTGTTCGGTTAAGTGGGAACATTCTATCGCATGCAGCGATGCGGCAAATAAGCTTTACCTTTTGTTTAATAGTGTTATTGATGCTTTATCATACAATTTTGGGAAATCAGAAAATGAGCGCGGATATAATATATTGGTAAAAATCATATCAAAATCTATTGTTTGTCGAGCAACAGATGAAATCAATATGTATTTAAAATGTGTTAAGCGTATCGGCAATTCGTCTGTTGATTGGCTTATAGAAGTTGCAATGAAGCGCTATCTGACCACGCCTTTACTTGATGAGGCGTCTTTGGATTTTGCGTTAAGTGTTTGTTGTGCTGTGCCGCATGAGGAAGAGGGAATTAAACTTGTTCAGATAATTATTATGAATAATATACATAGTTCATTCTTGATTCCATTGTATATCCGCTATCAAGATAAATATCCTGTTATTTTTTCAGCGGTTGAACGTGAATTTAGGGATAATATGCAGTTTACAGATATGCTTTCCCGTAAAGATGTTTACAGGTTCGACATGGAAAAAGACGTCAGCTATGAGATGTTAAGAAATTATGTTGAGAAATGCTATAGAACAGGATATGATTCTGGCGTGTTTTTAAAACAAGTGCAAAATTATCTTGCGCAGAAGGAGGGGAAAAAGCGTATTTCAGAAACAATGCACGTATATGCGCTTATTAAAGATTTGCCCGATTCGTACGCAGATATGCCTGCCATTCTAGAAACATTACTGGGCATTGTTGTGCAACAGCCAATGCAATATCTTCTTGAGATTGATGTTACTTATATTAAAGGCATTATTGATATCGCCAAGCGCCTACAAGATATGGGAAGAAAGATGCCTGATCAATATCCTGTTTTGATCACACTTTGGTTAATACGAGGCTGTTTGGGCGAGGAGAATTTACAACAGGCGATTTCCACAAAAACGATATATTCGTTTTTGGATAAACGCCGTTTTGAAATTTTTGCAACAAGTTATCTTGCCGAATTGGTTCAGACATATCTTTCTTGCAGAAAGCGCAAAGATTGTGATAAGAATGCGCTTATTGAGGCTATGTTTTTACCTATTCTTTCCAATATGACTGCGCAGCAATATTTAACCCAGGCGATCGATACATGTCTTGATAAGGATTATTACCGAATCATGGCGGATCTTATGGCTTATGCATTTAACATGTCGGGGCGTGAAGGAGATCGGGTTAGAAAATATGTGGTTGATTATGTGGATAATATGAGGCGGAGCGAATATAGAAAGCTATTTAGAAAAGTGCCTCAATTTATGTCTACAGAGGAGTCGGAACCAGTCATTCGTTTTACCGAAAAGTATCTTTCCGATCACATGAGTGCTTTGGAGAAACTATTCTATAGAAAAAAGTAATGTAATACCAAAGAGGGAAGTTAGGTTATGGGATATATTATTTTCGGGATTATAGCTTTAGCACTCTTCGTCTTGCTTATTGGCTTGATGTTTAGTTCGGTTGTAATTTCAATAGGTGTAGGGCTTATTATTTCCATTTTTGCAGGCGTTTTTTCTGCGATCAAAAGTTGTATTATTGGTGTGAAGAGGAATGTATCTAATTTATTTGTGAAGATAGTTCTATATTTTATCATCGGAATATTTATTCTCGTTATCAGTGTAATTTTGCTCGCTGCTGTTGCAGTTGCGGGTTACGTGATATATCGTATCGTAGTGAGATTTGTTTGAGAGGTGTGTTATGCAAAAGCAGCCTGCTGAGATCAATTATTTCTTTAAAGATGGATATAAAGAATTTGGGAAGACATTTTTAGCGACTTTTCGTCGCTGTGGTACTGTTATTGCTGATTGCTGGGATTCCGTATGCTGCCATTTTGGGGAGCTTGGGGAAAATGCTCTTGCTGTTATAAAATTAGATGGCGCTTTTGTAGGTTTTTTCAAAGCAATAGGCTTTGCTTTTATGTTTGGCCTTTCACTTGGAAGGCTTATTGTTAGCGCTATATTGACGCCTGTGATTTGCTTTGCACTATCTATAGTCCAAACAGTTGTGCTTGTGATCTTCATGGGCTTGTTTTACTTTCTTTACTCTGTCGTTTTTTTGGCTGATTGGTTGTATCGTTGTATAAAACGTATTTCAACAAGCTGTCCGAATTGCCAGGAAAAGTATGCACTACCAACCTATGTGTGTGAATGTGGAGCTAAGCACACTAAGCTAGTTCCTAGCCGCTATGGTGTATTTAAGCGTAAATGTCTATGCGGAAGAAAGCTTCGAACAACTTTCTTTAATGGTCGGCATAAGCAACCCGGGAGCTGGATTTGTCCAAAATGTGGATATGAACTTGGTGGGCCGTTGCAAGTAGATATTCCTATTCCCGTTGTTGGAGGACCGAGTTCGGGAAAAACCTGCTTTATTAACATGGCGATAACCCAGTTGGAAAAGCATGCTAAGGAAAAATATGGTCTAGAGTTTAAGTATAAGCCTAACGATGCACTGGGAGACGATTATGAAGCCAACAAACGAAACATGTTGAATGGGAGGCTTCCGCTCAAAACAAATGATACACGTCTCAAATATTACCAGTTTTACTTGACGCCTAAACGCGTTAAGGTGAAAAATCTCGTTTCTCTTTGTGATGTCGCAGGGGAGGCATATGAAAGTAATGATGAGATTGGTAAGCAACTTGGATATAAGTATGCAAACGCTTTTCTTATGATTGTCGATCCGCTTTCTGTAAGAGATTATCGGGATGAGATAAAAGGGGAGATTGATATTTCACTTTACAAGGCAAGTATTCGGGATATGGATGAAGTGCTTAATACACTAATCTTAATATTGGAGAACATGAAATGTCTTACCGCCAAGACAATGATAAAGACGGATGTGTGTGTTGTTTTTGCCAAAGGAGACATTCCGGGATTAGATGATAAAATTGGAATGTCAGCAATTCAACGATATATGCAAGAGAATAATGTTCGTTCTAAATATGACGCAGCGAATGCCGTTTGTGAAAATTTTTTGAGGCAATATTCAGAAGAAAACTTTCTGAACAGCCTTAAATCTAAATTTAAGAGCGTGCAATTTTTCACAAGTAGTGCGTTAGGGCATGTGCAAAATGGCGAAGGTTTTATTGGTGAGGGGGTGGAGGAACCTGTGCTTTGGCTTATTGATAAAGTTAGTCTTTCCATTAATCTAAGGTCACTTTGGGGTAAAAAAATATAATGTTGCGTTATGGAAGAGTATTGGAAAAATCAATTGTCGCAACGCTGTCAGAATATTTATGATGCAGCATATGAAGCATTCTTGCATTACAAGGGATATTGTAAAACCAATGTCTGTTCGTTTAAGGAATCGGAGCGGGCATATAGAGCGCTAAATTATGATCATCCCGAGCTGTACTATATGCCATATGATTTTGAAATGACAGGCGGTCCGTTCATGCGTTCCTGTCTTATAATAAACAATCTTTATGATATGGATGAACGCCGTAAAATCGATACAAAACTTGCGTCCATCAAGAAAGCGGCATTGGATGCGACAAAGAATTTCTCTGAACGTGAACGCGAGGTGTGGGTATGTGACTATATGATTTCCCGGGTGAAGTATGCGGTTGACAATAAGTATCATCAAAATGCATCCGCTGTTCTTGTAAATGGTGTTGGGCAATGCAGTGGAATTGCAAAAGCAGTGAAATTAATGCTTAATTGGATTGGGATATGGACTATTGTGGCAGATGGTTTTTCGGTGGATATGAAGACAGGGACCACAGTGCCTCATTTATGGAATATTGTTCGAATTAATGGAAATTACCATCATCTTGATGTTACATTTATGATTGAAGCAAATCAGTCTGCGGGCAGGCCATTTCGTTATTTTTGGTTCAATTATGGTGATGTGGATTTTCGGCTTGATCATTCATGGGAGTGTTTATTGCCGCATTGTGTGCAAGAGGATGGACGGGTAGAGGGCGTAAAGTCTATTGCTTCTCTTTACGAATTAAGAAAAGAACTGAACTATGCCATTGAAAGAGCTGAAAAATCTATCGGATTTTATTCTTCGATCTCTGTAGAGTACAATAGGCTTTTGCCTCTTTTACGCTTAGTTTGCGACTCTATCCATTTTCCGATAGGAACTCAGGTAAGAATTAAAATATGGGGGTGCCATGTTGTGATTGAATGGTAACGTAAAAATCAGTATACCGATTTTTCAGTTGTAGGATAAGCTCAAAGCTCTTTTGTAGTTTAAACATTTGGAGGAAGTATGAAAAAAAAGTTTTTGTTTCTTGTTTGTTTGTTGTTGGTTCCCGCGTTGTTTTTAATGTCTGCATGTGAGTTCATCTTTAGTGATGATTTTCTATTTGGTGACGATAAACCTCAAGATGATCCGGCTGATCCTCCTATTATTGAAGAGGAGGAAAAGATCAAAGTGTCTGCGCCATATATTCTTTCTTTAGGCGATTTTATCATATGGGAGCAATGCAGCAATGCGGATGAATATTTGGTTTATTGCGATGAAGAGTTGGTCATGACCACGGAAGATACAAGAGCTGATGTGGAAGATTTATCCGCAGACCATGTCTATACAGTAGTTGCTAGGAATATTGAGCATGATGTGTTATCGGAAGAATCCAATGAGGCAGTTGTAAGTAAAAATTCAAATTTTACTGACAGCGAAATTTTAGATTTATCGGGACAAAATATTGGTTCCATATACACAATACGTTCTTCTATAAGAAAAGTGATTTGTAAAGCGGAAACTCCACAAGTATATAATACGACTTTCATTTTGGATCGCAGGAAGAATGATATAATTTTCGAATTGGAAAATGTTACGTTTCAGTCTAAAGATGAAGCTGTGATATCAACTTACGATGGCACGTATTCTCGTGCTCGAGAAAATTGGAATTTAATTTTAAATATTACGGGTGAATGTTCGATCCAGGGTATTCCACAAACAGAAGTTCCGCAAAAGCCAGCAAATAACTCGGAAAAGAAAGGTGGAAATGGCTTAGCTGGAACAAATGGTATTATTGCCCCTACAGTAGTTATTAGGGGCGATGGTTACTTAGATATTATAGGCGGAGATGGGGGCCAGGGAGGACAAGGAGCAGATTCAACTTTTTTTGCGGCCAAATTTTATGGCGATGGCGGTAATGGCGGTGATGGCGGCAACGGCATACAAACGCAATACTTTGTATTAGAGATGGACAGTTATGGGACAACAACTGTTAAGGCTGGAAATGGTGGAAAGAAAGGAAGTCCTGGCGTAAATGGTAGTATTATAACAGGCCCTTGGTCAACAAGTAATTATGATGATCATTATGGATTAGATGGCAAAAATGGTGTTTCTATTCGCGGTGAAATCATTACATTGGGAGGAGCATTATATAATGAATAAACAGAAACGGGTAGTGGCTATTTTGTTGACAGTTAGTTTAATGTTTGTTTTTATAATAATCACTCTATCAGGATGTTTTTTTTCTTTTCTAGAACCACAACCGGCGGTAAAAGAATATAAAGCAGTTTCATCAGTACAAGATTTAATGAATATGCAAGAAGACGGATATTACTCATTATCGGCCGATATTGATTTTGAGGGGGAAAGCTGGACTGCGGTTTCCGTGAAGGGATTTGACGGAAACGGGCATACAATATCGAATTGTATTATTAATGTTGGAGTCGCGTTTTTTGATGATGTCGATAGTATATCCGATATAACATTTGATTCAATTATCGTTATGGCTGGGAAAAGCATTTGCGCAGGTTCAGTATCGCAGCGTATTGCTAATGTAACGGTAAAAAACAGTCAACTAACTGTAGCAGGAAGCGGTAATATTGGCATTATTGCCGGATCGGCAAATAATATGGAAAACTGCGAGGTCGTTGGTTGTGAAATAAAATGCGGATTGTTAAAAAACTCTGCGCTCATAGGCGGATTGGCTGGCTCTGTAGATGGAGAGGTGGATTCGTGTTATTTGAGTGATGTTGATATAAACGCTGTGCACAACAGTGCGAGTGATAAATCTACCTTTTGTGTTGGCGGATTGATAGGTAAGCAATTTGGCGGCGATGTAACGGAATGTAGTGTGTCCCATGCGCAGATTCGCGTCGAAGCAACCGATGAGGACTCTGGGGTCAGTATTGGTGGATTAATTGGGTATTCTGAACCTAGTAAAGTAAGTTATTGTTTTACAGAAGATACCACAATTGAGGTTTCTGCGCAGAACGAAGTAAGAATAGGTGGGCTTATGGGTATTACATATTCTACTATTTCTAACTCATATACAAGCAACAACACAATGAGTTGTATTGCGGATGTCGCAAAAAAAAGTTATATTGGTGGATTTAGCGCTTCGGCAATGGAGGTAACACAATCGTGTTTCTCGGCAAATAATTGCTTAATTGGAAAGACTTCGGATGACAATGTTTATGTCGCAGGTTTTTGCCCGAACGTTCAAGAAGCAATTAACTATTGCGGAGTCCTTGATAACACAATGACCGGGACAAATATAGATGAATTTGCATTTGAGTCGGATATGATTTTTAATAGTTTTGTTACTGATACTGCGCAATATGTCAATGTGAATGGCTTGGAGGTGATTTCATCGATGGATTGGTTTTCTCCGACAATCATTGCGGAAAAGTTGAAATTATCTCAATCGAAATGGGAATTTGAAGTGGGGCAGCTGCCTTTTCTTGACTTCTAATTAAAAAGACGAACAGGAGTTTGAAAGTGAAAAAGTTCTATTCTTTGCTGTTATGTGTGTTTACGTTTGGTGTGACGTTGTTTGCATTTGCCGGATGTAGTTTTCTTTTCGGTAAAGATGAATTGATTGTTACGGAGGTGTCGACGGCGCAAGAATTACAAGAAGGAGCTATGAATATTAGTTTGCAAAATGATATTGACTTGGGCGGGGAATTTTTTGATCCGATTCGTGTTCATAGCTTTAATGGTAATGGGCATACAATCTCAAATGCAATTATTACGACCACTAGCGTAAAAAATAGTGCATCTTTTTTTTCAGAAGTTTTTGATCATGTTCAGGATGTTACTTTTAAGAACATAACTGTCTCTGCGGAAAATACTTCTTATGCAGCGATTGTGTTAGCGCTTCCCAGTTCACGCTATGGCTATGGGGACGATAAAAAAAATATTAAGCAGGTGGTGTTTGATAACATACGTATTGAAGGGTGCAATATAATTCTTAATCAAAATGACTATGAGGGGACCACTTATGTTGGAGGTGTTTTGGGCTCAGGAACTGCTTCCAAGTCGGATGCTGGTGATTACAATCATGTGTATTCAGATGAAAGTTTTAAAACAGTTATATCCAATTGTACTGTTTCCGAGACAGAGATATCTGTGCAGGGATATAAGCCAGAACGTGATGGAACGTATACCATTGGACCGGATATTTACGCTGGAGGGATAAGCGGTTCGGGCGAAGATATTAAAAATTGCACATCGGAATATAATACGATTTCGGTCACCTCGGGACAACGTTATAGCGAGCCGTATGTAGGGGGTATTACGGGCGCTCTTGGAGAAGAAGTAAATGTTTCTAATTGTACTGTGTTTGGAAACACGCTCAAGGCGCATGCCGGGTATTATCGCCATGTTTCTTTAATTAATGCGTATGAATGTGGCGATATTCACTTGGGAGGTATTTTTGGTTCTAGCAAGGGGGACACTTCTGTTTCCTATTGCAGTGTAGAAGAAAACTCGTTTCGGGCAGAATCAGTAGGAGGTTTTTATCTGGGAGGAATTGGCGGAGCGATATCTGCCGATGTCTCTCAAAGCCGTATTGTAAATAATGAATTTGTAGGAATTGGTTACTTGGATGGTGAAGACAAGTCAGGAGATCCTTGGACACGGAATATAGGTGGGGTTAGTGCTTCTTCGGCGGAGGTGACATTTTCTTCAATATTTACATATGGTAATCGGATGACGACAACCTTATCTTTGGATGATGTGCAAACGGTTGATCCGACAGGCTCGTGTGTTGGTTTTGCTAAGACAACGCCAGAGGCAGTATTTATGTATTGTGCAACAGGGGCTAATGAAATGTCTTCGGGAACTACAGACGAGTTTGCTACTGCCGCATTAGAAAATGTGGACCAGTGCTATGTAACTTCTGAAACATATGGAAATGCGAGAGAATTGCCATTTATAAATGAGAGCGATTGGTTTGCTGAAGATCAAATTAGTATGCTATTAAATCTTGCTGGTGACAATTGGACGTTTACACCTGGTGCGCTGCCAGATCTGCAATAATTATATTATTCAAGGCTAAAGGAATAAAGTTTTTTGCGCAGAATACTGAACGATAGAGGATGTATAAGAATAGACTCTCCGGATGTATTATGTTGGAGAAACTCATGTCAAGATTGGAAATTGACTGGGCTACAGCCATTCGAATCATTCGTTATAGTTCACCCTCTATAAATAAGCGGATTAGAGTATTTAGCATGATACAGAGACCGTCGGGCAAAAACCTGACGGTCTCTTTATAGTTTGGCTATATTATGTAAATGCTTTGCCTGGCTTCATTGCCTGAAACAGAAAAATAAACATTATATCACAAGATATATGACAGACGTGCGCCGGTATATAAAAGATTTTTGCGGGCTGAAAAAATAATTTTTTGTCTCGGAAAAATTGCCTTTTTTCTCTTGACATTTCCCCATGGAGGTGGTAAGATAGGAACAAAATCAAACAAACGTTCGCATTTGAGCGGTTGTTTGTGAGATCGGTATCCCCGTTGCCGTCTCGACATGATCTTTGCTTTGGAGGTGATCGAATTTGTGTAAACGAATGGTGTTAAAGTGTCCGTTCTGCGGCGCGACGCTATTGAAGGTAAGTATTTGCAAAGAGGTTGAGATCGAGTGCAGGGAGTGCGGTGCATCGTTGCTGATCTCGAAAGAGGAAAGCGGGTCCTGCGTGGTAAGCGCAAGACCGAGGAAGGCAAGTTGATTCATAAGACAACTGAATAAAAAGTAAAACGTATCACGTTTGCGGACAGAGGCAGTATAGAACCATAAGACCGAACTGCGCGGCGTGATATAAGTTGTGTAGAAACAGAAACTATCCGTAAAAAGAAGTTATCCACGCCTCACAAGGATCGAACCCATAAAGGGCTTAATTCTTGTGGGGCGTATTTTTTTGCGCCTTTTTGCGCCCGATCGCGGTTTGATCCGACCGCAGTCGGGCGTTTTCCATAGTTACGGGGCGGATCCGTCCGATTGCGTTTTTCAAAGAAAAATCGAATCGGAGGATCGAAACATGGAATGGAACAACGGCAAAGAACGTGCGCTCTTTCGTAAAGAGCAAGCAGAACTTCGCAAGCAGTACCTTGCGGCAGGGATGACGGAAGAGCAGATACAAGCGCTTCATGCGTTTGACCGTGAATGGTATAAAAGCCGCCGTCGGGAAGCGGTACATACGCAGCGGCTGGATATTCAGACGAGCGAAGATGAGGACATCAATAAGGATAATCCTCTCTACAAGAAGTTTTTTGAAAAGCTGGCGGTAGAGGACAACCATGCCGACTATTCAAGATACGGGTGGATCGATGAACTTGAAAACGAAGAATTGGCAAAGGCGGTAAATGCCTTATCGGATACCGACAAGGAGCTTTTAACGATGTGGATAGAGGGTTTTCATCAGAACGAGATCGCAGCGTGTTTTGGCGTGAAAAAGGCGGCGCTTTCTCGGAAAATGGGGAGGATAAAAATTTTTTTAAGAAATTTTCTTTCCGATGTAAACTTTTAGCCCTCTTACTTGCCTCCCTATTGAGGGGGATAAACGTTTCTCTTCAAAGGAGCAAGAAACATGAAGCTGAACATTGCAGGGGGTAAAGAAGACGACACGGTATGAGACCCGTACTTGGGCAGCGGCACGACGGGCGCGGTCGCAAAACGGCTCCAAAGAGAGTACATCGGGATAGACCTCAACCCGTGCTATCTTGCAAAAGCAAAGCTGCGGATCGCGTCGGTCAAATCAAAACCGTCGCAGGAAAATGCGGCGGAAAAGCTCCAAAAACCGCAGGAAAATGCGGCAGAGGAGAGCCCGAAACGACCGCAGGAGGTGGGATGATTTGGCAGAAAAATCGAAGCAGGATAAAGCCTTTGGGATAAATCCCGCGGCGACGTCTGCACAAGCGGGAGACCCGCTTTGCAGTGCCTGCGGCACAGGAGATGGAAAAAGACCGCGCGGCAGACCGGTCAGGGTCGGCGTGGAGAAGCACATCCGCATCACGGATACGCAGACGGCGAATCACGTCGACGCGTTCCTCGTCCGCGGCATCGCTGCACTTGTAACGTAAAAATTTTTTCGGGAAAATCATACGGAACCCTTGACAATATCGTGATAGCACGATATAATAGGAGCACAATCTCAGAAAGGAGGCACGGTCATGAACGCACAGGAGATCATTGCCAAAGCGGATAGGGGAGAGGGGCTGACCGAAGAAGAGATCAAAGTCTATCGGCAAGCAGTCAAGCCTGTCAAACACACCTACGGCAAGTATGGAACGCTGAAGCGGCAGTATTTGGAAGAAAGGAACATCGACTGGACGATTGCCGACCTTCCCGAATACCTGCACGGCATCGACCGTCAGGCGGACGAGTTGTATGAAACCATGTATGCGAAGCTCTCCCAAGATGAACGTTACAAACGGACGGGCAACTTTATGGAGGACTACCGCAGGCAGACGGAGATACAGAGTCTCACAGAGGAGGAGATCCTATCTGAGCTTGTGTATGTGGATTAAGGACGGAGGTGTAAGATGAGAGCTGTTTTGAAATTTGGGAAAGGGCTTCTGAAAGCATTGTTCATAGGCGTTGTCGCTGTCGGGGCGTTTATCATGAACTGCATCGGAGCAATGATCTGTGCGATCACGGAATGAGAGGATACTATGGCAAAGAAAGAAGATACGCCGATCCGCCGCGCGCGCCGAAATTATGAGGCGCGGAATAAAGAGGAGCGGGAGCAGGCGACAAAGCAATATAATACGCGGCTGCCGAGGGAGCTGCACAACGAGATCTGTGCCTTTCTCAAAAAGAACAGGATAACCAAGGTGGAGCTGATCGTTGCAGGGTATCAAGCCCTGCTCGATCACTACGGCCCGAACAAACAACAGAATCAAGAATAAGTTTAAGAGCGCAAGGACTACGGCCCTTGCGCTTCGACTTTTATCAAGACAATAAAGGGGGGATATGACATGGAAGATGATTTTAAGAATCGAGTCAAGTATTTGGCTGCGCTGTCCGTACTGCGACACATCGATAGAGAAGGAACGGTGGGGAAGGCCGTGTTGGAACGGATAAATCGTAGAAATGCAGAAGTCACGGGCTGTTTCAAGATCGATCTGTAGGAGGGTATAGGATGAAAAATAAGGTGATCACGATAGCGCCATTGAAGAAAGAGGGTGAAAAGCTGCGCGTTGCGGCTTATTGCAGAGTGAGCACGGATTCCAACGATCAGCTCAATTCGTTTTACGCGCAAGTCAGGTATTACACAGACTATATCAAGTTAAACGACAATATGAAGCTGGTGGATATCTATGCGGACGAGGGGTTTACGGGAACTTCAATCGAAAAACGCCCTGAATTCAAGAGGCTGATCGCCGATGTCAAATTAAAGAAGTTGGATCGGGTGTTGGTCAAGAGCGTTACCCGTTTTGCGCGAAATGCGTTGGAGTGCATCGAGACGGTGCGTCTTTTCAAAGGGAATGGCGTGAGCGTCTATTTTGAAAACGATAACATCGATACCGAGCTGATGAACTCGGAAATGATCTTGTATATCAAGAGTGCATTTGCGCAAGGGGAAGCGCTTTCGGCGTCACGCAGGATGGCTGTTTCGGCACGCGCAAGGATGGCGGACGGAACGTATCATCTTTCCAATGCGCCCTATGGCTATCGGCTGCAAGACGGAAGTCTGGTCGTGGTGCCGCAGGAAGCGGAGCATGTGAAAATCATTTATCGGCTGTATTTATCCGGGATGGGGGAGCATGTTATCGCAGAGTACATGAATGAGCATTATCCCGATCGCAGGTGGAGCAAAGGGACGATCAATTTGATTTTGACCAATGAACGGTATATCGGGGATTGTTTGCTGCAAAAGAGCTATTCGCCGATGACGCTGCCGCTTAGGAAAATGAAGAACAACGGGGAACTGCCAAAGTATTATTATACGGGAACGCATGAACCGATCGTCTGTGCAGAGGATTATCAAAAGGCGCAGAAGCTGCGTCTTAGGCGGCAAGATATGTATTGTCGGGAAGATCGCCGCAGCGCGGAGAATGAATTCTTTTTCGGCAAAGTGTATTGCAGGCATTGCGGCTGGCTCTATAAGAGGCGGGAAAGGGAGGAACTGACGTATTGGTATTGCAGTAAGAAGGGGAATACAGAGGAGAAATGTCATGCTCCGGGCATTTCCGATCACGACTTGCGTGAAATGTTCATTCACGTTTTCCATCGGCTGAAGCAGAATGAAAAAATCGTGGTCCACGATACGTTACTGCAATTACAGGCTCTCAAACTCAAACAGAACGGTTCGAGTACAGAACTTTGTGAGATCGATCGAGAGATCGCGGCGTTATCCGACCGGAACAAGATCTATGCGGAGTTGTTCACACAAGGCATTCTGGATGAGATCACTTATTATGGACAAACGGACAGATTAAAGAACAAGATCACGGAACTTCGCAGTCGCAGGATGAAGCTGTTGTGCGTTGAGGCGGGCGAGGAAAGCATCGAACAAATGCGGAAGCTGGAAAAATTGCTGCTTAATACAGAGTACCTTTCGCAGTTTGACGAGGGGCTCTTCGATGAGATCGTGGAGAAGGTCTACATGGAGCAAAACGGTACGGTGACATTCTCATTGAAGTGCGGGCTGGAATTGAATATTGCTTGGGAGGAATTATGACCAAGAGAAGTTATCCTTTTGGATATTGTTGTGAAAAGGGAGAGATCACGATCAATGAAAAAGAGGGCGAAGTCGTCAAGCGCATATTTGAAGAGTATGCCGAAGGGCGTTCGTTAAAGGAGATCGCGGATCGTTTGAACGAACAAGGCATTGCATTCAAAACGGCTGTATCCCCTTGGCACAAGAGCAGGGTGCATCATCTCCTCACGGATGGTAGATACATAGGAGAGAAGAACTATCCGCCGCTCATAGCATGGGAGCTGTTTGAAAGGAACGCTCGTCTGAGGGAAAACAAGTATGGCGAAACGGAACCGGTAAGCGAGGCGATCAGGTTTTTGCAGAAGAATGTCGTGTGCGGTGCATGCGGCAGCCGATATGTGAGGAAACTTGGGAAAAAGGGCGGCAGGTATTGGGTCTGCGGAGCGCATGGCTGCGGGAAAGTGCTTGCAGAAAGCCGCTTGTTGTCTGCCATAGAGACGATCATAGAGAAAGTCGTAAAAAAGCGTGAACTTTTGTATGGGAAAACGCAGGAGACGGGTTATCACGTCACCGCCGAAATCGTTCGCATGACAAATCAATGGAATGCCCTGAACGGGCAATGCGGCTTTGCGGCAGGCAAGACGATGCTTTTGGCGCTTGCTTCCAAAAAGTTTTCCGCCTGCCGAGAGGATAAGAGTATCTACACGGATGCAGTGTACGATGCTCTTTTTGAGAAGCTGCAAGGCAGGATGACGGACGGACAGCTGTTTCGGAGAGTCATACGCAAGGTGATCGTTGCGAAAGACGGGAACCTCGCGCTTGAATTTGCCAACGGTGCGATCGTTTCCTTGCGGGAGGAGTAAAGATGCAGGCAAAACTGGTAACGAAGATCGATGCAAATCCTCTGCTGTCAAAGCAAAACAAACAGAAGTATCTGAACGGCAATAGCCTTGACCAGATCAAAGTTAGTTTGGAGCGCAGGGGAGTCATGACCAAACAGGGGAAGAACGAATGGAGTAAGGCGCAGATCAAGAATATCCTTACCAACGAGCGCTATTGCGGCGATATGCTCCTGCAAAAGACGTACACCGAGAACTGCATCACCAAAAAAGTCAAAAAGAATCGCGGCGAGATGGCAAAGTATCTCATTACGGACAATCATCCCGCGATCATAGAGCGGCAGGTTTTTAAAGCCGTACAGGTGGAAATGGCACGGCGAAACAGCCGGCAGAGGACTTCCGATAAGACAGCTTCCGTATTGGGGAAATACAGCGGCAAGTACGCTTTGACCGATCTTCTCGTGTGCGGTGAGTGCGGGAGACCCTATCGCCGTAAGACATGGAGTCGGGACGGAAAGAAAAAATATGTGTGGCGTTGTCTGAGTCGGATCGAACACGGGACACAGTTTTGTAAGCATTCTCTTAGTGTCGAGGAGGATCGGCTGCATCGGGCGATCTGCCGCGGAATGGATCGTATCATTGAGGACAGAAGAGATGTCATTGAGATGCTGCTTGCGGACTTATCCTACGGAGTTACAGGCGATGACGGGGCAATGGAGCTGTATGCCATCGAAAAGCAGATCAAGACATTGGAGAAGGAGTTGGACGATACGATCAGGCTGAGCCAAGAGAGCGGCGGGAACAGCAAACGCTTTGCCGAGATGGTGGGGGAGATCGGCAAACGCCTCGCGATACTGCGGGAGCGACTCGCGTTTACGAAGGATAAACTCTTGTCGAATGAAAACCATAAAATTGAATTGGAGCGCGTCAGAGACATTGTTTTGCGGCAGGAGATCACCTTTCATGAGTACGACGATACGACGGTACGGCTTTTGGTGGAGTACATCAAAGTGATGCCGGAGGGGAAGATCGTCATTGAATTCAAAGGCGGCAGAGAAGTAGAAGAAGTATTGTAAGGAGACGGCGGCGCATGATCCAAGTACCGTTGTAACCGAAAACAGCCGATCAGAGCATTCTAAATCAAGTCGGGGGTTCAAAACCTGTTTCTGAGGGAAGAGGGGCAAAATGCAGCCGTCGAAACAAAAAATTCCGCCGATCACAAAATCGGCGGAAAAACACGAGATATAGACAAAAACCTCTGCAAGAAACACCGTATCTTGCAGAGGTTTGCCGTTGCAGCCTTTTCGTGCAACAAAGATGGCGCGGTGAGAGGGATTTGAACCCTCGCACGCTGTAACACGTCTACGCCCTTA
>ERZ1090866.129-NODE-129-length-32957-cov-9.616102_pt1 | contig 32957 bp, 23 predicted proteins | sample MGYA00478477_ERZ1090866 | MGnify/ENA primary metagenome ERZ1090866 (study PRJEB33644, sample SAMEA5815737) | chicken gut metagenome | biome: Chicken; feature: Gastrointestinal Tract; material: Caecum | place: Ireland | collected 2019-01-01 | study: A study of the... | reverse complement strand
ATTTTTTCCCGAAAAAATACGATAGAGGTATTGACAATTTTTTACGGGGGGGGGTATAATATAATCGTGATAGTATCGTGAATTTTATGTGAACGGCTTTCACAATACCGCAGCCCGAAGGGCGGGCAAAGGAGATCGGTATGAAAAAGAGAGGGCGGAAAGGGCTGATCGGATTATTGCTCGGCGCGTGTATTCTGTTTGCGGGATTTGCGTTCAGCGCGTGCGCGTCGTGCGAGCATCCGAACGCGGAACTCAGCAGCAATACGGCGACCTGCACGCAGGAAGGCGTTGCGACGTACGTCTGTCCGGACTGCGGCGAGACGTGGACGGAGACGAGCCTCGCGCTCGGGCATCTGTGGGATAACGGAACGGCGGAGGACGGCGTTCTCTGTACGCAAGCGCGCACGGTCACATATACCTGCACGCGCGAGGGCTGCGAAGCCGTGAAAGAGGAGACGCTCGCGGCGGCGGACGCGCATCAGCTCGACAAGGGCGAGGTCGTAAAAACGGCAACGTGTACGGAGCCGGGAGAGCGGCTCCACAAATGCACGAACGACGGCTGCACGTACACGGAGATCTCCAAGATCGCCGCGACGGGGCATAAGCTGGACGGCGGAACGGTCTCCGAAGAGCCTACCTGTACGGCGACGGGGGAAAAGACCTATCGGTGTACGGCGGAGGGCTGTTCGTACAGCGAGGTGCGCACGGTCGCGGCGCTCGGGCATGACTTTGCAGGCGCGGACTGCGAGGAACGCCAATGTACGCACGCGGGCTGCACCGAAACGCGCCCCGCCACGGCGCAGCATACCTATGTGAAGGACGAATCGGCGTCTCAGGCGGCGAGCTGCGATCGGGCGGGAACGACGGTCATGGTCTGTTCGCTCTGCGGCGATCGCTATGACGTCACGGAACCTGCGCTCGGGCATAATGTCTTTTGGACGACGGAAGAGCCTGTTGGCGGGGTTTCTCTCTGTGAAAAAATCGTTGAACATGTCGGCGTCTGTACGACTGACGGCTGTGATTATACGACGTCGTACGAAGAAAAGGTGAGTACGCACCAATACGTTGTGCGCATTGTGGAAGATAAGGCGGCGACCTGTTCCGCATCGGGAAAAAAGCACGAAGTGTGCAGCGTCTGCGGGGAGGTCAAAGCGGACTCTGAGGTTTCGTATTCCGATGAAACTGCGCACGCATGGAATGATGGCGTGACGGAGGGCGGCATTACAACGTACACCTGTACGCTCGATTCTTCGCATACAAAGACGGCGCTGGTCAGTACAGAGCAAAGTGCCAAAGTTACTTCGGGACAGCTCAAAAGTACGGACGAGGTCTCTCTGGACGGCGCAGAAATCGCGATGAGCAAAGAAGCGGTTGACACGCTCGGAGGCGGTGAATATACGCTCGCCGCAGAAAAGGCGACGGATGTTCCCGATATTGGCGAGGAACTCGAAAACGAAGTTTACAGCATTACGCTGACGGACGGGAACAACGAAGCGGTTACGGAATTCGGCGGACATAAGGTCACGATACGCCTTCCCTATAATAGGTTGCAGGAAGTCGACAACGTGGACGCGATCTATATCGCCTATATCGATGAAAACGGCGAGATCGAGGAGATCGCCGGAACATATTCCAACGGATACGTCACCTTTACGACGACGCACTTCTCCTACTACACGGTACGGCAGTACACGGCGGAGCGCATGTGCGAACTTCACGGGCATAACCTCGTCGTCAGCAGCAAAGAGGCAACCTGCGCGGAAAACGGACACTACATTGCCACCTGTACGCGCTGCGGCGCCGTCGTGGAAAACAGGGTCACCCCTGCGCTCGGGCACGAGTGGGAAATCACGGGCGAACAGCAGGCGACTTGCACAGTGCGCGGAACGATTGAACGCAAATGCAAGAACTGTCCTCAGACGAGCACGCTCGTAGAGCCTGCCCGCGGACACGCGTGGGAGGAGGACGCGGAAGCCGCCGTTCCCGCCACCTGCACACAGGCGGGCAGCAGAACGTTTGAATGCGCCGACTGCGATGCGATTTATACCGAGACCGTTGCGGCGCTCGGGCACGTCCTGCGCGAATCGAGCACGCCGCCCACCTGTACCGAGGCGGGCTATACGACCTATCGGTGTGTGCGGGACGGCTGTACGTACGAATATCGGAGCAATTATGTCGGTGCGCTGGGGCATACGTGGGATATTGCTTCTCCCACCTGCGGAAGAGGGCAGGTGTGCCTCGTCTGCGGCGCGGAAGGCGCGGCGGCGACGGGCGAACACCATATGTCGGACGGCGTCTGCACGATCTGCGGGCAGGGCTGCACGCACGAGTACGCGCCCGCCGAGACGGTCGCGCCGACCTGCACGGAGCGCGGCTACACGATTTACCGCTGTTCCGTCTGCGGCGGCGAGGAGTTCCGCGACTTCACGCCTGCGCGCGGACACGATTTCTCGGGCGATCTGTCCGAGTGCTCCGTCTGCCATGCCGAGAACCCCGCGGCGGAGTCCATCTATAACAACCTCATCCGCGATCTGGCCTCGGGCGAATACTCGTTGAAGATTTCGGGCGGAACGATCTCGTGGACGACGACCGTCTCGGGCGGCGCGGAGACCACGCAGATCAGAATCGAACTCGGCGAACTTGCGGTCAAGGTCGAGGACGGAAAACTGCTCTTCTCGGGAACGGTGCGGGCAGAGGGGCTGAGCGATGCGGGAAACACGGACGGGAAGTCCGATGTCGAGCTGGATGTCTACGGCGACGGTACGACTTTCTGGGGAAGATTTAAACAGGAGAACTACATCGGCAGCGATCTGTCCGAAAGCACGGGCGACAGTTACTGCGCGGGATCCTACGAGCGTATGATTTCCGAAATGTTCGGCGATTCCTCCGTGGGAGAGACGATCGAACAGGTGCTTACCGCCCTTTCCGCAGCGCTTGACGGTAGCAATCAGACGGTGAACAATGCGATCGCCGCGCTCATCGAGGAGTTCATGATCGCTTCCGAGACGAAAACGGGGTATCTGTTCACGCTCGATCATGCCGCGCTGAAAAAGCTCAACGACAATCTCTATACGAAGAATCCTGCGGGCGTGATCGATGCTTACTTCGGCGCAGATTCGTTCGCGAACCTGATGCAGGCGCTCACGGAGTACGAGTCCACAACGCTTGCGAACTTCAAAAAGCTCGTGCTCGACAATCTCGATCAGTTCGGGTTCTCGTCGGAGGATATCGTCGAGCTGATCAATACCGTCGGCTCGATCATGACGGGAGGACCGTTCGATCTCGATACCTTCATTGAGGAATACGCGGAAATGACGATCGGGGAGCTGGTCTGCTCCATGACGGGCGCGGAGTCCTATGCGCAGGCTCTGGAAATGATCCAGACGTACGCAAACGGCGAAGAGACCGTCTACGAACTGCTCAGCATGATGCTCGGATTTTCCGAGGACGCCCTGCCGCTTCTGTATCAGACGGCGGCGGACCTGTTCGGGCTGGGCGCGCCGCAGCTCACGATCACGACGGATCGGCAAGGCTTTATCGAAGAGATAAAGGGCGGGGCGGCGGACCTCACATATACCTTTGAAAGCGAGGGCGTGACGTTCACCGCGGATATCACCGCAACGATCCTCGTGGGTGAAAGCGCGGGATTGGAGAACAACGCCGACCTGAAACAGAACGTTTCCGACCGCAGCGACGCGGTGCTGACGGCGATCAGGACGGCTTGCAGAGAGAACGGCGGAACGTTTACGGTTCCCGGACGCTATGCGGACAGCGTCTTTACGATGGTCGGAAACACCCTGTCTTTGCAGGCGGCGGCTTATTTAGGCGGCACCGGCGAAGGGTTTTCACACACGATTATTTACAACGGGCAGCTCTGCGAGGCCGTGAGCGAGGAGGCGGATATCGCTCTGTACACGATTTCCGACGTGACCCGCGGCGCGATGATCTCAATCATGGACGACTGCGGAGAGAGCTATTCGGTCAGCTATTCGTTCTCTGCGGCTCAGGCTTCTTCCGTCTCCGTGCAGCGGGTACGCGTTACCACGTATTATATCAAAGAAACGCGGGAAGAGGTCGGGCACGAGGTCGTCGTGCTCGGGCAGAGCGACGCGCTGCCGACGGATACGACCGGCGTCTATGTTTCGCTCTATTACAATCCGACGGACGGAACGCTTTCCAAAGAGACCTTCCATGACTTCGTTGAGGGCGATGCCACTCAACCGAACGGACCTTGCGGGAGTTGGGTGTGGTATGACGTCTGCACGGTGTGCGGAGCAAAAGGCGGCTCTCATTCCGAACCGGGGATCGGGCATGACATTCAAAGGACGATCGTGTATCGGGAGGAAGGCGCAACGAGCTGCGAACAGGGCATTATCGTAACGGAGGAGTGCCTGCGGAAGGGCTGCGATTATTACGCGCAGTATCCGTCGTATAATCACGAGCAGATGGAAGAGGATATCGTCATCGGCGCGTCGGCGCACGGCGACGAGATGCCAGACGCAGAGTGCGTCGTGCATTGGGAACACTGCCTCTGCGGGGCGGAAGCGTGGATCGACGCGGACGCGGGCGACTGCCAATTCTATATTCCGGGCGACGGTCAGTCGGAGGATAAGTGGGACAAAGATTTGCAGTGCTACGTCTATCGATGCGCGGTCAGCGGCTGCGATATGCAGGTCCGCGTAACCGTCGAGGAAGTCGGAGAGCAGGACGGCTGCAAACAGTGGACCTATACGAAATATGAATTTTTGAAGGGAGAAGTTTCGATCAGATCGTTCAGCGTTTCTACCGGATCCAGATGGAACCATGCGACCGAGTCGGAAGACGCGGTTACGGGCAACCCCGAGACCGATCCCGAGTGGACGGAGACGCATAGAAAGTTCTGCACGAACTGTGATTATTTGTGGCAGGAAGTCAAGACCTATGCGCGCGACGATCAGGGGGTGGGATATTTACAGAGGGCCGAACAAATCAGCCGAAATGAAAATGGCGACGGCATGGAATACGTCACGATTTATGAATGGGATCAATACGGAAGGCAAACGTATATTGAAGATCGTCGGCTTGACGGCGAGGGTTCCGTAGTTAATTTCAACATAATAACGACGGAGTACGAAGGCTGCGTCGGAACGGTTGTCGAGGAAGATCAGAACGGCGTGTATCGTGAGCACACGGTAGTCAATCACGTAACCGACGGAACGCTCCCGCCTACCTGTACGCAGTATGGCGGCGGAACCTGTATCTTCTGTCATACGCAGCAGCCGAATTGGGACAGCGTAATATCCGGACATTACTATGTGGACGGCGTCTGCGAGGGGTGCGGCTTGCGGAACGAACAGGAAACGGATTCCGTATTCCTGCTGGAAGATCTTCGCAGGAACGAGGCATATGCCGAGGAAGGAACGTACGTTGTCGGCGTCTGTATGAATCCGTTTGGCGAGTTCCGCGACCTTGACGTCTCCGGGGCAAGTCAGATCAGCGTCAGAATTGTCGATATGTCCGATCCGACGGATGAGGGCGTGACGCTCGATAATTCGGTCGGCCGGCTCACGGCGGGCAAGTTCGGCGAAATCCGTTCGAGTATGCTGTACCTGCTCGACGAAGCCGCTATCGAGGCGGCGGCGCAGGCGGCGAGGATCTCCGATTTCAATCTCAACGACTATGGCGTCGAGGTGAGCTTCGCGCCGACGTGGACGCAGGAGAGCGGCTATGTCTGCTCGATCACCATTACCGATCACGCATTCGGCGCATAACGCAGCGGTCGGACCGCTCCGCGGGAATATCCAGCGGAGCGGTTTTCTTTTGCGGGGTGCGGGGCGGAAAAGGGCGCGATTTCTGTCGGAAATTCCTCGTTTTGCCTACATGACGCAGCCGCGATTGCACATACTTTTCAAAAGCACCGTGCGCTGCGTTTGTCATTTCGGCTGCCGTTGCTGCTATTGACGGCGTATTTTATCATAAATCCGCATGACAGCGTCATGAAAAACGAGTACGCGGCAATGGTATTTTCACAAAAAGACGAAACAAAAAGAAGTTTCCTTTTTTGAAAGATATTTCGCAGCGAGCTGTAACATTCAAGAATATTATTAAGAAAAATGACAATGAAACGGGCGGCGGGCTTTTTCTTCGGGGTAATTTCGGCAAAACACTTGCTAATAAGGTAAAGCTTTGGTATAATGGTATCGGAGATTTTGTCTCCCGATTCCGCGCGCTCTGAAATCGCGGCGGGAACATTGCGATGTTCTATTGCATTTGTTTTATGTCATATAAATTTGTTCTATCTCAAATTTCATTCGGAGAGTTGCGGTTAAACATATGAAAATTTTACAGATCAGCAACTATTTTTATCCGCACATCGGCGGTATCGAACAGGTTGCGCGGGATTGCGTAAATTCGTTCGGCGCGGAAGTCGAGCAGAAAGTTTTCTGTTTTCAGCACGAAAAGGGCGACGCCGTCGATCGCGTGGACGGGGTCGAGGTGATCCGCGCGGGCTGCTTTGCAAAGGTTGCCTCGCAGTCGATGTCCTTTTCCTACGGCAAGTTGCTGAAAAAGACCTTCCGCGAATTTCAGCCCGATGTTGTGATTTTCCACTATCCCAATCCGTTCGGCGCGCATTTTCTGAAAAAACAGCTGAAACGGCGTCCCGATTGCAAACTGATCGTGTGGTGGCATCTGGATATCACCAAGCAAAAGCTCCTCGGCAAACTGTTCGCGGGGCAGACGAAGTGGCTCTTGAAGCGCGCGGCAAAGGTCGTGGCGACGAGTCCGAATTATATCGACGGGAGCGCGTCGCTGCAATCGGTGAAGGAAAAATGCGTTTCCATTCCGTGCTGCGTCAATTCTGCGCGTTTGCAGGTCTCTGAGAGCGACCGCGCGCGGGCGGAGCAGTACATGCAGGAATGCGCGGGAAAGACGATCTGCCTTGCGATGGGGCGGCACGTCCCCTATAAGGGCATGGAATACCTCGTGCGGGCGAGCAAATTGCTGAGCGACGACTTCGTCGTCTGGATCGGTGGGCAGGGACCGCTGACGGACGATCTGAAAAAACTCGCGGAGGGGGATCGTAAAATCACCTTCCTCGGGAAGGTCTCCGACGACGATTTGAAGAGCCGGCTGCTTGCCTGCGATATTTTCTGCTTTCCCTCCATCACCAAGAACGAAGCGTTCGGGATCGCCCTCGCCGAGGCGATGGCATACGGAAAACCCGCCGTTACGTTTACGATCGACGGCTCGGGCGTCAATTACGTCTCTTTAAACGGCGTTACGGGGATCGAAGTGGAAAACCGCAACGTCGGACAATACGCTGAAGCGCTCAGACGGCTCGCCGATGACGCGTCGCTCCGCGGCGAATACGGCGAAAATGCGAAACGCCGCGTGGAAGCGCTCTTTACCAACGAAAAATTTCAGGAAAACGTACGCAATCTGATCGATCAATTATGAAAATTTTTGCAGTGGTTATGGCAGGCGGGGGCGGAACGCGCTTCTGGCCGCTTTCGAGAAAGGAAACCCCCAAGCAGCTCCTCAATCTGAGCGGCAGGGACGCAATGGTCAACGAGACCATCGCGCGGCTCAGGCGCGTTGCGGAGCGGGAGAACGTCTTTATCGTCACCAACCGCACGCAGGCGGAGAAAATGGCGGCGCTGACGGCGGACAGGCTCCCCGCGGAAAACATTCTCAAAGAGCCTTCCGCGCGCAATACGGCGGCGTGCGTGGGGTACGCCGCAATGAAGATTTACAAAACGTACGGCGACGGCGTGATGGTCGTCACGCCGTCCGACGCATATATCCGCGACGAGGCGGAGTACGCCCGCGTTCTGCAAACCGCCGTTCGGGCGGCGGAGGAGAGCGACGCGCTCGTGACGGTGGGCATCACGCCGACCTTCCCTGCGACGGGCTACGGCTATATCAATTTCACAAAGAGCGGCGAAGCCGTCAAAAAGGTCAGAAAGTTTGTGGAAAAACCCGACCTTGCAACGGCGGAACGCTACGTTTCAAGCGGCGATTACGTCTGGAACAGCGGCGTGTTCGTCTGGAAAGCGTCCGTGATTCTGGAAAAATTCAGAACGCTCCTTCCCGATATTTACGCCGACCTTGAAACGATCGCCGCCGCGTTCGGCACGCCGGACGAGGAAAAGGTCTTAAACGAGGTGTATCCGAAGATCCGCTCCATTTCCGTCGACTACGGCATTATGGAGAAGGCGGACGGCATTCTCGTCGTCCCGGGCGAGTTCGGCTGGAACGACGTCGGGAGCTGGGATATGATGAACGTTCTCCATAAAGAGGACGGGCAGGGCAACATCGCCGTCGGCGACGCGCTCCTTATCGACAGCAAAAATACGACGGTCTATTCGAGCGGACGGCTGGTTGCCGTCGTCGGGGCGGACGACCTCGTCGTCGTGGAGACGCCCGACGCGGTCATGGTATGCCCGAGATCCAAGGCGCAGGACGTGAAAAAGATCGTGGACGCGCTCAAAGAACAGAACAGGACGGATAAGCTGTAAGATGGACGTTTTGGAAGAGTACAACAGGTGGTGTTCCGACCCGATCTTCGACGCGGCGACGCAGGCGGAACTCAAAGCGATCTCGGACGAAAAGGAGATCGCCGACCGCTTCTATAAAAATCTCTCGTTCGGAACGGGCGGGCTGCGCGGCGTGATCGGCGCGGGGACCAACCGCATGAATATATACACCGTCGGCAAGGCGACGCAGGGACTTGCGGATTTCATCAATTCCGAGACAAAGAACGGCTCGGTCGCGATCGCGTACGACAGCCGCAGAATGTCTCCCGAGTTCGCCATGCGCGCGGCGTGTATTCTTGCGGCGAACGGGATCAGGGCGTATCTCTTTGAGTCGCTCCGTCCCACGCCCGAGTTGTCCTTTGCGGTGCGCTATCTCGGCGCGACGGCGGGCATCGTCATTACGGCGAGCCACAATCCGCCGCAGTACAACGGCTATAAAGTGTATTGGAGCGACGGCGGGCAGATCGTTCCGCCCTACGATAAAAAGATCATCGACTGCGTGAACGCGGTCGCGGATTACGGCGCGGTCCGTACCATGTCCGAACAGGCGGCGAAGGAGCAGGGACTTCTGCGCATCGTCGGAAAAGAGGTGGACGACGCGTACATGGCTGCCCTGAAAGCCGTCGTGCTCAATCCCGACGTCATCAGAAAGATGGCGAAAGACATCAAAATCGTCTACACGCCGCTCAACGGCACGGGATACGTTCCCGTGACGCGCGTTCTTCGGGAACTCGGATTTGAAAAGGTGTGGGTCGTTCCCGAGCAGGCGGCTCCGGACGGGAATTTCCCGACCCTCCGCTATCCCAACCCCGAAGATCCCGCCGCGTTCGACTATGCGCTGAAACTTGCGAAGGAAGTTGACGCAGACCTCGTGCTTGCGACCGACCCCGACGCGGACCGTCTCGGCGTATATGCCAAGGACTCCGCGACGGGCGAATATATGTCCTTTACGGGCAACATGAGCGGACTTCTCATCGCCGAATACGAGCTTTCGCAGCGCGCGGCAAAGGGACTCCTGCCCGCAGACAGGGCAGACGGCGCGCTGGTCACGACGATCGTCTCTTCCAAAATGGCGTATGCGATCGCCGCGCGGTACGGGCTGACCGTCATCGAGGTGCTGACGGGGTTCAAGTATATCGGCGAACAGATCAAACTGTTTGAAGCCGCGGTGCAGGCGAACGGCGGCATGCCCGATCATACCAAGGGCGCGTACGAATACGAGTTCGGGTATGAAGAGAGCTACGGGTGTCTCGTCGGCACGCACGCGCGCGATAAGGACGCGGTCGTCGCCGTCATGGCGCTCTGCGAGGCGGCGGCATACTATAAATCCCTCGGCATGACGCTGTGGGATCAGATGCAGGAAATTTACCGCAGATACGGGTACTACCGCGAATCGCTCGAAAGCATAACAATTCCGGGCGCAGAGGGCGCGGAAAAGATCGAGGCGATCATTGCGGGGCTGCGCGAACATACGCCCGCCGTCATCGGCGGCAGCCGCGTGATCGCGCTGCGCGACTACCGTGCAGGCACGCGGACAAGCCTTGCGGACGGGAGCGCGACCAAACTTTCGCTGCCCGCGAGCAACGTATTGTATTTTGAATTGGAAAACGACGGCTGGTGCTGCGTCCGTCCCTCGGGGACGGAACCGAAAATCAAATTTTATTTCGGCGTAAAGGCAGATTGCATGGAAGAGGCGGAGGAGAGAGTCCGCCTGCTCAAAGAGGGGCTGTTCGAGCTTACGAAATAACGTATGAAGTGTCTTGTTCTTGCGGGCGGCAGCAGCGACAGGCTCTGGCCCTTGTCGCGCAGAGACTACCCCAAACAATTTATGGAGATCCGCGAGGGACGTTCCATGTTTCAGGAGACGATCCTCCGCAATCTTCCGTTCTGCGACGAGTTCGTTATCCTCACCAACAGGCGGTACGAGAACGTCGTCAAAGGGCAGTTGCAGGCGTTTCAGGGGCTTAACTGCACCATTATCTACGAGAAGGACGTATTAAAGACCGCGCCGCCCGTCATCGCCTACGCAAAGGAGTGCGATCCGGACGAGCAGCTGCTCATCGTCTCTTCCGAATGTCTGGTGGACGGCGACTATGCGGCGAGCATCGCGCAGGTCAAGGAGATCGCCGCGCGGGACAGAATGGCGATCGTCGTCTGCAAACCGACGAACGCGCGGGAAGGCTATAATTTTATCAACGTGCGCGGGAAAGTGGTTTCTTGCAGCTCCAAACGCGGAAAATACAGCTTGTGGGACTGCGGAATCATGGCGGTCAAGGCGTGGGTCCTGCTCTCCGTGCTCCCGCGCGGAACGGTGGAGAGCTGCGCGGAGCTGCGCGTCGAAAACGGAGAGTTCGTCTCAGACGCGCCCGTCGCGCCCGTGAGCCTCTCCAAGATCCTGCGCACCGACAAGTGCGATCTCGTCACGGCAACGTTCGAGTGGACGCGCATCACGGATATCACCTCGTTCTACGAGTACGTCGATAAAGTCACCAAAAACAACAATAACACGATCGCTTATAACTGCAAGGGCGTGGAAATCGTCAATATGCTCGAAAGCAAGCTGGTCGTGGCGAACAGTCTCAGAAATATCGTCATCGTCAACACGCGCGACGCGATCTATATCTCCGATAAGGCGCGCGAAGCGGACGCGAAGAGCATCGGGCAGAAATATTACAACGGCAAGAAACGCTATTTCGACGTACAGCCCAAGCGTTACACCACATGGGGTACGGCGGAGACGCTGTACACGACCGATCAGATCGAGGTCAGTAAAGTCGTCGTCTATCAGGGAGAGCGGGTCGCCTATCAGTGCAAGCGCGGGTATTCGGCAAACTTTCTCATTTTGCAGGGTTCGGCGATCCTCCGCGGCAAGAATACCGAGATCGATTATTCCGTCGATCAAAGCATTTTTATAGCCGATTCGGCGCAATATGAAGTCGTCAATACGGGCAAAGGCGCGCTGGAACTGCTGTGTACCATCCGCCGTCAGAGGGCGAGTACGCACAAGCGCAAAGAGTCGGTCGACCTGCTCGTCAAACTTGCGCCCGTCTTTAAAGATAATCTTTGGGGCGGAACGAAGATCCGCGACGTTTTCCACAAAGACGTCGGGGACATGGAGATCGTCGCCGAGAGCTGGGAGCTCTCCGCGCATCCCGACGGGGAATCGACGATCGCCGAAGGGGAGTTCGCGGGAATGCCCTTTTCCGAATACGTTGACATCATCGGAAAAGAGCGGCTCGGCTGGAAGGCGCAGGGGTATGAAAAGTTCCCCGTCATGGTCAAGTTCATCGACGCCAAGCAGAACCTTTCCATACAGGTGCATCCCGCCGACGAGTATGCGCTCACCGTGGAGAGGCAATACGGCAAGAGCGAAATGTGGTATGTTCTGGACGCGGAGGAGGGCGCGTGCATTTACGTCGGGTTCAACCGCGACGTCACGCCCGAGGAGCTGCGCCGCAGGATCGCGGACGACACGCTCATGGAGGTCCTGAACAGGGTACCCGTGCGGAAGGGGGACGCGTATTTCCTTGCGGCGGGTACGGTGCACGCCATCGGCGCGGGGTGTTTCATCTGCGAGGTGCAGCAGTCCTCCAACGTCACCTATCGGCTCTATGATTACAGCCGTCGGGATAAAAACGGAAACTTGCGCGAACTGCATGTCGACAAAGCGCTCGACGTTCTGGATATGCGCGCCGTTACGCCCAAAACGTTCGATCGGTACAACGCCGTCATGAGCACGGACTTTGTCAAATCGGTCATCGGGGAATGCAAATACTTTTCGGTGACGCAGTATTTTGTCGACGGCGAGTGCGATCTGCCGCAGTCGGAGGCGAGTTTTCAGGCGATCGTCGTCATTGAAGGCGGCGGAACGGTTTCGGACGAGCGGCTGTCCTATCCCTGCGCCGCAGGAGATACGTTCTTCGCCGCCTCCAAGGAATACGTGACGTTAAAAGGTAAGATGAAGGTACTTGTTGCAAATGTTTGAGGATTTTTATGAAAATTGCGATTGATTGCAGATATCTTGGGAAGTCTGGAATCGGCAGAGTATGCCAGGGGATTCTGGATCATCTTGATTATAAAGAGCATGAATACTATCTTGTCGGGAATGCCGAAAAACTTTCGGCGTATCCGTCTGCGCATATTATCGCAAATGACGGGAATCCTTTTTCGGCAAAGGGGTTGTTTACCTTCCCCAAAGAAGTCAATCGGCTCTGCGATTGTGTCATTATCCCCAATTTTATTATTCCTTACGGGATTAAAATTCCCGTATATTCGATCGTACACGATCTTATTTTTCTGGATCTGCCGAAAATTACGACGAAGGGCTTTATGGATTATCGCATCAAAAAAATGCTGTTGAAGCGCTGTATGAAGAAATCCGTAAAGATTGCGTGCGTTTCAGGATTCACGAAGTCCCGCTGTGAACACTACTTCCCCAAGTATGCGGATAAATGCTACGTGAATTATATCGGCTTGTCAAAAGAAGTCTTGAATTACGATGCAACAGGGATTGAAAAGACCAATTCCATTGTATACGTCGGGAACGTAAAACCGCATAAAGGGTTAAAGACGCTCATCGACGCCTTTCATATGCTGCCCAAGGGGATGTATCAGCTGAAAATCATCGGGGAGAAAGAAGGGTTTCTCGTCGGCATGAAAGAAGAAGATCTCCGTTCCGATGACGTCATTTTTACGGGAAGATTGGACGACGAACAGCTCTTGCATGAAATTGCTTCGGCATCGTTTTTGGTTCAGCCGTCCCTTTATGAAGGGTTCGGGCTTCCGCCGCTGGAAGCGCTGTATCTCGGAACGCAGCCGATCATCTCGGATATTCCTGTTTTTAAGGAGATATATGGAGATTTACCGGTGGTATTTTTCAAGACGGGCGACGCGGAGGATTTGAGTGATGAGCTTTTGCATACAATCGACAGCACACAAGATGTGAAGTCGCATATCACCACAATGTATTCGTATCAGACGTTTACAATGAATTTGAAGAGGAGCTGTATCGGGTAAGAATGAGTACGAGTACAATTGTCAGATATTCTGATCTGTTTTTGCTGGTTTATAACAAGTTTATAGTTTTACACGCGGGTTGGTCAAGCTGTACGCTGAATGCTGGCGAGAACAGAATCAAGCAGGATAGTGTATGAATAATATTACCATTACTCAAAATGCAAGTCAATTTGCGATGAATAAAGTTGAGCCGAAGATCACAGTGATGGATTGCTGGATCCATATCCTGTGTTTTGTCAGCATACTCTTGATCGGGGCGGATCGTTGGGGACTTAATGTAGGAGTAAATCTGCGCCTTGATCAGGTGTTTTTGTGTATTTTTACTTTGTTGTTGGTGTTTCGGAACCGTTTTTGGTTGACATGGAATTCGTGGATCGTACTTTTTATTTTAAGTGGGTTTATATCTGCATTGGGCGCAGTTAGCCTGAAACGCGGCGCTTTATTCTATTGCTCGATTATTTATAATGTCATCTTCTTGTTTTATGCCTTTGAAAGTTATGTCAGGGCGTATGGGATTAAAAAACTTATATCTATTTTCCGCAAAACATTGTATACACAATTTTGTATTATGCTGTTGCAAGTGATTTTAAAGATAGGGGGCGGTATGGAGTTACCTTATTTGCCATCTTATGGTGAATATCTTGGGATTCCGCGTTTTAGTCTTTGGTTTTATGAGCCAAGTTATCTGACAACATATTTGTCATTTTGGTTCGCCATGTCGTTGTATATGCTGTTGATCGGTAAAGATAGGAGCTACGGGAAGGACATCCTAATGGCTTTGATTATGTTTTTACTTGCGACTTCGACAACGGGGTTCTTGGCGATCATTTTGTCTTGCTGCGTTGTGTATCTTTTGTGGATCTGTAAAGGGATCACATTAAAAAAATTAATTTTTCCCTGCATTGTCGTGGTTGCTTTTCTTGTGTTTCGCTTTGGATTCAGTTCGATTTATGAGGTATTTTTTGCAAGATTATTTAATCAATCATTAGATAGTGCTTCGGGGGGGCGCATATCTTTGTGGGCAGAGACTTGGAAGGTGTTTATTGAAAATCCGCTGTTTGGCGTCGGTCCGGGGAATTATGGTCTGTATTTGGGGCAAGAAGCCGGAAGAGTTCCTTCCAATGTTACGTTGGAGTTACTAGCTACTCTTGGGATTTTTGCAACGATTGCATTTTATGGATTAACATTGGCACTCTGTATTCAAGCGGTTCGACTGAATAAGCAGATACATGGTACGGAAAGCAGACTTTTGGCTGCCTGCGCAGTTGCATTGCTAATTTTCAGTATTGTATTGCAAGCCAACCAAGGTTATTTGCGGCTATATCATTGGTTGTTTTTTGGGGTATTGAGCGGAGGAATTCGTCAGTTAAAGATGAGAAAGTCCTGAAAACAGGGGTAGTATCATGTTATCAATCTTTTGTTGAAAGGAGACTGTAAAAGATGAGAACAAAAATAATTGCAATGTATTTGCCGCAGTATCATGAAACTGAGGAAAATAATCAATGGTGGGGAAAAGGCTTCACGGATTGGGTCAGTACAAAAAATGCTGACGTTCTGTTTAAAGGACATCGACAACCACGGATTCCGTTGGAAGATAACTATTATGATTTGAGTAAAATAGAACCGCTAAGGCAGCAATCAGAAATTGCGCGCAAGTATGGTATAGATGGATTCTGTTTTTATCATTATTGGTTTTCATCGCAGTTCAGAACACTTACAAAACCTGCTGAAAATCTTTTGAATAATCCGGATATAGACATGCCATTTATGTTTGCATGGGATAATAGTTCATGGATCCGGACATGGAGCAAGTTTAAAAAAAACAGTAATGCGTGGTCTCCGAAAAATGACGGGTCGACAGGTGCGGTGCATGATAATGGAGTATTGGCACGATTAGATTACGGGGATCGAAATGATTGGAAAATTCACTTTGATTATTTGCTTCCGTTTTTTCAAGATCAAAGATATATAAAAATTTCCGGCGCTCCGGTTTTTATTTGTTGGAATAATTATCAGAAAGAGATCTTGGCTGCAATGCGTGAAGCATGGAACTCATGGGCCAAAGAAGCTGGATTTAATGGGATATGGTTTATTACTAGAGATGACCCCTATAAAGACGTTTCCGGATACGATGCATTGTTTAACTATGAACCGCAATTTTCTGGCTGGTTAAATATTGGTTTTGCAAAGCGTGTTTTTCGGAGACTGAAATATCTTGTTGGGAAAGAGAGTCTAAAAAAATATTCATATGATAAAATATGGAAAAAGATTTTAAGATATGCGGATTCTCATCCGAAAAGTTATTGTGGAGCATTTGTGGGATATGACGATACACCGAGGCGCGGTAAACGCGGTACTGTTGTTATAGGGCAGACGCCTCAAAAATTTCAGAAATATTTGGATCAATTATATCGTATATCGCAGAGTCAGGGGAAAGAATTTATTTTTCTCACGGCATGGAACGAGTGGGGAGAAGGTGCATATTTAGAGCCGGATTCGGAAGACGGGTATGCATATTTAGAGGCAGTGCATCGAGTTGTCCGTGATAAAGAGTGAAGGAGTATAACCAATGAAAGGAATCATCTTAGCGGGGGGAAGCGGAACAAGATTGTATCCGCTTACAAGAGTTACAAGCAAACAGTTGTTGCCGATTTACGACAAGCCGATGATCTATTATCCGCTTTCGGTGCTGATGAATGCGGGGATCAGGGATATTCTCATCATTTCCACGCCGCAGGATACACCGCGGTTTGAAGAATTGTTCGGAGACGGGCATCGCCTCGGGCTGAATCTGCAATATGCTGTGCAGCCGTCGCCGGACGGACTGGCACAGGCGTTCATCATCGGGGAACAGTTCATCGGAAGCGACAGCGTCGCGATGGTCTTGGGTGACAACATCTTTGCAGGACACGGGCTGAAAAAGCGCCTGCGCGCCGCGGTGGAGAATGCCGAAAAGGGACACGGGGCGACTGTATTCGGATATTATGTCGACGATCCGGAGCGGTTCGGGATCGTGGAGTTCGATAAAAATGGCAAGGCGGTTTCCTTGGAAGAGAAACCCAAGCAGCCGAAGAGTAACTATTGCGTCACAGGATTGTATTTCTATGACAATAAAGTTGTGGAATACGCAAAAGGTCTGAAACCGTCTGCGCGTGGGGAGTTGGAAATTACGGACCTCAACCGTATCTATCTGGAAAATGAGAGTTTGCGCGTAGAAATCCTCGGGCAGGGATTTACTTGGTTGGATACGGGCACGCATGAAAGTATGGTGGATGCGACCAACTTTATCAAGGCGGTTGAGACGCATCAACGGAGGAAGGTTGCCTGTATTGAGGAGATTGCCTATCTTAATGGTTGGATCACCAAGGAACAGGCGCTGAAACTTTGCGAACCGATGATGAAAAATGGCTACGGACAGTATCTGAAAGATGTGCTTGACGGCAAGTATATGGACGGACTGTATTGAGAGGAGAAAAACAAATGACGATTATTGTGACGGGCGGCGCCGGATTTATCGGCAGCAATTTCATTTTTCATATGCTCGGGAAATATCCCGATTACCGCATTGTGTGCCTCGATAAGCTCACATACGCGGGGAATCTTTCTACGCTGAAAAGCGTTATGGACAAGCCGAATTTCCGCTTTGTGAAGGCAGATATCTGCGACAGGGAGGCGGTTTATCAGCTTTTTGAAGAGGAAAAACCCGATATTGTGGTCAACTTCGCGGCGGAAAGTCATGTGGACAGAAGCATAGAAGATCCCGGGATCTTCTTGCAGACGAATATTATGGGCACCGCAGTGCTGATGGACGCCTGCCGTAAGTACGGCATCAGACGTTACCATCAGGTTTCGACAGATGAAGTGTACGGCGATCTGCCGCTCGATCGTCCCGATTTGTTTTTCACGGAAGAAACGCCTTTGCACACGTCCAGCCCGTATTCGAGTTCCAAAGCGGCGGCGGATCTTCTGGTGCTCGCTTACCACAGGACGTACGGACTGCCTGTGACCATCAGCCGTTGTTCCAACAACTACGGACCTTATCATTTCCCCGAGAAGCTGATTCCGTTGATGATTGCAAATGCGCTCAACGATAAGCCGCTTCCCGTATACGGAAAAGGGGAGAATGTGCGCGACTGGCTGTATGTGGAGGACCACTGCAAAGCGATCGACCTCATTATCCATAAAGGAAGAGAGGGTGAGGTTTACAACGTCGGCGGGCATAACGAAATGAGGAATATTGACATCGTCAAGCTCATCTGTAAGGAGCTGGGGAAACCGGAGAGCCTTATAACGTACGTTGCAGACCGCAAGGGACATGATATGCGCTATGCGATCGATCCGACCAAGATTCATAACGAGCTTGGCTGGCTGCCTGAAACGAAGTTTGCGGACGGCATCAAAAAGACGATCCAATGGTATCTTGACAACAGAGAATGGTGGCAGGAGATCATTTCGGGCGAATATCAGAACTATTATCAGAAAATGTACGGAAACAGAGGTTGAGGGAAACTGGTTTTGGAGCCCAAAAAGAAATGAAAATACTTGTTACCGGCGTTAAAGGTCAGCTCGGCTATGACGTCGTCAATGAATGTCAAAAACGCGGGTATGATGCGATCGGCGTAGACGTTGAAGAGATGGATATCACCAATCCCGAAGCGGTTGACCGTGTGATTGCGGAAGCAAATCCCGACGCTGTGATTCATTGTGCCGCATGGACTGCGGTAGATGCGGCGGAAGAGCCTGAAAATGTAGCCAAAGTGCGCGCCGTCAATGCAGACGGCACGCAGAATATCGCAAACGTCTGCAAAAAGTTAAATTGCAAGCTTCTCTATATTTCAACCGACTATGTGTTTGACGGGCAGGGCAGTGAGCCGTGGCTTCCCGATCAGAAGGACTACCGTCCGCTCAACGTCTATGGGCAGACCAAACTCGAAGGCGAACTTGCCGTTGCGAATACGGTGGAAAAGTATTTCATCGTACGCATTGCATGGGTGTTCGGCGTAAACGGGAAGAACTTCATCAAGACAATGCTGAATGTCGGCAAAACGCATGATACGATACGCGTTGTCAACGATCAGATCGGCACGCCGACATATACTTGCGATCTTGCGCGGTTGCTTGTCGATATGGCGGAGAGCAAAAAGTACGGTTACTATCATGCGACGAATGAGGGCGGGTATATCAGTTGGTATGACTTTGCCTGTGAAATTTTCCGTCAGGCGGGGTATCCGACGAAGGTGGTCCCCGTCACGACCGCGGAATACGGACTTTCCAAAGCCAAGCGTCCGTTCAACAGCCGTCTGGATAAGCACAAACTTGTTGAGAACGGATTTACGCCGCTTCCCGATTGGAAGGATGCGTTGAAAAGATATTTGAAGGAAATCGGATATTGATATGGGACAAATTACGGTAGAAAAAAACGTCGGAGGCATTGAAGGGCTGCACGTCATTACGCCTGCCGTACATGGCGACAGCCGCGGATATTTCATGGAGACGTATTCGCAGCGCGATATGGAGGAGGCGGGTATCTACCATACGTTCGTTCAGGATAATCAGTCCATGAGTACGAAGGGCGTGCTTCGCGGGCTGCATTTCCAAAAAAAATTCCCGCAGACCAAACTTGTCCGCGTTATCAAAGGGCGGGTTTTTGACGTTGCCGTTGATCTCAGAAAAGACAGCGCAACTTATGGGAAGTGGTATGGGGTAGAACTGACGGAGGAGAACAAGAAACAATTCCTCATCCCCCGTGGGTTTGCGCACGGATTTTTGGTGCTTTCCGATACGGCGGAGTTCTGCTATAAATGTGACGATTTCTATCATGCCAATGACGAAGGCGGGCTGGCGTGGAATGATCCAAACATCGGGATTGTTTGGCCTGAAGTTGTCGGCGAATATCGCGGTTCTGCCGATAGCGCGGGCTATACTTTGCAGGACGGTACGCCGCTGAATTTAAGCGAGAAAGATAAAAAGTGGGATAGAATGGAGTAAAGGGGATTTGGACTATTCCATCAAAAATAAAAACGACGCAAAGCAATGATTTGATGAATATTTATTATCCCCGTAAAAGTTTTGATGTCAAAAAAATCTTTATCTAAAAACAGTATTTTTTATCTGATATACACCGTGCTCAATGTGCTTTTTCCGTTCCTTACGGGAGTCTATGTCGCACGCGTACTTTTGCCGGATGCCATCGGCGAAGTTGCATACGCACAGAATATTGCACAGTATTTTGTCGTATTTGCATTTTTGGGACTTCCCACCTACGGACTTCGGGAGATCGCAAAGGCAAGGGATGACAAGCAGGAATTAAACAAACTTTATTCCGAATTATTATCGATCAATTTCATTTCTACGACCATCTTTTTATCGATATACCTTATTCTCATTTTTAGCATTCCGCGGTTTTCTGCGAATCTTTCGTTGTATTTCATCGTTGGAATCTCTATTGCGTTAAATTTTTTCAATAACAGCTGGCTGTATGAGGGGCTTGAGGAATTCAAATTTATTTCCATTCGGAACATTATTTTCAAATTGATTTCGTTCGCGTGTCTCGTCATTTTTGTAAGGGCACAGGATGATTATCTTATTTATGCAGCGATCTCTGTAATTGGTACGGCGGGGAATTATCTCCTCAATATTATTCAATCACGGAAATATGTAAAGTTTCAGTTTAAAGGGCTTCGGCTTGGCCGCCACATGAAGCCTATTCTCTATCTAGTCGCCGTCAATCTCGCCATAGAGATTTACACCATGGTGGATACGACCATGCTGGGGATTTTTTCATCCAATGAGAATGTGGCATTTTATACCTACGGCAGCAAAATCTATAAAATTCTATTGCAAATAGTCAACACATTTACAGTTGTTGTGGTCCCGCGGTTGTCAGCGCTGTATAAAGAAGGACGCCTTGATGAATATAATGCTATTTTGACCAAGACATTAAAGGTCATTCTTCTTCTTGCAATCCCGATGATCGTAGGGATGCAATTTGTGGCTAATTATCTTGTTTGTGCAATCTATGGCGATGCTTACATTAATTCAGCATACGTTTTACGGATATTGTGCTTTATACTCGTCATCTCTCCCATCGGATATTTGCTGGGTTCTCGTGTGCTTCTGATTGCAGGAAAGGAGAAGATGATGTTAATAGCTGTGGGTTCGGGTGCGATTTTAAATGTCATAGGAAACGCACTAATGATCCCTTATTATGGTGAATATGGCGCAGCGATTGCTTCCGTCGTCAGCGAAATCGCTGTAATGATTATCTATGTCTGTATGGGGAAAAAGTATTTTCGGTTGGGGAGATGGTGGGATACTGCGCTTAAAGTGGGCGGAACGGCGCTGATGATGGCGGGGTATCTGGTCGCATGTATGTTTATCCCGCTTCCAGACTGGGCGGTATGTGTGCTGCAGATTGTCGGCGCGGTTTTGCTTTACATACTTGGGATGATTATAACAAAAGAAACGATGATGACTTCTGTCGTCCGTAAAATTATAGGGAGATTCAAAAAACATGAGAGAACTAACATTGAGTGAGATACATCAGAAAAGTTTGCAGGTACTGCTGAAGATAAAAGAGATCTGCGAAAAAGAAAAATTGAGATTTTGCCTCGCTTACGGTACTTTGCTTGGAGCAATTCGACATCAGGGGTTTATCCCGTGGGATGATGATATCGATATTTGGATGCCGCGGGATGACTATGAAAAACTTATAGACTATTGCGTTGCGAATGCAGACAGTTTAAAGCCGTTTGAATTAAAACATTACAAAACTTGCAAGGAGTATATTTATCCGATCGCTCGGTTCTCCGATTCAAGATATGTTTGTAGCTATAAAAACGCAAAGGACTATGGTTTGGGGGTGTTCGTGGATATTTATCCGCTTGACGGGATCGACCTCCATGATAAGAGGTTTATCCGGTTGATTAAGCGCCGGAGATGGTGGATCTCTTTGTGCGGAAACGATCGTCTGATTGCATCAAAATGCTTCTTGAAAACCGTGTGCAAGATCCCTTTTTATTGGATATCAAGGTGCATAAACTTAAACCGCCTTTTAAGAAAGCAAGATATTAGCGCACAAAAGTACAATTTTAATACTTCGGAAATGTTCACCTGTGTCACTTGGGAGATCGAGATGTGTTATAAAAAAGAAGATGGATGTTCATTCATTTGGGTCGATTTTGAAAAAGAGAGTATGCCGATTCCGATCGGATACGATAACATTTTAAAACATCAATATGGTGAATATATGAAGTTGCCGCCCGAAGAAGAGAGGATTGGGCACCATTTTTATCGCATTTTTGAAAAATGAAGGGATGCTCTATAAAAAAGAAATGGTTTTATCGACCATGGACAACATGCAGAAATTTTTTATGAAATTTTATGAATAAATTTAGCTGAAAAGAGAACGAAGAAAAATATGCTTAATTTTACGGTATGGATAGTGTAATCGGAGCCGTCGATTCGGGAAATCGGTTGTGAACATGTGCCGCATTTCCGCCCTCCTCCGAGTTTTTCCTCCATTGATCCCCGCAGTGGGGAATTTGCGGCAGATCAATGCAAGGCTTAAGTCGATCGCCGCATCGGGGGGGATGGAGGCGGAGAATAAAAGGAACGATGCGCCGGCAGCAGCTTCCGCGAACGGATTTGTTTCATTCCGTTTGGAACTCTTACATCATAACTGTCGAATGCTGTTATCCCGCCGTGCCCGCTGATAACTGCTCTGGGGCAGATCATCCGCGTACTGAAGGACGAATGCCTCATTGTGCCGAGATGATTGTAGAAGAGCTTGCTCATTGTTAAGTCGAGTTTATTGCAAGGAATAATATTTGATTGAATGAGGTGACGATTATGGAAAAGGTTTATACATGTTTTTGCACCGATGTGATCCATGAAGGACACTTGAACATTATCAACGTCGCAAAACAGTATGGAGAGGTATACATCGGTGTCTTAACGGATGAGGCGATGATTCGCTTTAACAGGTTTCCCGTCTTATCTTTTGAGGAACGGATCGAGTTGGTCCGGAAAATCCCGGGCATCCGCGGCGTTGTTGTTCAGGACGAGATCATGTATGATAAGGTTATTCGGGAATTAAAGCCGAAGTATGTCATTCATGGCGATAATTGGAAAACCGGCCCGATGAAAGCCATACGCGACAACGTCGAGAAATTATTGGCAGCATACGGAGGATCGATTATCGATGTTCCGTATACGTATAACGAAAATGTGAAAAGAATCGATGCGCGTATTAGGGAAAGGCTTGCAATGCCGGAATATAGGCGCAAGAGATTGAAACAATTGTTGAAATTATGTCCTATTGTGAAAGCAATTGAGGTGCACAGCGGGCTTACGGGGTTGATTGCGGAGAAAACGGTCGTTGAGCATAACGGCGAATTCGATCAGTTTGACGCGATGTGGGTCAGCTCCCTTTGCGATTCTACTGCAAAGGGAAAACCCGATATTGAACTAGTGGATATGACATCGCGGTTTCGTACAATTGACGATGTTATGGAAGTGACAACTAAGCCGATTATTTTTGACGGCGACACAGGGGGGTTGATTGAGCATTTTGTATATACTGTGAGATCCTTGGAACGGATGGGGGTTTCAGCGGTCATCATTGAAGATAAAGTCGGCTTAAAGAAGAATTCTCTATTTGGGAATGAAGTCAGGCAAACGCAGGATTCGATCGAACATTTTTGTGAGAAGATCAGAGCAGGAAAGAAAATTCAGCTGACGGATGATTTTATGATCATCGCAAGGATTGAGAGCCTTATTTTGGAACAGGGAATGGAGGATGCTTTGACGCGTGCGTATTCCTATGTGGAGGCGGGGGCGGACGCAATCATGATTCATAGCAGAAAGAAATCCCCTGATGAAATATTACAATTCTGCGACATATTCCGTAAGAGAGATCAAAATACTCCGATCGTAGTTGTACCATCGTCATTCAATGTCGTAACGGAGGAAGAGCTGGCTGCGCATGGAGTCAACATTGTAATATATGCAAATCAACTGACCAGAAGCGCTTTTCCTGCGATGAAACAGACAGCGGTTGACATTTTGAAGTATCATCGCGCGAAGGAAGTTGACTCTCGATTGTTGCCTATCAAAGACATCATAACATTGATCGATGAACTATAATCAAAACGCACTTTAATACTAACATCTGATTTAAAGAAAGACTTTAAGAGGTTAAGATCATGGAGATAAAGAAGTTTTTGGATTTCATTGGGGCAGATTTTTTTGTAGGCGTTCCGGATTCTCAACTGCGCCCGCTTTGTGATTATCTGATGAGCACATACGGTATTGACAGTCGGCATCATATCATCGCAGCGAATGAAGGGAACTGCACGGCAATCGCCGCAGGGTATCATCTGGCGACAGGCAAAACGCCGGTAGTGTATATGCAAAACAGCGGGATAGGCAACATAATTAATCCTGTGGCTTCGCTGCTGAATGAAAAGGTATATGCGATTCCTTGTATTTTTATTGTAGGATGGCGCGGCGAACCAAACGTGCATGATGAGCCGCAACATATCTTTCAGGGAGAAGTTACGGAATGTCTCTTAGAAGATTGCGGAATCAGAACTTTTATAGTAAGCAAAGACACGAGCGAAGAGCAGATTGCCGATAAGATGGATGAATGGCGGACAGAATTGATTCAAGGCCATCAAGTGGCGTTTATTGTGCGAAAAGGGGCATTGGAAACGCCGGTGAAGCAGAAATACGTGAATGGTTTCTCTTTGAATAGAGAAGAAGCGATCGCTCATATTGTAAAATTCAGTAAAGAAGATTTGATTGTTTCAACGACGGGGAAAATTTCCCGCGAGCTTTTTGAAATTCGGGAAAGAAACGGGCAGACACACGAAAAGGATTTTTTAACTGTCGGATCCATGGGGCATTGCTCGTCAATTGCGCTTGGGATTGCGTTGAACCGACCTGAGAATAAAATTTGGTGTATCGACGGAGACGGGGCGGCATTAATGCACATGGGTGCTATGGCTGTAATAGGGAAACATCACCCCAATAATCTTGTCCACATCGTGTTAAATAACGGAGCGCACGAGACCGTAGGGGGAATGCCAACAGTTGCCGGCGGGACGAATTTTGTTGATGTCGCGTTGGCATGCGGTTATACCTGTGCTGTTTCGGTGGCGTCTATGGAAGCGCTGGATAACGTTTTAAAAGAGGCTGCGGAAAAGAATGAGTTATCTTTTATCGAGGTGAAGGTCGCGCTCGGGGCGCGCTCTGATTTGGGAAGACCAACTACGACCGCGTTGGAAAATAAGTTGAATTTTATGAAAAATTTAAACAGATAAATAAGAATACGTCTTATGAAATATTTTTTATCGGATATTCATGCAAATCTAACGGCGCTGCAAGCAGTCGCGTCTTCTTTTGAATTGGCACGCGATGATGAAATTTATATTTTGGGCGATCTTATTGATTATGGTATGCGCCCTAACGAATGTATAACATTTGTACAGGAGCATTTTTCGCAAGCTATCATATTGCAAGGGAATCATGAGCACGCACTGCTTTCTCATGACGATAGTCGCTTTTCGTCTCAGCGCGGGAAGGATGCGTCCAAATATACTTCGGAGATTCTTACGGTTGAAGCGCATAACTTCTTGAAAAAAATGACTCGATCAAAAATCAGGATCCATGCAGGCAAGTCGGTGCTGATGGTTCATGGTTCATTGCAAGATGAACTGTGGGGAAAAATTGATACCGATGTTGAGGCTTGTGAATATCGCGATTTTGAAATCGTTATTTCCGGTCATACCCATCGGCGGCATATTTTTGAAAAGTATATTGCGGGCGGGAGCGCTGAAACGCGCGGGAAAAAAAAGATACTTTTCGTAAATCCGGGCGCTGTCGGACAACCAAGAAATTTGAATACATGCGCTCAGTATGCTGTTTGTGACGATAATTGGGATAATTGGCAGCTTCGTTCGGTACCATATGATATCCAACAAGAATTAAGTTTGTACCATGGCGAAATAGACGATTTTTACAAAAAAAGGCTACAATTTGGTATATAATAACGAAACGAGGAGGAAATATGAATTTATTTATTATCAGCGGTGCAAGCGGGATGACGGGAAGCGAATTGTGCAACAGAATAATAGAGGGGGGGGGTCACGTTATTGGATTTGATAACTTCTTCGCTTCAGATTATTCTTCGTTAGAACATTTGACGGGGCATCCCGATTTTGAATTTTACCAGATGGATCTCACCAATCGCGAACAGATGAATCGGCTTTCGCGCGAGATAAGAGCAAGGCGGAATGATTTTCAAAAACTTATTTATATCAATTGTGCTGCGGTCGTACATACGGAGCATTTCTATCATGTGAATTCGACCTTTCAGACCAATGTTGTCGGAATGAAAAATTTTCTTGATGACGCTATTTTGATGGGTGCGGATATTTTTATTAATTGTTCTACATCTGAAGTCTACTCTATGCAATCTTATAAAGAAGGTGGCGTCAGGGAAGACGATTACTTATCGATGGCAACGGCGGAGCATAGCCAGCGTACAAGTTACGCAGCCGGTAAATTGTTAACGGAATTTTTTATGAAAGATGCGGCATCGCAAAAAAAGTCGAATGGCGAACCTTTAATTTTGGGTTGTTCCATACGCTTTGCAAATGTGTATGCGGATAAAGAGAAATATCCCAAGCATATTATTCCTCATATTATCAATTCTTTGCGAAAAGATGGTAAAGTAGTTTTACTTGAAAATGCAAAACAGACGAGGAGAACTTTTTTGCACAATATCGATAGCTGTAACGGAGTTTTGGAATTAATTAATTCTCCGGAAGCGCTTGACGGAAGCGTGTATAATATAGCTACCGAGGAAGAGGTTTCAATTCTTGAATTGGTGAAAAAAATTGCGGATGCGATGGGAGTCATTCCGAAAATTGAATTTTCCGGGGTCAGAGCAAGCGATCCGCCCAGAAGGTATTTGAGTACGGAAAAAATAAGATCTCGTACGCATTGGAAACCAACCGTTACATTGGAAGAGGGAATTCAGCGTTGTTTGAGGGTGTTTGATAAATGAAAAGAGTCTTAGTTATAACTGTTGCAGGAACGTGTTCGCGTTTTAATAAAGAACTGCAAGCGCCTGTTTTAAAGTGTTTATATTCAACTCGGGACTTAAAGGACTCAATTTTGTTCCGAATGATCCAACTGGGCAAAAATTTTGAAAAAATTGTCTTGGTGGGTGGATATAAATTTGATGAGTTGAAAGAATATGTCAATAAAATGTTCTCCTTGGAGAATATTGATCTGATTTATAATGATCATTATCGGGATTTGGGATCATTCTACAGTCTTAAATTGGGTTTAAAAAAGGCATTACAGTATGCGCCGCAGGAGATTGTTTTTTCGGAAGGGGATTTGATATTTGACCGTGAAAGCTTTGAAAAGATAAGCGAGCTGCCATGTGATATCATCACTTATTCCGGTGAACCGATCACGGCAAATAAGGCGGTTGTGTTTTATTTAAGCGCAGATAATTGTCCGCATTATGTTTATGATACATCTCATCAATTATTGGCGATAAATGAACCGTTTGCTGCAATTTACAACTCTGCTCAGGTTTGGAAATTTACAGATATAACTAAGTTACGTAACGTTCTTGATTCATTGGCGGAAGTGAAGGAGGGAACAAATCTGGTATTGATAAACGACTATTTTTCCGGGAATAATAACGTTTACTTGCTGGGTATGAAGAAATGGTTTAATTGCAATACACCTAAGGATTACAAAAAGGCTATGGAGGAGATTCAGGATGATTAGTATTGATCGTAAATTACAGACACTGTCCACAAAGATGGATAAATCCATTACAGTTATGATACTCGGATTCGGAAGTGTCGGAATGTATGTTGCCGATTATTTGCTGAATTGTGTTCAGTACAACTTTAATCTTGTAGTAGTCGGACGCAATAAAGAGAAATTGGAAAGCGACGTTAATATTTTGCGTGTTGCTTCGGCAATCCGTCACACTGATAAGAGCCGGCTTATTTTAGAGGCTGGGTGCGATTTTGATGATGTTGAAGCGCTTTCGGACGTGATTTCAAAATATATGCCCGATTTTATATTGAATAGCAGCAGGGCATATAGCGGATTAAAGTACGGTTCTATTTCATGGAGCGCGTTCAGGGCATATGGAATCTGGACGCCCTTGTCTGTAAAATATATCAAGAAAATTTCGGTGGCGGCTGAACAGGCTTGTCCGGATTCGATTTTGATCAATACCTCTTACTCTGATGCTGTTATTCCGTGGCTCAAATCTGCGGGACAGGCATATCCTGATTTCGGCAGCGGAAATTTAAATCATTTAATCCCGAGAATCAAATTTGCAGCAGCAGAGCTGATGGGGAATGTGGATTACCGAGATATCGAGGTTACTTTGGCAACTGCACATTTTCATGATGTTGTGATCAGCAAAGAGGGGCATACTGAGGGAATGCCGCAATTGCTTCGTATACGTTATAAGGGACGGGAAATTACAAATTTGGATCAAAAGGAGATCTTTGCCCGTTGTAAAATTCCGATGCCTGTGGATGCAAAACGAAATATGATGAATGCATCGAGCAACTATGATATCATGGTAACAATTTTGAATAGTTTGCTCCATAAGTCATCGGGGAAACTTCATTGTCCGGGCGTGTTTGGAGAAATCGGAGGGTACCCTGTGATTATCGATGGCGCAAAATGTCATGCGTATATTGATGAAGAAGACTTTTCGTTGGAGGAGATGCGGAAAGCGAATCGTCAGTCGATTTATTTTGACGGAATTGAAAATGTAGAGAACGGAGAGCTGATATATACAAATGAGCTTATAGATAAAGTGGAGAGGGCGTTCCATGTGAGAATTCCAAAACGGGTTGCCCTGTCTGATTCCGATGATGTGGCGCAATTGATAATAGAAAAAATTATAAAAAAAGCATTGGCAGAAAAGTAAAAGTTCCCATTCATAAAAGATCATTGATTTTTTAATATTTCCATAGAGAGACTTGAAAGATCGCGATCGGCTTTGTGCTGGCGGCGGTTCTGTGCATGGCGGTCTGGTATCTCGTCTTATTCATTCGCAGAAAAAGGGCGCGGAAGAGCTGAGTCTTCCGCCCCTTTTTTCTTTTCTGCGCGTCCGTTTTGCGAGAATTGCCGCCCAGCCCCGCGGAATTTACGTTTATCAACGGCGGATTGAGGCGAAAAAGGGAGATTTCAAGCGATGCTTGATTGCATTTTGGGGTGCGGTGTGGTATAACGGAGGAAAAGAACGAACGGAGGCATATCGTGTTCGATACGGTGAAAGTGGGAAAGATCATTGCGCAAAAGCGCAAGGAACACAACATGACGCAGCTTGCGCTTGCCGATCGGCTCGGCGTGAGTTTTCAGGCGGTGAGTAATTGGGAGCGCGGCAATTCCATGCCCGATATTTCCAAGCTCCCCGAGCTCGCGGAGCTGTTTGAATGCTCCATCGAGGAGCTTTTGGGCGGCGGCGCGCCCGCGGCGAAGGTGGAGCAGATCGCAAAGGAGGGTGCGGACGATCTGTCGCTCGGCGATCTTGCGGAAGTCGCCTCCGTGCTCACGCCCGATCTGCTCGATGAAGCCGTGCAGAAGGCGAGCGGACACCGTGCTGCGCCGAACGGCGGCTCGCCCTGCCGAATTCGGATAGAGGACGGCGTTGTAAAATCCGTCGAGTATCTGAACGACGACGAGGCGGACGACGATGACGACGAACGGGAGGAAAGCGGGCGGTCTGCGGACGGCGGGACGTTTTGCCACGTTCATATTGGGAACGGAAAAATCCGCTCTGCCGGATATTCCGGCGATGACAAATCGGACGAAGATAAAACCGAGGCGAACGGGCATGGTGGGGGAGCAGACGACGAACGGGAACGCAGAACGCGAATCCACGAACTGATCGCGCTTGCGCCCTTTCTTTCGGAGGAGCGGCTTGCGCAGCTCGCCGAAGAATGCCTGCAAGACGGCTATACGGTGCGGGAGCTTGTTCCGCTCGCGCCCTTCCTCGGCGGGAAGATGCTCGATCGGCTTGCCGAACGCGCCGTGGCGGGCGACGGGGGAGACCTCGTTTCGCTTGCGCCCTTCCTCTCGCAGGAAACGCTCGGAAAGCTCGTTGCAAAGAACGAGAGCCGCGGAAAAATGCTCGTGTATCTTGCGCCCTTTCTGTCGGGCGAAACGCTGCGCGAGGCGGTGCTCGCCGCCCTCAGACGGGGTGAAAAGATCGATAAAGGACTGTATCCGTTCCTTTCGGAAGAGATTTTCAGCGAGATCCTGAAAACGGTGGGACGGAAGGGGAACTGACGGAAAAAACTGCATAAAAATCCACAGCCTCCGCATAATGACAGTATACGGAGGTTTTTTATGAAGGCAACGGGAATTGTAAGAAGGATCGACGAGCTTGGGCGCGTGGTCATTCCGAAGGAGATACGGCGGACGCTGCGCATCCGCGAGGGCGACCCCCTCGAACTGTTTACCGACCGCGACGAGCTGATGCTCAAAAAATATTCGCCCATTGCGAGCGTGGAACGCTTCTCGGAGGGGACGGCAAAATCGCTGCACGAGCAGAGCGGGTATCTCGCCGCCATTTCGGACGCGGACAACATTCTGCACGCGTTTGGCACGGGAAGAAAGGCTCTGATGGGGCGCGCCGTGTCCGATGAGATCACGGAACTCATGTCGGCGCGCGGGAGCCATCTGGCGAGCCTTGCCGAGGGCGGGAGCGTGCTGCCCGTCGTCAAGGACGGAGAGACGAATTTCACGGCGCAGTTCGTCGTGCCTATCGTGGCGGGCGGAGACTGCCTCGGCGCGGTCATTCTGCTGTCCTCGGAGGAGGGCGCGGTCATGGAGTCGTCGGCGGTCAAGCTCGCGCGGCTGACGGCGGATATTATTGCGAGCCAATTTGAATGAGCTCACGAAATTCTTTTTGCAAACGATAAGTTACGGGCGCAAAATGCGGTCTTGCTTGCGTAAATGCGGTGCGTCTGCGCACCATGGGGCGGGCGGCGCGAAGACTGCCGCCGTACGGACGGAGCGGAACAGGGGCGAGGGCGTTTTGCGCCGCGCCCTTACATAATGAAGCACGCAGTATTTTTCAGACACGTCGCCGTCGTCAGCCTCGGCGGACTCATCGCAAAGGGGATCGGAGCGCTCTACCGTATCCCGCTCGCCAATCTTCTGGGCGGGTACGGCATGGGGCTGTATCAGATGGCGTATCCGCTCTTCTGCCTCATGCTCACCTTTTCCTCTGCGGGCGTGCCGGCTGCGCTCGCGCGGACGGTCGCCGCGGAGCGGGCGGCGGGCAAGGACAGCGGCACGCTGAAAACCGCGCTGCGGCTGTTTGCGATCCCGGGACTTTTGGGGACTGCGCTCATGTGCCTGCTTGCGCCCGCCGTCCTGCTTGTCGCGCTCGTTGCGGTGCTGCGGGGGTATTATCAGGGAAAGAGCGATATGCTCCCCACGGCGCTCTCGGAGATCGTGGAACAAATCGTCAAGGCGGGGGCGGGATTGGCGTTCGCTTCGCGTTTTGCGGGCGATCCCGTCCGCGCCGCGCAGGCGGCGCTGCTCGCCGTGACCGTCTCCGAGCTGTTCGCCCTTGTATTCCTTGTCGCGCGCGCCCGCGGAGAGGGGCGCGTACGCTTGGGGAAACGGCTTTCCGTGCGCCGCCCCGCGGACATGGGTGTGTTCTTTGCCGCCCTGCCCGTCATGGCTGCCGCCGCGCTCCTGCCGCTCTCGCATATGCTGGACAGCGTCGTCATCGTGCGTTTGCTGTCCCGCCATACGGCGGAGGCGGTCTCGCTGTACGGGCTGTTCGCGGGGAGCGCGGCTTCCCTCATCGGACTGCCCGCGACGGTGTGCTACGGTCTGGTGGCGGCGTCCGTGCCTGCCGTGGCGGCGTGTGCCTCGCGCGGGGAGGAAGAGGAGGCGCGCCGCCGCGCCGCGCTTGCCGTGCTCGTCACCGTCGCGCTTGCCGCGCCCTGCGCGGTGGGGCTGTTCGTCCTCGCGCGCCCCGTTGTCGCGCTCCTGTATCCGTCGCTGACGGCGGGGGAGGCGGAAACGCTCGTCACGCTCCTCCGCCTGTCGTCCGTCTCCGCGGCGTCGCTCGCGGGGCTGGATACGCTCTCCGCCTGCCTGACGGGCATGGGGAAGGCGAAATGCGCCGCGCTCTCCATGCTCGTCGCCGTGTGCGTCAAGTTTCTCGTGCAGCAGACGCTCGTGGGCGATCCCGCGTGGTCGGTCTACGGCGCGGCGGTTGCCGCCAACGCCTGCTATCTGGTTGCTTTTTTCCTCGATTTGTTTTATACTATCAGAAAAAAACGGGTGAAGAGTTATGATCACAGTCATCGGATTGGGCGCAGAGCGGGGCGACGTAACGGCGCGCGGGCTTGCCGCGGCAAAGGCGGCGGACAGAGTGTTCGTGCGCACGCAAACGCATCCGTCGGCGCAGAGCTTGACGGACGCGGGGATCGCGTTTGAGAGTTTCGACGAGTTCTACGAGCGCAGCCGCAGCTACGACGCGCTCGTGAAAAACATTGTGCGCGAGGTGCGCCGCGCGGGAAAGGGGCAGAACGTCTGCTACTGCGTGGACGGCTCTCCCGCGGAGGACAGGGCGGCGCGCGCGCTCATGCAATCCCGCGGCACGGTAGCCGTCGACGGCGTTTCCAAGGCGTCCGCGGCGGCGGCAAAGGCGGGGATCGGCGATTTCCTCGCCCTTTCGGCGTACGACGTGACGGCGGCGAAGCTCGTCCGCCCGCTCGTCGTGTACGATCTTGCCGACAGAGTGCAGGCGGCGGACGTCAAGCTCGCGCTCTGCGACGCGTTCGGCGACGAATCGCCCGCGTTTTTCGTCTGCGGCGGCAAGGCGCAAAAAATCGCGCTCTTCGAGGCGGATCGTCAGAAGTCGTACGACGCGACCTGCGCGCTCGTCCTGCCCGACGTGCCGCTTCTGGAAAAGAAACGGTTCGATCTTTGGGATTTCATCGCCATTTTAAAGCGTCTGCGCGCGCCCGACGGCTGCCCGTGGGACAGGGCGCAGACGCATTCGAGCATCCGCATCAACGCCATCGAAGAGGCTTACGAGCTGGTGGACGCGATCGACGCGGACGACCCCGCGAAGATGTGCGAGGAGGCGGGCGACGTCATCATGCAGGCGGCGTTCCATACCCTCATCGAGGAGGAGCGCGGCAACTTCAACATGACGGACGTCCTCTCCGGGGTGTGCGAGAAGCTCATCACGCGGCACACGCACGTGTTCGGGAGCGACAGGGCGGCGGGCGCGGACGGCGCGCTCACCGTGTGGGAAAAGAACAAGATGAAGGAGAAGGGGCAGGAGACGTTCTCCGACTCCGTCAACGACGTTCCCGAAGGCTTCCCCGCGCTGCT
>ERZ1090866.124-NODE-124-length-33713-cov-36.997088_pt1 | contig 33713 bp, 29 predicted proteins | sample MGYA00478477_ERZ1090866 | MGnify/ENA primary metagenome ERZ1090866 (study PRJEB33644, sample SAMEA5815737) | chicken gut metagenome | biome: Chicken; feature: Gastrointestinal Tract; material: Caecum | place: Ireland | collected 2019-01-01 | study: A study of the... | reverse complement strand
CTTTTACTTAAAGGCTTATTCTACTGTTTTAATTTTATTTCGTGTTTTTATCCTGTTAGCAGAAAAAGAAGGACTTTTTTCTTTCTCCTTATTGTAAACTTAATATTTTAGGGTGTTAGCTTAACTTTTTTATTTTCGATATTCAAAATAAAAGTCTAAAATGCGAACCATATCTCCTTCTTTAGCACCCAATTCTTCTAACTTATCATCAATTCCCATCCGACTTACTCGTCTGGCAAAACGCATTTGGCCTTCTTCGGTATTCAGTTTGGCCATTTTAAACAATTTTTCAATCTTATCACCCTTAATAACCCAAACATCATCTTCTTTTTCAATGGTAAAGGGTTGTTCTTCTTTAAATTGATATAAAACATGGCTTTCAAAAGCATCTTCATCATATAAGTTTTCTTCTTTGATGGTATCAAGAAGATCGGCTAGATAATCGATAACTTCTTGGAGTCCTTGACCATTCATAGCGGTAATAGCAAAGATCTTTTTATCTTTTACTTTTTCTTTAAATTTCTTTAAATTCTCCTCAGCATTTGGTAAATCCATTTTATTGGCAAGAATGACCATTGGTCGTTTCATTAGTTTCGGATTGAATTTTTCAAGTTCTTGATTAATCGTTTGATAGTCTTCATAAGGATCCCGCATTTCACTTCCTGACATATCAAGGACATGAAGAAGGACTCTTGTTCTTTCAATATGACGAAGAAAGCGATCACCTAATCCTTCTCCAACACTAGCTCCTTCAATTAAGCCAGGTAAGTCTGCCATGACAAAACTTTTTCCATTGCTCGCTCTCACTACTCCAAGATTAGGAGTTAAAGTTGTAAAGTGATAAGCTGCTATTTTCGGTTTTGAGCGTGATACTTTGGAGATGATGGTACTTTTTCCTACACTAGGAAGTCCTACGAGTCCTACATCTGCTAGGAGTTTTAATTCTATTTTTAAATGACGTTCTTCCCCTGGTTCTCCATTTTCTGAAAAATTCGGGGCGGGATTGGCTTGGGTTTTAAAGGCCATATTGCCTCTTCCTCCTCTACCACCTTTCGCTACAACGACTTGATCATCTTTCTTTTTTAAGTCTGCTAGAATTAAATTGGTATCAAGATCGGTTATTACGGTTCCTTGCGGAACTTTTACAATAATATCCTCGGCTCCTTTTCCATTTTGATTCTTTCCTCTGCCATTTTCCCCTTTTTTACCTCGAATTACTTTTTGATAACGTAAATCAAGTAAGGTATGTAGTCCTTCATCGACTTTAAAAATAATATTGGAACCACGTCCTCCATTTCCTCCAAAGGGACCTCCCATGGGAACATATTTTTCTCGCCGAAAGGCAGTACAACCATCCCCTCCCGATCCTGCTATGACATAAAGCTCTACTTCATCCACAAACATAATAATCCTCCCCTTTAAGTACTCATAGTATAACAAAAAGAAAAAAGATCTACAAGATCCCTTTCTTCTTTTTCAATAGACTAATGCCACCTAAATCAGGACTGCCATAAGCTGCCACTACTCCATTGATATCTTTTCGGATGATTTTCTTAAAATAGTGTAAACTCTCTAAATATTCTTTTATATCATCCATTGAAGTTTTTTCTTCTTCTAAAGTACCTATCACAGCATAAGTGGGATCGTAGTCTTCCATATTATCTTTTGATATGATTTCTTCCGCTAGCTTTCGCATGCCTGATCCTGTTTTACAGCGCATCAAAGCTTTCGTATACAAATTTCCTTCTTGATTAAAGTCAACCCGAAATTTGACGCTCGCTAGTTTAAAAACTTTAGCACTAACTAACAAAGCCTTTTCTTTGAAACATAATTCTGATTTATTTCTGCCACTACGAATAAAACCTTCTGGATTCGGAACATAAAAGCTTGTTTGAATCCTTCTTTTTAACTTTTGCAATTCTTTGATCAGTTCCTCTTTATTCTTTGTTTTCCTTACGAAGTCCTTTGCTAATTCTAATAAAAGAGTCCCTCCAGTAGCTCCTGTAAAAGAATCGATTACATAAACTTTATTTTCATAATCTTTCTTTAATTCTTCGGCTACAAAATGAGCAGTATTGACACTACCTTCACTAATGCCACTACTCATCGATAAGTGAATGACATCTTCACCTTTTTCTAAGTGTTCTACAAATTTTTTTCGATAATCTTCTATACAAGGAGCAGTCGTTTGAAATACACTTCCCAATTTTGTTTGTTCTAAAATTTCATGAGAATTTATTTCAAAGATATCTTTATATTCTTCTTTCTTATCTTTTATCACAATCGCAGGAATCATATTTTCTTCATCTAGCGGATCCATTCCACTATCCGAGGTAATTACAATTTTTTTCATATTATCGCCTCACAAGCTGATCATAACAAGACGAGAAAAGAAAGTCAATCTTTTCTCTTCTGCAAAAAATTACATATTTAGGGTTGACAAAAGAAGAAAGAATCGATATGATGATAGCAATATTTCGGAGGTGCTTATGGGGAAAAACGAAAAGAAGTCATTTATTTTCTTATGCCAAAAAACGCTTGAATTCTTTCGAAATCTTTGTGTGCCTAGAAATATTACGTTTTGTGGAAACCATTCTGCTTGGTTTCCGTTTTTTTGTATGGAGGTGGAAAAATGATAACGAAAGAAGATCTTTTTAAACGAATTAAGGAATATAATCCGAACGAATTAGAAATGATTCAAAAGGCTTATGATTATGCTAAATTTCTTCATCAGGGACAAACAAGACAAAGTGGAGAACCTTATATCTCCCATCCTTTAAATGTCGCTTATATTCTAGCTGAAATGCATGCGGATCGCGATACCGTCTGTGCCGCTCTTTTACATGATACGTTAGAAGATACGAAAACAGATAAAGAAGACATTGCTGAAATGTTTGGTAAAGATGTTACCAATTTAGTAGATGGGGTTACCAAAATTAGCAAAATGAATTTCTCTACCAAACAAGAACAAAACATGGCAAATACTAGAAAAATCATTACCAGTCTTACTAACGATGTACGTATTATCATCATTAAGTTAGCAGACCGACTTCATAATATGCGAACGCTTCAATTTAAATCAGAATTCAAACAGAAAGAAAATTCTCTAGAAACCTTAGAGATCTTTGTTCCCCTTGCCTATCGTATTGGGGCTTATCGAATGAAAAGTGAATTAGAAGATTTATCGTTACAATATTTAAAACCTGGCATTTATCTTAAATTACAGGAAAAGAAAAACCAAATCGAAGAACATAGTAAAGAGGATCTTCAAGAAATGCTTTATAAAATTAAAATGGTTTTAGACGATAAAAACATGCCAAACGAGATCAAAATACGAACAAAAATATTTATGGTATTTATAAACGATTGCAAGCGGGGCATCATTTGGATGATATTCACGATCTGTTTGCGTTTAAAATCATGGTAGAAGAAGAATTAAACTGTTACACTACCTTGGGACTCATTCACAAATTATATCACCCGATTAATAATAAATTCAAAGATTATATTTCTAACCCTAAAACGAATATGTATCAGTCGCTTCACAGTACGGTATTTGGAGAAGGTGGAAAACTTATCCAAACGCAAATTCGAACTTTTGATATGGATAAAATTGCTTCTTTTGGGCTCACTGCTTATTGGGATATTAACAAAGGAAAAGCAAGAGAAAAAATGCAAGAAGATCTTTCTCACAAATATCAATTTTATCAATCTTTAGTGGAAATTGATCGCAGTTTTTCTGATAATAAGGCGTTTGTAGAGCAAGTAAAAAAAGAATTGTTTAGCACAACTGTTTATGTTTATGCTCCTGATGGAACTATCATTGAATTACCACAAGGTTCCACTCCCATCGATTTTGCTTATGAAATAAGTAGTGATCTAGGTAATACGATGATTGGTGCCTTTATAAATAACAAACAAGTAGACGTTGACTATGTATTGCAAAATAAAGATCGCGTAAAAATTGTGACCGATCCTCTTTCTTTTGGACCTAGAGAATCTTGGCTTACTAAGGTAAAGACAACCAAAGCGAAACAAAAACTATTGCAGATGAGAAAAATGTTACATTAATTCAATTTTTACTTACACGATTTTCTTTTTTGTGCTACTATATGAAAGAAAACAGATTTATGGTCTCATTGGAAACGACACATCGAAAAGAAATTGATCGATGCTAACGAACAACACATAACGTGCTGTTTTTGTTTGGAAGAAAGGAGGAAGAAAAAATGCCAAAAACAAAATTTCAAGATTTTATTTATACTCTTATTATGGCTTTTGTGATGGTTTATGCAATGATTTGTTATAATATTGCCATGCATACAGGAGGACTGCAAAACTTTGCTTTTGTCGAGGCTTTTAAAGAAGTCATTTATATGTGGCCCATTGCCATTCTTTTGGAATTTTTCCTGATTGGGAAAATCGCTCACAAAGTAACGTTTAAAGCACTTGATCCAAAAAAGCAACCAACGATTCTAATCCAATATGGTATTTCCATCGTCATTGTATCTTTTATGTGTCCTATTATGAGTTTGGTTGCTACCATTTTAATCAATCAGCAAAGTCTTAATACTTTTATAGCTAGTTGGTTCCAAGCGATGGTCATAAGCTTCCCTATGGCTCTATGCTTTCAACTATTTTATGCTGGACCTTTGGTAAGATTTCTATTTAAATTAATATTTAAAAACAAACAAAGCGAAAATGCCTAGTTTGTTTTTTGTTGCAAAAAGATTCTATCCTACAAAGATTATTTTTTATACAATTTTAGTTTTTTGATCGGATGATGATCGATTAAGTTATCCCTTGTAAGATAAGAAATTAATTCCTTTGGAATATTTTCTGCTCCATAATAATGCATCATATTGTATAAAGCAAGGGATTGATTCGAAGTATCTTTCAAAGCATTTTTAAAATAATCTATCTTCTGTTCATATTTTAAAGAAAATCGAAAATAATTTTGAAAGAGTGGTGGTAAAAAACGAACCGCATCTTGATAACCATTTTGTTCTAATAATACTCTTTCTGCTTCTAATGTATCAATAAGATAACCAAGACTATCAGTAGATTCACTTTGCATTTTTTTATAGTGGAAATGTTCTCTTTTGATTTGTTCTTGATATCTATCCCACTTTTCTTTTGAAAAATCTTTCCGAAATTGTTCTGGGAAATTAACATAAATGTCTGGAGTAAACCGAACAAAAGGAATGTAGTCTTTATAAAAATGATGAGGTCCTTCTTCATAGAAAAGATCATTTAAATATACAGAAGAAACTTTTTCTTTCAAAGATTCCTTTCCTCTACTCACGGAAGCTTCTTCAAATTCGATCTCGCTATATTTATCTTTTAAAATATGATATACAAGGAAAAACCTTTCACTTAAAAACTTCATCTTTGCTTTGGGATAGCAAAGTTTAACATGATAAAAATGGCTTCGAAAACTTTGTTCTTTTCTATCAAGTAAAGTTATTTTCGATTCGATAAAATCTTTCTCTGTTAAAGGCCTGATATCAAAATAACCACTTTCTGGAATATGACTTGCTAAATATTGTTTAAACATTTCAAAATTAAGATAGTTATAGCCATATCTTTCATTAACAGCTTTTAATAAAAGTTTCTCCATTCTATCCGAATCAAAATACTCTATTTTTCTATAAAAGTCGAAAAAGTCTTTCGTTAATAAAGCACCTTTTCTTTCCTCTTCCTCTTCACTATTGATTGACTGGAGAACCTCTTCGATATCAAAGAAATCTGCTATATTATCATCAGGATTCAAAAATAGTATCAAATCCAAGGGAGATAATGGAATATTATGTTTTTTAAAAATAACAGGCAACTCAGATAACATAACTGCTTTAGCGATCTCGTTATTACGAAAACGAGAAGCACTACCCAAAAAATAATTAATAGGAGTAAACTGAGGACAACAAATATTTTTATAATAGGTTATTTCTTCTAAATACATAAACACTTTCCTTCCTTTTCTAATAAAATAGCATTAAATTGGAATATTATCAAGCGAAGGAAAAAGAAAGGTTTAGAAACTCTATTCATGACCTGCTCTTGATATATTTAAAAGAATTCCTACACTTACCATGCTAATTAATAGAGAACTTCCGCCATAGGATAAAAATGGTAAGGTTACCCCTGTTACCGGGATTAAACCAATTACAACTGCCAAATTCATACCAGCTTGAAAAATCATTTGAAAAACCATTCCAAACGAAAGGTATTTGGCAAAAAGATTTTGAGAGTGCAAAGCAATTTTTACGCCTCGATATAAAATAAAAGCAAAAAGTACACAAACAAGGATACAGCCAATCACCCCAAATTCTTCACAAATAATAGAAAAAATAAAATCCGTCTGGGGTTCTGGAAGATAAAAATGTTTTTGACGAGATTGTAGAAAGCCTTGTCCTAATAGTCCTCCGGGTCCAATGGCATACATGGATTGGATCATTTGAAAGCCTGTTCCTAGCGGATCCGCCCAAGGATCCAAAAAGGAAGTAATACGATCCATTCGATAAGGAGCGATCGCTATTAAAATACAAACGCCAACACAGCCTAAAATTCCCATGCCATAGAAAAACTTCATATTGACTCCTGCCACAAACAAAAGAGCGATCACACTCATCATTAAGACAAGACCCGTTCCAAGATCTGGTTGTAACATAATCAGCCCAAAACAAACAATTGCTACTCCTAAAATGGGAAGTACTCCTTGTTTATAACTTTTCAAAAACTTATTACTACGCCCGAGATAACGACTAGTAAAAATAATGATCGCTAACTTAGCCGCTTCACTTGGTTGGATTCCAAAAGGTCCAATTCCAAACCAAGACCGACTTCCATTACGAACACTACCAATACCGGGAATTAAAACGAATATCAATAATAAAAAGCAAATACCTAATATGATATTTGCCTTTTTTTCATATACTTTGTAATCTATCTTTGAAACAATGTACATTATGATAAATCCTGCTACGGTAAATAATGCTTGCTGTTTCACATAGTGAAAACTATCTTGAAACTTATATTCTGCCCAAATGCTAGAAGCAGAATAAATCATTATGAGTCCAAATATTATTAGAAGTGTTACGGCGATTACCAAAGGCAAATCAACCTTTTTCTTCACTCAATTTCACCCTTTCTCTATAGCCAAACGCCAAACAAAATACCACCCATAGCAAATAAAAGTCCAAAAACACAGAATAACTTAACAATATCCGTTTCTGCCCAACCTAATTTTTCAAAATGATGGTGCAAAGGTGTCATCAAGAAAAGCTTCCGCTTGAATACTTTTACCCAAAACACTTGCAAAATGACAGATAAGGTTTCAATCACAAAGACAAGCGCAACGACCAATAAAGTGAGTTCTCGATGAGTAAGAATCGCAACCGCTCCCATCACTCCTCCTAAAGCAAGGCTTCCCGTGTCTCCCATAAAAACTTTCGCAGGGTACATATTATAAATTAGAAATCCAGCCAAACTACCAACTAAGACAAGGCAAAAGATTCCAATATCCTCAAAACCAACCATAAAGGAAATAAGAGCAAAAGCAATAAAAGCAATGGCAGAAAGGCTTCCCGCTAATCCATCAAGTCCATCCGTAATATTAACAGCATTACTAGAACCAATCAAAATAAAGAGAATAAACAAGCCATAAAACCAACCCATCTCTAAGTCAATATGAAGGGTTCCTACTACCCAAGAAGTCTGCCCTCCATTTCGCATATAAATATAAAAGAAAATCGTGGAAATAATAATTTGCCCAAATAATTTTTGATAAGTCGTTAAACCTTCATTGTTATGCCTTCGAATAGACAGAAAATCATCTAAAAAACCAATGATAGCAAAACCACAAAAAACAATTAATACGATCGCTAAATTATCAGAATAAGGAATCTTTCCCGTTATCCATAGTCCTAACGTAATTAGTACCGTAGGAATAATGAAAATCAATCCTCCCATCGTAGGAGTCCCTTCTTTTTTACGATGGCTTTCCCCTACGAAAGCACTAATTCGCTGCCCTACTTTTAATCTTTTTAATAACGGTATTAATACAAGCCCAAGACAAGCACTCAATAAAAAGCCAACCATGACCGCAAATACCGCTTTGGTTAATAATAACATTTTTTCACTCTCCCGTTTCCTTTGTATTATATCACACGGAATTCATTCTGTTTAGAATAAATGCATTTTTGTGACACCTCTTTTACAGTATTTCTACCTTAATTTATGAAGAGAAAACAAAAAATAGAAGAGATTTTACCTCTCTTCTACCGTTTCGCATATTGAGCGACATTCTTTTGACCAATATAGTAAAAATCATAAGGACTGCGATTTTTTAAATAAGCTTTCGCTCTTTTTAAGAAAGGAACCGGATCTTGGCCTTGTTTCTCTAAATCTTGACATTTTTCTTCAATTGCTTCTCCTACAAAGCCATAACTCCAATCTTCACTCTTTCTTTTTAAACTTTCCTCAATCTTTCTACTTTCTTGTAATAAAGTACGATCTAATTGAATCAAATTCTTTGTAGCAGCATAGTTTTCATTAATGGTATGAAGAATATGAGCTTCAAAATTTTCATAATCTTTTTCATCATAATGAATATCAAACGTTAAAGATCCATCGGTCGTATGATAAAAGAAACGTCTTGCAGGTGATGATACATAAACGACATTAGAATAATTTTTGGCCATTTTCTTTAATTTTGGTCCGATTGCCATAGTACTAATAGGTAACTTTCCTAAGGTGGGGGCATCACATAAATAAACCTGAGTATCGGTACCATAATTACGATTTAAGATATGAATATATTTTAAAATAGATTCAATACTAGTGCAGTCTTTTCTTATTCCATGCATTAAGCGATGAGATAATATGCCACCACGTGTGTTATTATCAAGAAAAGATCCCGTCGCCCCATTATAGATAATGATATTAGAAACATCTATTCCTTTTTCCCTTAAAATATCTTGCATCGTTCTTTCTTGCTTTTTTCCTTCTGGATAATAACGACCAAATTCTCTTTCTGTAATTTTCTCACCACTTTTTGGCATCCAAGTATCATCAATACGGGCATAATGATTCATATCTTTTTCCGTTTTCCCAGTTAATAACCATTCAAGGACATTTCATCATTGTTATTTTCGAAACGAGAAAATTGACTTAATTGCAATTCTATATCGTAGTCTTTCAAAACATCTTCTAAGGTTTTATTCCGGAGAAGAAGTGGTTTCGTTTGACCAGCCATAGAATAACCAGAAGCAATTGAATTTCCCCAGCTACTTAAGTTTAATTTTTTCACCTCATTTTTCTTTAAAGTCTCAGCAAGACCAATATTTTCCAAAATTAAATCATTTCTTTTCATAACCTATCCCCTCTTTAATTGTGCTAATTATACCACAAAAAGGTGATTTTGTCAATTTTTTCTAAATAAATCTATGGCAATCGCATAAAAAATAATATGTAAAAAATGGTACAATATATTTTTTAAGTAAATAAAATCATGTATTCTTATAATATAAGGATGTGTGAGATATGAAAAGTTTATTTAATCATTTTGAAGTTTTAGAAGATCCAAGAGATATTAGAGGTAAAAAACATGAACTAATTAATATTATAATAATGACTATATATGGCATTTTATGTGGCTATAATGATTTTACTAATCTAGCAGATTTCTTAAAAGTACATGAGGATTATTTTAATGAACTATTACAACTTGAAAATGGTACACCTTCTCATGATACTTTATCAAATGTTTTTAAAGTTATTGATTCAAAGAAATTTATGGAACTATTTATAGAATGGATTAAGGATATTGTTAAAGATAAAGGTATGCATTTAAGTATTGATGGTAAAGCTATTAAAAGTGCAAGAGATAAAGTTAATGGTGGTAATACTCCATATATTGTTTCTGCATTTTTAAGTGATATTGGTCTATCTATAGGGCAATTAAAAGTAGATGATAAATCAAATGAAATAACAGCAATACCAGAACTTATAAAACTAATAGATATAAAAGATAAAGTTATTACTATTGATGCTATAGGTACTCAAGAAAACATTTGTAATCTTATTACATCTAAAGAGAAAAAAGGACATTTTGTTTTAAAAGTTAAAGATAATCAAAAAGATTTAAAAGATGACATCAAAACATATTTTGATTTAGGATTAAAAGATGATTCTTTAGATATTGCAATTGGAGAAACTAACTGGGAAAAAGATCATGGAAGACTAGAAAAAAGAAAATATTATTTATCATATGATATTAAATGTATCCATGATAAAGACAAATGGAAATCAGTTAAGGCTATAGGTAGAATTGATGTTATTAAAGATGAAAACAATATAAAAACTACAACTACACATTATTATATTTTAAGTAAAGCCTTTGATTTAGATACTTTTATAAAAATAACTAGAGAACACTGGAATATTGAATGTTCACTTCATTGGAGACTTGATGTTATTTTAGATGAAGACCATTCTAGAAGTCATGTTGGTAATTCTATTGAAAATTTAGCCACTATTAGAAAGATAGTTTTTAATCTTGTTAAACTAGATAAATCTATGGGAGAAAAACTTACTATGAAACAAAAAATGACACGTTATATAAGTGATTTCAGAAATATTGAAAATCTTATATTTAATGTCATTCCTTGTATTTGATTATCTTTACGTCAAATTTTTATGCGATTACCTTAAAATAAATCAAGGAAAAAGAGACTCTTCTAAAGTCTCTCTTCTATTCTGAAATGCTTTCAAATTGCGAATTATAAAGGTCGGCATAAAAGCCATTTTTCTTTAATAATTCTTCATGGGTTCCTTGTTCTACAATATCGCCATCTTTCATGACTAAAATAAGATTGGCATTTTTAATGGTGGATAAACGGTGAGCGATGACAAAGCTGGTTCTTCCTTCCATTAATTGATCCATTGCTTGTTGAATCAACTGCTCCATTCTAGTATCAACACTACTAGTCGCTTCGTCTAGAATTAAGATTTTTGGATCTTTTAAAATGACACGGGCAATGGTTAAAAGTTGTTTTTGTCCTTGGGAAACATTATCACTTTCTTCATTTAAAACCATATTATAACCATCTGGTAATGTCCGAATGAAGTGATCGACATGAGATGCGATCGCAGCATCTTCTACTTGTTCATCGGTCGCTTTTAAATTACCATAACGAATATTTTCCATAATGGTATCACTATATAACCAAGTATCTTGTAAAACCATACCGAATAAACTTCGTAAATCGTCTCGTTTCATATCTTTAATATTCACACCATCAATATTGATACTTCCACTGTCGACATCATAAAAGCGCATCAATAGTTTTACAATCGTTGTCTTTCCTGCTCCGGTTGGACCAACAATTGCGATCTTCTGCCCTTTTTTCATGGTAGCATTAAAATCATGAATAATAATTCTATTCTTATTGTACCCAAAAGAAACATGATCAAAGTTTACTATATTACCCATTTTACTTAAGTCATAAGTGACATTTTCTACATCTTTCACCTCTTCTTTTTCGTCTAAGAATTCAAATACCCTTTCACTCGCTGCCATCATCGATTGTAAGAGGTTACCTACTTGAGCAATTTGGGCAAGTGGATTCATAAACTGACGAATGTATTGAGAGAATGATAAAATATCACCAACGGCAATTTGATTTTGAATAACTAACCAGCCACCTAAAATCGAAACAATAACATAACCAATATTTCCAATAAATTGCATAATCGGATGCATCATACCAGAGAAGAATTGACTCTTCCAAGCCGTCCGATAAAGCGCTTCATTGGTCTTATCAAACTTTTCTTGAACTTTTTCTTGGCTATTAAATAGATTAACAATATCATGTCCAGAATATGTTTCTTCAATCGTACCATTGATATCTCCTAAATATTCTTGTTGAGCCATAAAGTATTTTTGACTATGTTTCATAATAAACATCATTAAGAATAAAGCGACAGGAACAATTAAGAAGGTAACAAGCGTCATCAAAGGACTAATCGTAAGCATCATAATCAAAACCCCAATTAAAGTAGTAATCGAAGTAATGACTTGTGTCAAACTCTGATCCAAACTCTGCGATAAGGTATCTACATCATTTGTTACCCGTGATAGAATTTCTCCTGTTGTTTTACTTTCAAAATAAGCAAGGGGTAAACGGTGCATTTTTTTGGAAATCTGATCCCTTAAATTATAGGCAACTTTTTGGTTTACTCCACTCATAATTAAGCCTTGTAAATAAGAGAAAATCATACTAATAATATAAAGTCCAAGTAAGGTTAATAAGATGCCAGCAATTTTTGAAAAATCAATTCCAGCGGATGCTCCCGTAATTTTTCCAATCAAGCCATTGAAAATTTCAGTCGTAGCATTTCCTAATATTTTAGGACCGACAATGGAAAAGACGGCACTTACAACTGCAAAAAGGATAACAAAGAAAATACTAACTTTATACGTTCCTAAATAATGCAATAATTTTTTCGCAGTTCCTTTGAAATCTTTGGCCTTTTCTCCCGTTCCAGCCATAGGACCTCTTCCCATCATCGGCTTTCTTTTAGTTTGTACTTTGGCCATTTTCTAATTCCTCCTTTGACAATTGACTCTCGGCAATCTCCCGATAAACCTCACAAGTTTTTAATAACTCTTCATGACGTCCGATTCCCACAACTTTTCCTTCATTAAGAACCACAATTTGATCAGCTTTCATGATTGTATTAATTCGTTGGGCTACAATGAAGATAGTCGCATCCTTGGCATTTTCATAAAGAGCTTTTCGAAGTAAGTAATCAGTTTTAAAATCAAGAGCCGAAAAACTATCATCAAAAATGTAAATCTCAGGATCCATCGCTACGGCTCTGGCAATCGATAGACGTTGTTTTTGTCCACCTGAAACATTGGTTCCTCCTTGACTGATCTCACTTTGATAGCCTTTCTTCTTTTCCAAAATAAAGTCTTCGGCTTGCGCAATTTGCGCTGCTTTCTTCATTTGCTCATCGGACATTTTCTCATCACTAAATTTGATATTGCTTTCAATCGTACCCGAGAATAAAATTCCTTTTTGCGGAACATAACCAATTTTATGATGTAAATCTTTTAATAAAACGTCTTTGACATTAATACCATCAACTAGTACTTCTCCTTTGGTGACATCATAAAGACGAGGAATCAAGTTAATCAAGGTACTCTTTCCGGAACCAGTACTACCAATAAAGGCCGTCGTTGTTCCTTTGGTTGCCTTAAAACTGATATCGGTTAAGACATCTTCATCGCTATCAGGATAACGGAAGGATACATTTTTAAATTCCACTTCCCCTTGAATTCTTTTACTAAAGGTTTTCGGACGAGTTGGATCTTTAATCGATTCATCCTCTTCTAACACTTCCATAATACGACTCGCAGAGACATTCGCTCTTGGTAGTAAAATAGAGAACATACTAATCATTAAGAAAGCCATAATGATCTGCATTGCATATTGAATAAATGCTAGCATATCCCCAACTTGAATCAAGCCTTGATCAATACCATGGGCTCCATTCCAGATAATTAAAATACAAATTCCATTCATCGTAAACATCATAGTTGGCATCATAACATTCATAACGCGGTTAACAAATAAGTTTGTTTTCTTTAAATCCACATTGGCTTTATCAAAACGTTCTTCCTCATATTTTTGATTACTAAAAGCCCTGATAACTGGAATTCCGGTAATAATTTCTCTTGTCACTTGGTTCAAGCGATCCAAAAGTTTTTGGACTTTCTTGAATTTTGGCATAGCTACAGCAAACAAAGTAATAACAATCGTGAAGACTACCGCAATTCCCACCCAAATAATCCACGTCATGGATGGCGCTGTCGTTAATACTTTTCTTACCGCACCCAAAGCTAGTATTGGGGCATAAATAAGAAGACGAAGAGTCATGACGATCATTAATTGTACCTGCTGAACATCATTGGTATTTCTGGTAATCAAAGAGGAAATTCCAAACTTCTTATATTCCGCTCTTGAAAAACGTAAGGCTTTATCAAACTCCGCTTTCCGTACTCTTTTCGCCAAAGAAGCTCCGATTCTTGAAGCAAGTAACGATACACTAATCGTTAAGCCCATACTAAGAAGAGCAATCCCTAACATCTTAAGACCAGAAACTAAGATATAATCACTTTGAATCTTATCGGTATTTACCCCGATCTCTTTGTATTCACTTCGAATAAAACTAGTGGCACTTTGACTCACAATGGTATCTGGCATTTCTTTAAATTGATCTTGAATATTTTTTCGCATCGAAGAAAGATCATCTTCAGGCATCATTTTAATAATATCAATCAAATTCATCTGTTGCATTTCACTTGGAAGATTTTCCTTCATCTTTTCTTGAATAGCAACACCTTCTTGTTCATCGGTTGTCATCATATAATCAACTAACATCGCCCGTTCAAAATCTGTATTTTCATAATCCTCATTGTCTAGGACATAAATATCTTCTTTCTCTAAGATATCATAAGGATATTCATCACTTTTCTTCGTAACTAAAGTATAATTCTTTAAGATATCTTGCCTTTCACTTGGATCGACAAAAAGAAGAATTTCTTCCAACTTACTTTTCCGAATTAACTTAGGAATGGTCTCTTCAATTCCTCCTTGCTGTACACCTACATTAATAATACGCGATGTATAATCTGGTAACGCCAGATCACAATTTGCTTGAAAAATAAGTAGTACAACAATCAAAAGAATCTGAAACACATTCTTCTTTAGAAATTTAAGCAGTCTTAACATCTACATCATCCTTTCTACAAACTCCATCTTTTAAAAGAAGAAGCTGTTCACTAAAATCTTGTAATACCACATCAACCTTTTCCTTTTGATGTAATATTCGAAATGAGTTTCGCATCATAAGATGAAATACTTGCATGCATAAAATTTTAAAATGTTTTTGAGCAAGTGGGGTAAAGTCTTTTTTTTGAATTAGTTTTTCCAAACGCTCAAAAGATTGTAAAACGACTTTTCGTTTTCGTTGGGCACTCTCTTCATAAAAGTTTGTATTTTCAATGATTCGTTTCATAAAAGCTCGATTCTCTTCTAAGGAACAAAACACTAGGGCCTTAGCAAAAAAAGCATTACAGGCAGGGAAAAAATTTCCCTTTTGTTCCCTTAAAGTCTCTTCTAAGAGCAAGAATCCTTGTGATAAATAACGATCAATTAAATAGAAATACAACTCTTCTTTGCCTTTAAAATACATATAAAAGCTTCCTCTAGAAATACCAGCCTTTTTTATAATTTGATTTAGGGAAACGGAATCATAAGAGTATTTCGTAAATTCCTCCTTAGCAGCCCCTAATAACTTTTCTTGTTTTTCCAAAGGAAGTCTTAAAAAAGTATCACTTGGCACTTTTATCACCTTCTTAAGCATGCCACCTCATTATATGTGACAACCTGTCACATTGTCAACCAAATTCTTAAATTTTTGCAAAAAAAAAATCCAAAGAAGCGTTCGAAGACTAACGATAAAACCTATACCTATGTACAGGTGGGTGCACATAGTCTACCTTCTAGGATCCCTAATCATAAGAAAAGGTCTTCAACACAGGTAAGACAATCATCAGCGCTCCCGTATCGTTTCTTTAGTCGGTTTTATACTTGTGTCCATCACGACTTCTTTAGACAATTAAAGTATAGCAAGAAAAAGGAAAAATAGCAAGGCAAAAAGAAAAGAAGAATTTCCCTTTTCATTTATATTATTTTACCAATTCTTTCCCCTTCTCTTCAAAAAGATCTTGCTTTAATTTCTTTTCGACTTCTTCTAAGCGAAGAGCTGCTTCGGAATCAAGTTTTCCTCCAAAGTAGAAAGCTTTTTTCATAATAGGAATAGCATCACAAGAATAGCCTAACTGATCTAACGTTTCTAACTGTTTTAAGCGTAAAAAACTCTTGGCTTGATCCACTCCTAGCTCTTGATAAAAAGAAACAAGATAACATGGTAATAGAGAAGTTGGCTTATCTTCTTGCATAAGAATAGAAAACGTCTTAGTTACTTCCTCAAAATCAGAATCTTCTTCCAACAAAGAATATCTTAAAGAATCCATCACAATATCTTGATATTTTTCTTTGCCTTTTTCTTGAAGAAGCGAAGAAATGACTTTTATTCCTTTTTGATATTCTTCTTGTTGTAATAAAAGTATGGCATTTAAAGAAGTATTTTCTTCCTTGTCTTCTTCTTTTAATTTTACAGGAGAAATTTTGGTATGAGGTGCTGATAAATTAACCTTTTTCTGTAAAGTAACCGTATCTCGCAAGATGTCTTCTAGTAAGACGACATCCCGAAGTTCTTTTTCGACATATTCTGAAACTTTATCAAAATGATTGGTTTCCACCAAAGAAAAGAGATCTGTTTTTTCAGTAGGAGACTTTGGCAATGGTTGCTCTCCTTCTAATAGCACATGTTTTTGAGCTATTTTTAACATCAAACTTTGTTCTAATGACAATAATCCACATTTGTCTTCTTTCTGAGAAAGAGAAGTAACAATAGAAGCATAATCCCCATTTTGATAATAATAAGTTAACTGTTTTTCCTCGATCCTCTCCCTTTTTTTGTTTGCTAAAAGCAACTGTTTCATAGCCATAACTTGTGCATCCATACGGTATGGCCCATAAATGAAGGAAGAGTTAAGGGAATGATAAGCCGTATCAAATTGACGCGCTAACACGGCTTTTCGAACAGCTTCTTTCGCTGCCAAACTATCATTGTCTTCTCTTCCCAAAGAAAAATAACTCTTTTGCAACACTTCTTTCTCTTTCAAAGGAGAATCAACTAAATTAGCTAATAATACAAAAAACATTTCGTTATAGCACCTAGCAACTGCATTCTGCTTACTCTTATCTTGATAAAGAGGTTCCAAATACGAAAGAGCCTTCTCATAATCTTGCGTGGATATCGAGTATAAAAACAAATGGAACAAGCAATTAGAGCCTTCGTATCCTAATTCATAACTTTTCTTAAAATAAGCAGCCGCATCTTTAAACTTTTTTCCCCGATTCAAAGCAAGCGCTTTTTCATAAAAGAAAGAGCCATCTGAAAGATTATAATACCCAGGTTGAATTTGACACAAAGTCCCTTCTTCTAACATTGCTTCAACTTGAGAAGAAGAAAATTCAAGAGATACCAAATCACTATCCTTTATTTCGTCTTTTTCAATCAATAAAGACAAAATCCCATCTAATTTTTCCACCGAAATCATTCTTTCACCCCCATTTTCTTTTGATAACAATATCCCTCTTTATTAAAATCCTTCGATAAAGAAATTGGATACATCGTGATAATTTCTTCTTGATTAAAAACAACCACGGCTTCTATATCAGAACTAATTTTCCCATCCATCATTCCAATTGGTGTTTCCATTGGAATCGCATACATACTATCTTGAGCAAAATTGATAGGTCGGCTAGCTTGTATTTTATTACGCACAACATCATATAATTTTTCATAATCGGTCAAAGCAAAAAAGGAAGCAAATTCATTTTGATTCATAGCATTTCCTAGTTCATGCTTTTTGATATGTTGAGTAGCCATTTCTTTATTCTGTTCCGGATGTAAAATAATGTTATGTCGATAATTATCAAAAGCAATCTCTGGACTTTCCTCCAAGTTTAATTTTTTACAAATAAACTGAGAATAATAATTATACCAAGCCCTAACTTGTTTATCTTGTAAACGAAGAGGATCGATCCGATTTAACTGGTAAAAAGCTTTCTCATAATCACCAGTTAAAATATCTAATTGAATCAATCTTTGAAAGGCTTTAAAGTAATATTCCTGATCAAATAAAAGGGAAGAAGCTATTTTACGAGCAGTTTCATATTCTCCCGTATTCAAAAAATTTTCCACTAATAATTTTAGGCCTTCTATTTGATTGTTGTCTTTTTGCATGAAAGAATAAATTGTCTTTTCGGCTGTTTTAAAATTATACTCATTTGTCTCAAGATTACAATGAAGTTTTAAAAAATATGGTTCTTGCGAATCGATTTCTTCTAAAATCGTTCTAGCTTCTTGATAAAGGCTTAATTTTAAATCCAATTGAACAAGACGATAACCGATCGCTTCTCTCTTATCTCCTTCCCGATAAAGCTCTAAATAACATTTTCTAGCGTTGGTCCAGTCTCCTTGATTAAAATATTCTTTCGCTTGCCCTTCTAATTGTTCTTTTAACTCTGTTGTCATAATCTTGATACCCCCTTTTCATATGTAAGGCTTATTTTACCAAAAAGAGAAGAAAAAGTCAAATTTCTTTGCTTCCAAAGCGCACAAGAAAAATTTGAAAAGCATATTTTACTATAGGTGATTATCATGAATCTTACCTATCAAAATATTATTTTGCATTATGAAACCTATGGAGACAAAAAAGAAGTCATTGTTATCTTACCAGGCTGGGGCGAGACAAAAAAGTCTTGGGAATGTTTGATTGATATCCTGAGGCTCGATTATACGGTTTACTTTATAGATTATCCGGGCTTTGGAAAAAGTCCTATTCCGAAAAAGACACTTACGATGTTTGATTATGCGGAACTCATTCAATATTTTTTGGAAGTAAACAAAATAAAAAAGCCAAATGTCATCGCTCACTCTTTTGGAGGTCGAATTGCTATTTTATTATCGAGTAAATATGGGATTTATATGCAAAAACTAATTTTGATTGACAGTGCTGGGATCAAGCCAAAAAAGACTTTAAAATCAAGATTTTGCCAATTTTCTTACAAATTTTTACAAGGTCTAGCAGACTTTCTTCCTAAAAAAATAAGAACCAAAGTAAAAACTTATCTTTTTCAAAAATTTTCCTCGACAGACTATTTAAACTTAAAAGAAGAAATGCGCGAAACGTTCAAAAACATTGTCAATCTAGATCTTACTCCATATCTTCCTTACGTTCAAAATAAAACTCTACTTCTTTGGGGTGAATATGATCAAGATACTCCTTTAAAAGATGGTATTAAAATGAACAAAAAAATAAGAGAAAGCGAATTAATCGTTTTCCCTCGTTGTAGTCATTTCTGTTATTTAGAAAATCCTTATGTTATTCTTAAAATTATCTTAAGCTTTTTGGAGGAGTAATTAGAAACGTCCGCCTCCGCCTCCGCCTCCAAAACTTCCTCCGCCCATGGAAGCGCCACCACCAAAGCCACCACCGGAAGAAGTACGACTAGCTGCAATGGAACTACGAGAAGAAGCGATCGCTGTATGAACGGAATGATGAAGAGAATTCGATACAGCAGAATATAATAAATAATGGCTTAAAAACGGATCATAACTCATCATCATAGGATCAACACTATCAGGATATATCTCATTAATTCTAATTTTCATTTGTTTTGATAAGGTGTCAGCACAGCCTAAAACGGTCGCATACACCAAATACTTATCCCAAAGAGAAACTTCTGGTAACTCCTTTTCGTTCAAGCGCCCAAAGTCTTCTAAAAAACGTTTATGCGCCATCCATTTTGCATAATGATCCGCTCCTTTTTTGGTATAGAATTTCTTCGTTAAGACAATAATCATTAAAATAATTCCTACAAGCCCGGCAAAAGGGGCCAATACAAAGGAAAGATCCATTGAAAGAGAAAAGAAAGAAACAACCAAACCCAGTAAACTAACCACAACACTGATCGTTACTACAGCGGGAGCACTCTTAAAAAACTTTTCTTTTTTCCCTAACGTTTTCGCTGCTTTTATAAAAGAATTATAAGTATCCATAAAAGACCTTGCTTGAGAAAGAGACTCACCATATTTTTGAAAAGCCGTTAGATTTACTTCTTTCCCATCCCCTACTTCTTGAAATAATAAGGTTAAAGCTTCCTTTTCTGACTCCGTATAGATAGAAGTATCTTCCACTAACAAAATTAACTTATATTCTTTCTTTTTCTTTTCATTCGAAATTTCTTCTACTTTAATGGCTTTTTTATAAATTAAGTTTAAGATGGAAGCGGATAGGCTCTCTTCGGTAACATTTTGTTTTAATAAATATTCTAATACTTCCGGACCATAATCCGCTGGAAAATCGCGATAATATTCCATCGCAAAGCTTGTTTTTTTGCTTTTTTTCGCTAAATGACAAACATAAATAGCAAGAGAAATCGCTACCACATACCAAACAATAGAAAGAAGAGTCATCATCTCATTTTCTCTTTTGATACGTGCCCGTTCGGCATTGGCCTCATCCGCTTGTTTTTGTTCAATCTCTAAAATGCTATCCTTGGCATTCATGCCACTAAATTTGGTTGATTCAGGAATTATACTCTTCGGAAACATTAAACGAACACTAACCGCATTATAGGCCCCTAAAAAGTTATATTTGACATAAGCTCCTTTTTGTTCTATCGGTTCTATTTCTCCATTCAAAGGGCCATGCAACCACACCCGAAGATCCGAAATTTGCTGAGGTAAATAAACCCTTACTTCAAAATTTCCAATATTCTCACGATAACCATCTCCTAAAACATTCCAAGCCAGTTCCGCAATATCATTATGCACTACCGCTACGTTTTTCACGGTATATTCCAAATAGAATGCCTCATGAAAGGAAGAAGGGTTGTATATTTGAACATCAACCCCATTCCAACGGGAACGAAGAAGATATACCCCTCTATCTCCATTATGAGCATAATTTGTTTCTCGAAAATAAGAAGTAATACCATCCATCGCTTCAAAAGAAAAATCATCTTCGGAAACACTAGATACTTTAATATCTTCAATCGAATCACCATTATAAATACTACTTCCAGCCAAATCACTTTCCTCGCCAGTAAAAGTGTTCGCATTCCTATTAAGATAATCAATTTCTCTTGTAAATCCATTATAATTTCCATTTAGTTTTACTAACTCTTGCACTTTAATATCTCCATTTTCTTGCAAAGAGATCTTCATATAAAATTTTTCCGTTGGCTCTTTTGCAAATACAAAAACAGGAATGAAAAAAAGGCCAAGGAAAAGAATCATAAAGGAAAAACACTTGTGTTTCATCTTCTTTTCTCCTTCTCTTGTTTTCTAAAAAAGACTTGCTTTCAACAAGTCCTTACTCAAATGATACTTTTGGTACTTCTTTTTCTTTTTCATCCGCTTTGAAGTATTCTTCTTCCTTAAAATGACAAAGTTTCGCCACGATATTGCTTGGTATCGTTTGTACTTTATTATTATAAGTAAGTACCGTATCATTATAGAATTGACGCATCATACTAATTTTGTCTTCCGTTTCTTTTAAATCATTTTGAAGACTCATAAAGTTCTGATTGGCTTTTAAGTCTGGATAAGCTTCTGCTAAAGCAAAAAGACGATTCAACACTTGTGATAACTCTCCATTCGCTTTCATCTCTTCTTCTTTTGTTGAAGCATTATTCACCGCATTTCTTGCCGCAATTACATCTTTTAAAGTTCCTTGTTCATGTTTCGCATATCCTTTTACTGTTTCCACTAAATTAGGAATCAAATCGGCTCTTCTTTTTAGTTGTACATCAATTTGAGCCCATTGATCTTTCACTCTATTTCTTAGATTGACTAATGAGTTATAAGATGCAATAAACCAAAGGACTAAAATAACAACGATCACAAGAACAACAATTAACCAAATTGGCATATTATCTTCCTCCTTACACTTTAAGTATATCGAATTTTTGAAAAAAGAAAAAGAGTTTTTTCCTTCTTTACTGTATAATATTCCCACTTTTGGTAAAAATAGTACCAGGAGATGAAAAAATGACTATGAACATTCGAGACCATATTATTAATAATTTTAAAGGAGATAATTATGAAGAATTAGAAAGAGCCATCGAAGAATCGATCAAAGAACAAGATGAAGTAACGCTTCCTGGTATGGGTGTTTTCTTTGAGCTCATTTGGCAAGGAGCCGATCGCCCTTTAAAAGACCAGATGTTAGAAGTGATCAAAAAAAGAATTGCGGAAAGTACAAAAGGTACCTCGACATCTTAAGGGGTACCTTTTTCGATCGCGACTAGTACTTCATGAATCGTCTTGTCAAAAGAAGTATAATTGGTTTCAAACCATAAAACGGGAAATTGATTTCGAAAGAAAGTAAATTGCCGCTTGGCATAATGTCTTGAATTTTTCTTGATTTCCTCCTTTACTTCTTCAAGAGAACATTCTCCCTTAAAATAGGGAATGAATTCTTTATAACCAATTCCCGTCTGTAAAGCTTTCGATACCGGAAAATAGTTCTTTACTTTTTCTACTTCTTCCAAAAGTCCCTCATAAAACATCTCATCTACTCGATCATTAATTCTCTCATAAAGAACCTCTCTTGGAGCTTCTAAACCAAGAAAAGTAACTGGATAAAGTAACTTGTCCCCTTTTTTCTCTAAGGATTCTTTATTTTTAATTTTACTATAAAGCCGTTCTAATCGTCTTCGATTATTCACATGAGGAGGATCACTCACTCCTTCTTTTTTTATTTTTTCAAACAATTCTTCATTGGATAGCTCAGAAAAATCAAAAACCACTTTCTCTTTTTCAAATTGATAATCATAAAATACCGCTTTTAAATAAAGCCCTGTCCCTCCGACAAAAATAACATTTCTTCCTTGGGCTAGAAATTGATCTAATAATGATCTAGCATCTTTTTGATAATCATAAACCGTATAAGTTTTCGTTAAAGGAACAAATGATAAAAGATAATGGGGAACTCCATCCATTTCCCTCGCTGTTACTTTCGCCGTGCCAATGTCAAGTTGCTCATATACTTGCATGGAATCAAAATTAATAATGACAGCCTCATAATATTTGGCCAAAGCAATACTTAAAGCTGTTTTCCCAACCCCAGTAGGTCCTACTATGGCTAAAATCACCTGCCACCACCTCGAATCATATAAACCCGATAATCGCCATCGACTTTTGTCTCTTCCGCTACATCTTTTCTGCTTCTTAATAATTGGTGATAAAGAGCCCGATACTGCTTTTTTAAGTTTTTAAAATAAGAACTTCTTTTGTCAGCACATACTCCTACCGTAAAACTACCCCGTCTTAAAAACTGAGCAAGCAACTCTCCTGTTTCTTCATAACAACCATTACTAAGGAAATGCCCTGATAAATTTTCTTCTTCCCTCAAAGGAGCCTCCGGTAACGCAAAAGAATCACTATCATATCCTAGCAACGGAATCCTTCTTTGTTTTAAAAAGGAAGAGACCAAATAATCCTGACTACTAGCAAGCTCAATCACTTCTTTTTCTTCTGGAATAAAAGGACGAGCTACTTTCGCAAAAAGTTTATTTGCTTTTTCTATTTTTTGTAAAAAGTTTTGAAAAACCCGAACTCTTCCTGCTTTAAAAAGAAGCTCCACATCACAACCTGTTTCTTTTAAGAAACGTATTTCTAAAGGACTTTTCATAAATAACTAACATTCCTTTCTTTTATTTCAAAAATTATACTTTATAATACCGTTGATTCTTACTCGTTGGTTTATCAGGGATTGTCTTTTTTATAAAACCATCCTCTTGGCTGGATCTAAATAATTCTCTCGCAAGGTTTCTTTTGATTTTATTCCTAATTTCTCCATGATTTCATTGGCACTCATCGGAATATTATAATCCATAACTTCCAATAATTTTTCAACATATTTATTATAGTGATTCATTTCTTGCTTGGTACTTTTTATTAATTGTTCTAACACTTCATCTATCATTTTTAACATAAACTCTATAAACTCATTTGAATTTCCCGCTTTATTACATCTATCAATGGCTTGATAATAATTTTCTTGATACTTTCTAAATTGCGATTAAATGGGAACATAGGCAAAGACTTCTTTCCAGTGAGATAAAATAACATTTTGCCAAAGTCGAGCCGTTCTGCCATTCCCGTCACAAAAAGGATGGATGAATGCAAATTCATAATGAAAAACCGAGGATAAGATTAAGGGATGTAACTGTTCTTTATTTCTTTTCATCCAATCAAACAACTGATTCATTAGAGTTTCAACCATTTCTGGTTTTGGAGCCATAAAAATACATTTATCTCCATCAAATACTCCTTCATTTCCCTTGCGAAAAACCCCTGATTCTTCTACCGTTAAATAAGCGAGCACTCCATGAATCTTTTTTAAATCTTCAATAGAATAAGGATTCCATTCTTCCATCATGTTGTAAGCTTTATAAGCATTTTTCACTTCTTGTATTTCTTTTTGCTCGCCTATCACAACTTTACCTTCTATAACATCTTTTACCTGATTGAAAGATAAAGAATTTGCTTCTATCGCAAGAGAAGAATGAATCGAATAAATTCGGTTATGCTTTCTTAGAACAGGCATTTTATTTAAATTATCATAATAATCCAAATTTCCAAGCTTCTCCATAATACTAGAAACATAATCTAACATTTGATTCGTAATGGAAAAAGGAGGTTGATATTGATTCATAAAGGCCACCTCAGTTGTTATTTCTATTTTATCAAAACGGGAAAGATTATTCAACATCTTGCTTACTATCTTGCTTATTATCTTGCTTATTAACTCATCGCTCGTTTAAATAATCGTTCTAAATCGTAATTACTATAAGTAATAATGGTAGGTCTTCCATGAGGACAAGTGAAAGGATTTTCGCATTTTCTTAAGGTATCGAGTAAGAACTTCATTTCCTCTTTACTAATATAATCATTCGCTTTAATACTCATCCGACAAGCCATCGTAGCTGCTGTTTTATAAACAAAACGGTCTTTTTTAAATTCTCCTTTTTCTAACACAATCTCTAATATTTTCTCTAAACATTCTCTTTCTCTTCCCTCATAAAACCAAGTGGGGTGTCGTCGCACCACAAAGGTATGATCACCAAATTCCTCTAAGAAAATTCCAATGTTCTCTAAAACATCATAATGCTCTTTGATCTTTAAGAATTCATCTTTGGGATACTCTAGTTTCAAAGGAACAAGTAAAGGCACCGTTTCTATTTTATCTTTTGTAAGCTCTTTTAAACACTTTTCATAATTAATCCGTTCCGCTGCCGCATGTTGATCGATGATATACATGCCATCACTATTTTCGGCAATGATATAGGTTTTATGAACAATTCCCACCGGAAACATTTCTTTGATACGATATTCTTCTTGGTTTGACTCTTCTTTTCCCTTTTCAAAATCAAAAGAAATTTCTTCTACCAACTTCTGTTGTTTCGGCGTTTCTTCCTCTTCTAAAATACTTTTAGGAGGTTCCACCGGAAGAGAATCTTCCACTTCATAAACTGTTTCCCGATCTCTTACACTAGCATGAGGAATTAATAATAATTTCTTCAACTGCTCTTTAATCATTTTGGATACTAATTCTTTTAAGGAATCCATTTTTGAAAACTTAATATCCATTTTTTGGGGATGAATATTAATATCGATTAGAATCGGATCGACATCAATATTTAAGACTACAATGGGATATTTCTCTTTCGGAATATAAGTATGATAACTATCTAAAATGGTCCGATTTAACTCTTGATTCCGAATCACCCGTCCATTTACAAGAGTCGTCATCACATTACGGCTTGCCTTGGCCATCTCGGGATAACAAATATAGCCCGAAATAACATAATCATCATTTTCCCCATTGACTTCAATCATCTTCTTGGCCACATCAATGCCATACACCGCATAGATGACTTTTAATAAATTCCCATCCCCGGCGGTATTCAAAAGCTCTTTGCCATTATTCGATAAGACAAACTTAACATCCGGATAAGATAAAGCCATCTTATTCATATATTCAATAATGAAAGCTAACTCAGTATAAAGATTTTTCAAATATTTTAAACGCACCGGGGTATTATAAAACAAATCTTGCACTTTAATGGTTGTTCCTTGTTGTAAATCACAAGATGTAACCGATTCGATATGACCACCCTTAATATGAACTTCGGTTCCCACTCCATCCCGACTTGTTTTTAAGGTAACAACCGAAACCGAAGCGATCGACGGAAGAGCTTCTCCGCGAAAGCCTAACGAAGCGATATGAAAAAGATCGTTTAAATTTTTTAGTTTGCTCGTGGCATGACGCGAAAAAGCAAGGGTTGCATCCTCCCGACTCATACCTATGCCATCATCTTCTACCACCACTTCTTTGACTCCAGAATCTACCAAACTCACCCTTATGGTATGACTTTGGGCATCGATACTATTTTCCACTAGTTCCTTTACCACATTGAAACAACGTTCCACCACTTCTCCAGCCGCAATCTTATTCGCTAATACTTCATCCATCACTTGAATGGTTCCCATACTAATCACTCTTTTCTTTTTTAACAACCTTCACTCTTATAATTACCACAAATCAAACAAGCTTTATAATCTAAGTCAAAATTATAGCCTGTATCTTCACCTCTTGTGACAATAACAAAACTCTCATCTTGACAATTCGCTGTTTCATTTTTTGGATCTTCCATATAATCCAAATAACCTTTTTCCACTAACATGGCAGCGGAAAGTTCTACTTCTCCCCCCTCATTGGGAAGCTCCTCCGTATGCTCTAACAAATAACTCGTCGCCGCTTCTTCCATACTGGTTTCAAATGTATCATACGTTGTATCATAAGAAGAATTTAAGACACCCGAAACCGACACCACCGCCAAGGTGACGAGAAGTGCTAAAATAATAATTGTTCCTAACAATTCTACCATCGTAAACCCTTTTTCATTCTTCATTTTCTTTTTCCTCCTCATGCAATGCGTTGAAAAGGCGCAATGCCACATCTTGATTTAAGATTTCTTTTAACTCCTCTAGACTAGCTTCCCTCATTTTTTTTAAGGATCCAAACTTTCGTAATAGCTCTTTCTTTCTGATTTCTCCAATGCCAGGAATCACATCAAGATAAGAAGAAAGCGAGCCTTTGCTTTTCAAATTACGATGATAGGTGATCGCAAAACGATGCACTTCTTCTTGAATCTTCGATAAATAAAGGAATAAATGACTATCCTTCGGAATCTCTAGAATATGAAAGTCTTGATCAATTACAATACTTGTTCGATGTTTCTTATCTTTTTTTAATCCAATAATAGGAATCGATAATCCCAAACTAGATAGAACTTCTTTCGCTACCGCCACTTGGGTTTCGCCCCCATCCATGACTAACAGATCGGGCAAGACACTATTTTCCATCAAAGCCCTATAATATCTTCGATATAAAACTTCTCTCATCGCTCCTAAATCATCTTTCGCTTCACTCGTAATCTTAAACTTTCGATATTCTTTTTTTAAGGGCTCAAAGTTTTGAAAAACCACCATTGCTCCTACATAAAACGTTCCAAACAAATGGGAATTATCAAACGATTCCATTCGGGATACACTATGTACTCCTAAAAGCGTAGCTAACTCTTTTAGAGCTTTCTCTTTGGCATTTTGATCACTTTCTAACTTCTCAAGCTCTGCTTTTAATTCTAACGTTGCATTCTCTTCCCCTAAATCAAGCAGCTTCTTTAAAGCTCCCCGCTGTGGGGTTGTTACCTTTACTTCCAAATACTTTTCTAACAGATCATGATCCACAATACTCGGAACTAAAATTTCTTTTGGCTTCATATTACGCTCATAAAAATGGATAATATACTGCATTAAATCATCTTCTTCATTATCCATCGTTAATAAGGTCTCATGATGTTTTCCAAACAAAAGACCATTTCGTAAAAAGAAGACCGTAATTGATAAATAATTATCCTGTTTGTTGTAAGCAAATAAATCAAAATTATAATTCTTATGAAGATCAATCTTCTGTTTTGTCAAAGTAATATTAATATCATCAAGCATCGTTTTTAACTCTAATGCCCGCTCATAATTCATATTTTGACTTGCTTTTTCCATTTCACTCTTGATCTTTTCTTCAATTTCCTTACTATTTCCCTTTAAAAAGTGCACAATTTCATCCGTCATCTTCTTAATTGTCTCTTGGGGAATTTCTTTAATACAATATCCTAAGCACTCATGAATATGATAATAAAGGCATTCTTTTTTGGGTAAATGTTCACATTTTCTTAAAGGATAAAGGCGATTTAACATCGATACCGTTTTTCTTGCCGCGGTCACATTGGGATAGGGTCCAAAAAGCTTACTAGTTCGCCTTTTTCGAGTCACATTGCGAACTACTCTTAGTCTTGGATATTTTTCATCGGTTAATTCAATATAAGGATAACTCTTATCATCCTTTAATAAGATATTATACTTTGGATCGTATTTTTTAATCAAAGTAATCTCTAAAATCAAAGACTCCAACTCACTACTGGTTACGATATATTCAAAATCATCAATATCTTCCACTAACATGGCTGTTTTACCCGTCACGGTACCCGTGAAATAACTTCTTAATCTTCGTCTTAAATTCTTCGCTTTGCCAACATAAATGATATGACCATTTACATCTTTCATCTGATAACTACCTGGAAGTTCAGGGACTAATTGTAATTTTTTCCGAAAATCTTTCATCCTCTTGGCCTCCTTCATGCTTTTATTATAGCAAAAAAATGATCGTTTGGGATCATTTCTTCTGTATTAACTAATTTTTTGCAATACTTTTCCTTTGTTTTTGGTTTTATACCATTTCACAAATTCTTCTACCGCTTCCACATGACCTTCTTGTTTAGAACGTCTTTCTTCTTCTGTCATTTCCGCTAGGGTTTTATCACAGTTTTGGGGAATAAAAATACTCCATAAACTTGACCATGCCTCTTGAGTACTTTCTCCTCTTTTTTCATAACTTAACTGCCCATAACGAATACCCTCGAATTTCTTTAAATCTTCTCCATCAAAATAAGCTAGACACTCCCGAAAGCAACAACTACGATTGGTTACATCTTTCATTTGTTCTAACAAGCCATCGACTCCATATGGTTCTAGAAGATCTCTTTTGATAAAGGCGCCCGGAAAGTTCTTTCGAAGAGGATGATTTTCTACATAAAAACCCGTATCTAACACCATACAAGGCCTATGGATTTTATCATATATTTGAAGTACTTTTTCAGCAGCAATGACAAAAATATCATCAATCTCTACTTCCCGAAAAGAAGCAGGAAGGCAGTGAACCGGTATTTCCATTTCCGAAAAGTATTGTTCCATGCGTTTTAATTTTCCTTGATCTTTTGAAGCAAAAATCAATTCTTCTTTCATATTCTCCTTCTTTCACAATTCACCTAATATTATAAACATAGAGAAAAAAGTTAGCAAGATTTTTTAAATGAGTTCTTCATAATCTTTTAATTTCACACTAACAAGCTTTGATACTCCAGACTCTTGCATCGTAATGCCGTATAGAGTATCCGCATATTCCATGGTTTTCTTCTTATGAGTAATAATTAAGAATTGTGTTTTATGTTTATAGTGTTCCAAGTAAGTACCAAACCGTTCGACATTCGCTTCATCCAAAGCTGCTTCTACCTCATCAAAAATACAAAATGGAATCTTGCGAATATTTAAAATAGCAAATAAAAGACTAATCGCCGTCAATGTCTTTTCTCCTCCCGATAACAAATGAATGGTCGATAGTTTCTTGCCAGGAGGACTCGCCATAATGTTAACACCAGTTTCTAATAGATTATCCGGATCCGTTAAAGTAAGATCCGCTTCTCCCCCATGAAATAATTCTTTAAATACTTCTTTCCATTCTTTGCGAATTAACTCAAAAGTATTTAAGAATTCTTCTTTCATTACCTCATCCATTTCTCGCATAATATCTAAAAGGGTACTTTCGGCTTTTAACAAATCCTCTTTTTGATGAAATAAGAATTCATACCGTGTATGAACACGTTCATACTCTTCAATAGAAGCTAGATTGACCATTCCTAAATCTTTTAACTTCAAACGATAACTGTTGACTTTATTCCGCGCCTCTTCTGGCTCCATCTCCAAAGAATAATTCTCTCTTGCCTTCTCATAAGTCATACTATAATCTTCCGAAAGAGATCGCAACATCATATCTAGTTTTACATCAATCCGGTTTATTTCCATTTCCAGTTGATTTTTCTCTTCCTCTTTTTTCTTCTGAATACTATTTTGATACTTATTATTGGCTTGAATATCTTCGATTTCTTTTTTGATCTCACTGATTTTCTTTTGGGTTGTCTTATATTTTTCTTCTAGCTTTTCTTTATAAGCACTCTTTTGATAAAAACGATCAATCAAAGTTTTTTCTTTCTCTTCTAAACCAGTTTCATCTTGTTCTAACATCTCTAAATTCCGAACAAGTTCATCATACGTAGACCTCTCTTCCTTCTTTTTCTGTTGAAGAGAAATAATTTCTTCTTCTTTTTGTTCTTTTCGTTTCATACAAGTAAAGAATTTCTCTTCTAATTGAGAAATTTTCTCATTAATCTCCTCTAAATCGACCAAATTCTTTTTTTGAAGGGATTGTAAAGCGGAAACGCGATCTTGAAGGGATTGTTGTTCTTGCTTTAAAACAACACTACTTTTTCCTTTATAGAAAGAACCCCCAGTCATCGATCCACCCACATGTAAGACATCACCACTCAACGTGATAATTTTATATTTTTGATTAATCGTATGACTTATTTGTAAGGCACTATTCATATCCTCAGCGATTAAAATGGTTCCTAATTGATTCTCAATAATCGAACGGAAGCGGTCATCACAAGAAACAAAATCCGAAAGAACACCACAATATCCTTTTAATGAAGAAACTTTATTTCGACTAACAGCATCTACATAACGAGAAGTGATCACATCCAAAGGAAAGAAAGTCGCCCGCCCTAAGTTGTTTTTCTTTAAAAACTGAATGGCTTCTTTCGCACAAGTTTGATTTTTAACAACCAAAAAGTTTTTACTACTAGCAAGAGCTACATCTAACGCCTTGGCATATTCCTCTTCGGTAGAAACCAAATGACCAATCGTATCATAAATTCCTTGTAAATGATCTTGTTTTAAAACTTCTCTTACCGCTTGTGGAAGATAATCCCCCCGTTCTTCTTCCGCTTTTAATAAATCAATTTTATGCTTGCAAGTTAAAATTTCCCGATCGTTTTTACTGTATTCTTGATCAAAATGCTTCTTTTGTATTTTCATTTCATTTAATTGCTGCTTTGCAGTTTCCAATTCTTCTTTCAAAGAAGTTAAGCCCTCATCTGCATTTTTTTGCTTTTCTTCTAATAAACTAAGTTCTTTTTGATAGGTACCTTTTTGCATATGCAACTGTCGAATCTGATCCGTTTGATCCACAGTACCTTTCTTTTCCCGTTCTACTTTTAAAAGATTTAATTCTCCTTTTAAATTCGATACATCTTCTGTTACTTGCAACAATTCTTTCTGCGTAAATTCTAATTCTTTTTCTTGTTGTAAAAGAGCAGTTCTCTTTTTTTCTTCTTCGCTACTAGAAACACTGCTCGAATGAAGAAAAGAAGTAATCTCCTCTTCTAATTCGGCAACCCGTTTTTTCTTCATCTCTTCTTCATGTGTAAAATGATAAATATCATAAGCAAAAAGAGCAATTTCTAACTTTTCTAGTAATTCTTTGGTATCTAAGTATTCTTTGGCTTTGTTACTTTGCTCTTCTAAAGGATGCAATTGGGCTTCTAACTCACTAATAATATCTTCTACCCGATCCAAAGAATCATGGGTGCGATCTAATTTTTTTAACGCTTCATTCTTTCTTTTTTTATATTTTAAAATTCCAGCCGCTTCTTCAAAGATCGCTCGGCGTTCCTCTTTGCTTTCACTTAAGACCTTCTCCACTTCTCCTTGTGAAATAATATTAAATGATTCTTTCCCAATACCACTATCCAAGAATAAATCGGATATATCTTTTAAACGGCACTTTTTATTATTAATAAAATATTCATTTTCTCCCGTACGAAATACTCGACGTTTTACCGATACTTCCGAAAAATCAAGGGGTAGATAATGATCCGTATTATCGAAAACCAGCTCTACACTAGCGGCATTTTTCGCTTTGCGAGAAGCACTTCCAGCAAAGATAACATCGCTCATCGAACCATCCCCCCGAAGCGTACGAACCGATTGTTCTCCTAATACCCAACGTACTGCATCCACAACATTACTCTTTCCACTACCGTTTGGTCCTACAATGCAAGTAATCTCATCATTTAGGGAAATCGTCATTTTATCAGCAAACGATTTAAACCCATTGGTTATAATTTCTTTTAAATACATCTAAAACACCACTCTTTATTATCTTTGAAGCAAAAAGGAAAAACAATCATTACTATTTTCCTTCTCATACTTATTTTTATAGCAACTTCTTTTGTCTTTTTATCCTCTTACCCATTTTTTTACTAGTTTCAATTTATCACACAAGCAAAAGTCCGTCAATAAATTTATCATAGATTCAAAGAAGAAAAGAAAAACGCCTGAGCCAAAATACCTGTTTTTCTTATAAGTATTTTTATTTTTTTACAACAGACAAAGAAATCTCTTGTTTCTAATACTACAATCAACCCAAGCATAACCCCATAAGCATTCATACTCCTAGTTTCCAAATTATTAAAATCAGTATTACCAATCTTATGTCTATTAATGTATTTCTCTTCTTACTGCTATTGTTAATCTTTTTACAATAATATCCTCTTAAATTAAATAATATATAAACATCATAACAATCCCGTATCCTAGTTAAAATATTTATTAAAGAAAACTAATTTTTAAGCACAAAAACCAAAAATATTGTGCATAAAGATTAGAAAAATATCTATATTCTAGATTTTTTCTCATTGTTTCCTTCGCTTTCAAGCTATTAAATTGTTCAATCATTCTCCCTAATAATTTTAAAAATAAGTTATACCAGCTATGTTTTTTGCTTAATTTCCCAGCATTAGTTTTATAGTGCTTCCGTCTTCTATTCTTTCTCCTGCTTCTGGAGATTGAGATATGACATGCTCCCCTTCTCCTGAATATTCAATTGTAAAATGCTCTAATAATTCTTTCGCTTCTTCTTTGGTTTTACCTACAACATTTGGTATTTCATAGTAGACTTTATCGCTCCATTCCCAATCTTTTTCAATTCCTCCTTCTTGTTTGGGAATATTTAAGGCTTCAATAATATCAAGTAAAATTCTTCTAGCTATTGGTGTAGTGGTATAACTCGAAAGAAGAGCGGTGTTTTTGGGATTATCGATGGCAATATACAAAACAGCTTGTGGATCATTGCTAGGAACGATTCCAACAAAGGACATAATATAGTTATTGACTAAATAAACGCCATCTTTTACTTTTTGAGCCGTTCCTGTTTTCCCTCCAATCCGATATCCATCGATATAAGCCGCTTTCCCTCCTCCAAGTGCTACGACACTTTCCAAAGCGTAACGCATGATCTCACTTGTTTTTTCACTGATTGTCTGTCTGACTATCGTTGTTTCATTTTGATACATAACATTGCCTGTTTCCGGCTCTAAAATGTTTTTTAAGACAAAAGGTTTTAAAAGACTACCTCCATTTAAAACAGCGGAAATAGCGGTTATTTGTTGTGAGGTACTCCTCTAAATGATACTTTTTGCCTAAATTATTACTGGATGCTTTTAGTGTTGTTCCAGTTTTAAAAATAATATCTAAATTTATTTTTTTAGGATTATTTTCATCTTTATTAACAATTATTTTTTCTACTAAAGAATTAAATATATCACTTAAGCATAATTCATCTTCTATAGAATGTTCTAAGTTTTCTCTTATACCTGTCTCTTATACACATCTCCGAGCCCACGAGACTAGCGCTCATC
>ERZ1090866.123-NODE-123-length-33849-cov-31.874445_pt1 | contig 33849 bp, 51 predicted proteins | sample MGYA00478477_ERZ1090866 | MGnify/ENA primary metagenome ERZ1090866 (study PRJEB33644, sample SAMEA5815737) | chicken gut metagenome | biome: Chicken; feature: Gastrointestinal Tract; material: Caecum | place: Ireland | collected 2019-01-01 | study: A study of the... | reverse complement strand
AGAGAAGGAGCCTCGCGCGCATAGAGGAATTGAGGTGATAGAATGACGCGCACAGAATTACGAGACGCAATCCGCGCGGATTTGCTGGAGCAGCTCGAACGCAACGGAACGGTCGGGAAATATTACACCGACATGGTAGACGACTACATGACCATGTGGGACGTAAAGAACCAACTGGCCGACGACCTGGCCGAAAACGGCGCTGTGCGGGAACGCCACTACGCCAACGGCACGGTCGCCATGGAAAACAGCAAATCCACTGACCAGCTCTTGAAGGTCAACGCGCAAATGCTCAAACTGCTCGAGAATATCGGCATCGGCCCGGCACAAGTAGAGGGCGATGACGATGACGAACTGTAAATACATCGATGACTATATCGGCGCAATCCGGTCGGGCCAGGTCCCAGCATCCAGGGAGATGCACCAGGCGTGCGACTACATTGCGCGCAAGCTGGACGGCCCAGACGTATTCATAGACGTGGGCAAGGCCGAGCGCGCCGTCACGCTGATCGAGAAGTATTTCAAGATCGCCTTATTCGACTGGGAGCGATTCATTATTGCCCTTATTCACTGTTATTACCGGTCTACAGACACCGTTGTATTTTCCGAATATCTCATTATGATGGGGCGCGGCAATGGCAAAAATGGGTTTATATCGGGCGTCGCGTGGTACCTAACGACTGCCGATCATGGTGTGCCGGGGTATAACGTCGATATCATTGCCAACAGCGAGGATCAGGCCAAAACATCATTTGAGGATATCTACCAGATGTTGGACGACAATTGGAGCAAGCTCAAGAAGTTTTTCTATAAGACCAAGGAGATCATCACCAGCCTGCGCACCCGCAGCTACATCAAGTACAACACCTCGAACGCCCGGACTAAGGACGGCAAGCGGTCGGCCTGTCTGATCTTCGATGAGATCCATGAATACCAGAACAGCGATACGATCAAGGTGTTCCGCTCGGGATTCGGCAAGCGCAAGCACAGCCGGGAATTTTACATCACAACGAACGGCTATGTCCGGGACGGTGTGTTGGACGACCGGCTCAGGATCGCGCACGACGTACTGAACGGGGAGATCACACAGTCCCGCCTGTGTCCACTCATTTACAAGCTGGACAGCGAGACCGAGGCGGCTGATAAAACGACGTGGGAAAAAGCTAACCCATCATTGCCGTATCTTCCGAACCTGATGCTTGAGATCGAAAAGAACTGGATGGAAAAAGACTACGACGCTACCGTGTCCAGCGACTTGTATACCAAGCGGTTTAATTTGCCAAAGAGCAACGGGGAGTTGGCCGTCACAGATTACGACAATATTAAGGCCACCAACCGGCCGCTGCCTGACTTGACCGGGTGGACGTGCACTGCCGGAATCGACTATGCCGAGCTGTCCGACTGGGCCGCAGTTAACCTCCATTTTAAGCGAGGCGACGACCGGTTTGATATCAATCATGCCTGGCTGTGCCTACAGTCCAAAACGCTGCATCGGGTAAAAGCCCCGTGGCGAGAATGGGCGCGGCAGGGGCTTGTCACGCCGGTGGACGACGTAGGTATCCATCCCGACTTGCTCACCGCCTGGATTTGGGAGGCTATGCAGAAATACAATGTCAAAATGGTCGCGTTGGACGGTTACCGGTTTGCCCTGGTTGCGGACAGCCTTGCGAAAATTGGATTCGACCCGAAAGGCCGGAAAAACGTCAAGCTGGTCCGTCCGTCCGATATTATGCAGGTCGAGCCTGTTGTGCAGGAATGTTTCAACCGCGGCCTGTTCACCTGGGGTGACGCGCCGCATCTGCGGTGGGCGGTGAACAATACCAAGCGCGTCCGTTCCAGCCGGAACATCGGGACGGACACCGGAAATTTTATTTATGCAAAAATCGAAGCCAAGTCTCGTAAGACCGACCCATGGATGGCGTTGGTAGCGTCCATGACATGTGAGGATAAATTAGCCCAGGGTGCGCCGCTGGCGTTCCCGCCGATTGGAGCAATACGCCTATGATACGAGAGATCGCGGGTCGCACCTGGTTTTGCTGCCCGCAATGCGGTAAGAAGCTGCACCCTGTTGACCGGGGCGCGCGCGGCGTGTACGTCATGTGCAAACAGAAGCGCCGGGACGGGACGCGCTGCAATTGGCGCGGGGAAGTGCGGTGGGACAACTGAAAATCGAGAGCCGATGAGCCATGAACCTGTTTGGGTTTCCGACAGGTTTGTGGCTCTTTTTTATTCCAATCCAGGAGGTGACAACAACGGGGCTTCACTTTTTTCGATGGCTGATGGGCGACGACAGTAAACCGCGCGCGCCTGTCGAGGTGACATGCCGGGAACTGTTCGAGGCGGCGCAGGAATACCAGATCCGGGAGCTATCATTTTGGACATGTGTCAATATGGTCGCAAATGCGCTGGGACGGTGCGAGTTTAAAACGTTCCAGGGTGGCGAAGAAGTGCGCGGGAGAGAATATTACATCTGGAATATCAGCCCGAACGTCAACCAGAATTCCAGCACATTTTTGCACAAACTGGTGGCCAAATTGTACGAACACAATGAGGCGCTCATCGTGACGGCGCTGCCGCGGGGAGACCTGCAAGCGCTGGTTGTGGCCGACAGCTGGGAACAGCCGGAAAACTGGCCGTCCCGGCAGAATGAGTACCGGGGCGTGACCGTGGGCGACTATCAGTATCAGTACCCGGTATATGAAAAGGACGCGCTGCACCTGCGGCTCAACCAAGTCAATATGCGGCCTATTATCAACGGACTGTACGCCAGCTATTACCGGATGATCTCGGCGGCAATGCAGGCGTATGCGTGGGGGAACGGCCAGCATTGGAAGGTCCATGTCAGCCAGCTTGCGCAGGGAGATCCCAACTTCACCGAAAATTTCCAGGCTATGATCACCGACCAGCTCAAAACCTTCCTGTCCAGCTCAGGCGCAATCCTGCCGGAGTTCGACGGATACGAGTACACGAGCATTGGCGGGACAGATGGCCCGGCCGGGGATACGCGCGATATTCGCCAAATGATCGAGGACATTTTCGACTTTACGGCGCGCGGATTCCTGATCCCGTCCGTGCTAGTCAACGGCTCGGTTGAGGGGACAGAGGACGCGAACAAACGGTTCCTGACAAACTGTTTGGACCCGCTGGCCGACCAATTACAGGAAGAGATCAACCGCAAACGGTATGGGTATGAGGCGTGGAGCCGGGGCGACTACCTGCACATCGACACCTCAACGATCATCCATTTCGATTTGTTTGAAAATGCAGCAAACATTGAAAAGCTCGTAGGCTCTGGGGCCTACACCATCAACGACGTGCGACGGGCGGCAAACCAGACGCCCATTCGAGAGACGTGGGCGGATGAGCACTTTATGACGCTCAATATCAGCCCTATGGACGAAACCACCCGCAATATGAGCACGCAGGAAGGAGGATAAACGCGAATGAAATCTATGTGGGAAATCAGACAGCAGGCAGACCCGAGTACGCTGGATCTGTACATCTACGGGGACGTGGAGCCGGACGGCTATGATTTCTGGACGGACGAGGCCGTGCGCAGCGAGACCAGTGCGAACACCTTCCGCGCCGAACTGGACGCTCGGCCGGATGTAAGCCAGATCAACATCTATATCAACAGCTATGGCGGCAGCGTGTTCGAGGGCACGGCGATTTACAACCAGCTCAAACGGCATCCAGCACACAAGACCGTGTACATCGACGGATTTGCCTGCTCGGTTGCATCGGTCATTGCCATGGCCGGGGACGAGATCGTCATGCCGCGCAATGCGCTGATGATGGTACACAACATGTGGATGTACGCCCAGGGCAATGCGGCCGAACTGCGCAAGGCGGCCGACGACCTGGACAAGATCAACGAGGCGGGCCGCGCGGCCTACCTGGAAAAGGCTGGGGACAAACTGACGCCGGAAATGATCGCGGAACTCGAGGACGGCGAAACCTGGCTGACCGCAGAGGAATGTATCAGCTACGGCCTGGCCGACCGGTACGCCGATCAGGACGCCGATATGTCGGGCGCAGCCGAGGTCCTCAAAAAAGCAAACCTCAATTTGGAGCAGCGCATCCAGGTGCAGACCAGCTTGGCAGCGCAGCTGCGCAACCTCGTAGCGGGCCATGAGTCGGATGCCACGCCCGCAGGAAAATCCAACCATATTTACACCCTGTTAGGAGGTAAACAGTAATGAAGCATAACGACATGCTCACGCGCGACGAGATTCGCGCACAGATGCAGCAGGCCATTCAGGCCGATGACAGCGAGGGCTTTTACAAGGCTCTCGACCTGATGATGGATAACATCAAGGGCGACGTGGAGCAGCGCGCGGCGCAGCGCCTGGACGAAATGCGCCAGGGTATCGACACCAACGTGCTGTCGTCCCGCGGCGTGCGCCAGCTCACCAGCCAGGAACGTGAATATTACCAGAAGGTTATCGCGTGCATGAAGGAGAAGGACCCGCGCCAGGCATTGAACAACCTGGACCTGGTCCTGCCTGAGACGGTCGTAGACGCGGTGTTTGACGAGCTCCAGACCTCGCACCCGCTCCTGTCGCACATCCAGTTCATGAACACGTCGGGCGCAATCCGTATGATGATGAACACCAACGGATACCAGGAAGCCGCCTGGGGCCAGCTGTGCGACGAGATTGTGCGGGAGCTGACCAGCGGGTTTAAGGAAGTCGACACCTCGCTCCTGAAGTTGTCCGCGTTTATCCCGGTCTGCAAGGCCATGCTCGACCTTGGCCCGGTTTGGCTGGATGATTTTGTGCGTCAGGTGCTTTACGAGGCACTGGCAAACGGCTTGGAGGCAGGCATCCTCACGGGCGACGGCAACGGCAAGCCCATTGGCATGAATCGTCAGGTGGGCGATCACGTCACGGTCACCGGCAATGTCTACCCGGTCAAGGCCCCTGTCGCGGTATCCGACCTGTCCCCGACGACGGTCGGCAATCTGCTAGCTCTGTTGGCGGTTGACCCCAATGGCAAGGCACGCCAGGTGCGGGACGTGATCCTGGTTGTCAACCCGGTCGATTATTTCCAGCGCATCATGCCCGCTACGACGCTGATGTCCCCGAGTGGTACATATGTCAATGATGTGCTCCCGTATCCCATGAGCGTCATCCAGTCCCCGGCAGTCCAGCAGGGCCAGGCGATCATCGGCCTGGGCTACAAATATTTTGCCGCACTGGGTACTGCACGCGAGGGGCGCATTGAGTACAGCGACCATTACCATTTCATCGAGGACGAGCGCATGTACCTCATCAAAGCCTATGCCAACGGCTTCCCGATGGATAATAATGCGTTTTTCGTCCTGGATATTTCGGCTATTCAGCCCGCCGTCTGGAAGGTACAGCAGGTAGACGCCCCTGATGCATCTGATGTTGCAACTCTGGCAGATCTCCGTATTGGCGGTCTGACCCTGTCTCCCGCATTTGCAGCCGGTACTACTACCTATACCGCGTCTACCACCAACGCTACCAACACGGTTATGGCAATCCCCGCAGACGCAAATGCGACCATCGAAATCACGAGCCAGGGGCCCAGTGACGATGCAGCCGCCCCCGTCGTGAATGGCCGAGCAGTTACCTGGAAGGAAGGCGCAAACACCCTGATCGTGAAGGTAACCGCAGCGGATGGCACCACGAATAAATCCTACACTGTGACGGTGACCAAGTCGGGGGGTTAATTCCCCCGGCTGAAACCGGGCTTGTCGGCTCGGGGGTAATTGGAAAAGCTCATGTAGGACAGCAGTAAAGGTGAATGATTATGGCTTATACACCGACGACATGGAAAGACAATGATTTGATTACCGCGGAACGCCTGAACAAATTAGAGCAGGGCGTTCAGAACGAGCAGGTTGGTCCGCAGGGGCCTAAGGGTGACACAGGCCCACAAGGCCCGCAGGGAGACCCCGGTCCGCAGGGACCTAAGGGTGACACAGGCCCACAAGGCCCGCAGGGAGACCCCGGTCCGCAGGGACCACAGGGCGAACCTGGAGCAACGTACACGCTGCCGGCGGCAACCACGGAGACGCTAGGCGGCGTAAAAATGGCTGGCGGCGTATCGGACGTGTCCGCAGCGCCCACGCAGGAGGAGTTTAACGCCCTCCTGGCAAGCCTGCGCACGGCCGGGATCATGCAATCGCCGTAAGGGGGATGCGCCCATGAACCGGACAGAGATTCCTGCCGGGCTGCTGGACGACGTAAAAAATTACCTCAATATCACCTGGAACGATGCGGCCACCGATGCAAATGTCCGTGGCTACATCGCCTCCGGTATGGTATACCTCAACAAAAAATATGGGGCTGAGGCAGATTATACGGCGGACGGCATGCCCCGGACACTCCTGATGGAGTACGCACGCTATATGCGGGATAGCGCGCTGGACGTGTTTGAGAACAACTACCGGGAAATGCTGCTGGGGATGCAGACCGAAAGGCTGGTGAACGAATATGCCATGGGAAGCACCGTACCGCCCACAGAATGAGATCACACAGACGTACAACGACGGGTATGTGGTGATCTACAGCGTGACCGACGAGGCCGCGCCGGGCTACCAGCCTGCGCCAAAACTCAAGCAAAAAATCACCCTGCGTTACGCCGAGCAGCGTCTTGGTATCCAGCGGTATTACGCCGGGCGGCAAAACCAGATCGATATCGAGCGGGTCATCCGCACACCGAACGTGGGAATCATCACAAACCAGGATGTGGCCATCACCGAGGACGGCAGACAATATCGCATTGATATGGTGCAGACGGCCCAGGGCATTTACCCTGCGTCCATCGATATCACGCTCGCTAAAATCGAGCAGGAGTACGAGGTGGCAAACACATGACCTGGTACGAAAAGATCATTGCCGCACACACGGCTGTGACCGATGCGGTCAGCCACAACGAGCGCATGAAATCCAACCGGTATTTTGTGTGGGGAGAGCTGGGGGCAAACGATCTAGCCGCCGGAAATGTGCATGCCGAGCAGGCCGTACAGGGCTATACCGACCTGTACACCAAGCGGGAGTTTGACCCGTGGAAAGGGCAGTTCGAGGACGCGCTCACAGCGGCGGGCATCCCTTGGTCGCTCAACTCGGTGCAGTACGAGGACGAAACCGGGTTTACGCACTATGAATGGTATTGGGAGGTGTGGAACGATGGCACGGGTTAAGCTGCATGGATTTGAAGAATTTGAAAACCAGCTCGCGCAGCTCGGCACGCGCCTTGTACACATCCAGGGGCAAGCCATCTACGCAGGGGCCGATATCGTGGCCGATGCGGTCAAGGCGCAGATCCAGGCATTGCCCGTATCGGATGCATGGGGCGGCCCTGGCAACCCGCGTCATGGTGTGACTGCGGTCGAAAAAAAGGGGCTGCTGGAATCGTTCGGCATTGCACCAGCGCAGACGCAAGGCTATTACACAAACGTCAAGCTCGGTTTTGACGGGTACAACGACGACAAGACCGATGACTGGCCGCGCGGCAAACCCAATGTAATGATTGCCCGCGCAATCGAGTCCGGCACCTCGTGGTCGGACAAGCACCCGTTTTTTAACAAGGCGCTACAGGCATCCCGCAAGCGTGCAGAAGAACGCATGAAGGAAGTCATGGAGCGCGAGATACAAACAGCGATGGAGGGCTGACACATGGCAATTGTAGGTTTATCCAAACCGCACTATGCAGTTTACAACGCCAACAATGGAGCGCCGACCTATGCAAACGGCGGCGTGCTCGGCAAGGCGACTGAAATGAATATCGAGATCGAGTCCAGCGAGGACAACAACCTGTATGGCGACAACACGATTGTAGAGACCGATGTCTCGTTTGCGGGCGGCACACTGACCATCTCGACCGACGACCTGTCTCAGGAAACGTCTAAGACCATCCTGGGCGTCAAGGAAGTCGCACTGACTGAAATCGAAGGCGTCACAGATGAGGACGTCAAGGAACTGGTATTCGACAACACCCAGGCCAATCCGTTCCTCGGATTCGGCGCAATCGTTAAGAAAATCGTGGGCGGCGCGACCAAATGGCGCGGCATCGTGCTCGCAAAGATCCAGTTCCAGGTCCCGCCGGACGCGGCGACCACACAGGGTGAAAGCATCGAGTGGCAGGTGCCCGAGCTGACGGCAGCCATCATGCGGGACGACAGCGCAACGCAGGTCTGGAAGCGCGAGGCGACATTCACGACAGAGGCGCAGGCGCTTGCGTACATCAAGCACTGTCTGAGCATTACGGATAGCGCAGCCATGGAGGAAAAAGCATGAAGGTTATGAGCATCAATCTGGGCGGGAAAAAATATCCCGCCTGCATGTCCATCGCGGCGACCAAGGCGATCAGTGAGCGGTTTGGCGGGCTGGACAACATCGGAAAGACCGAGGGACAGACCGAGGCGCGCATGCTGGAGGACGCGATCTTCCTGCTCCATACCCTGATGGAATCGGGCGCAAAGTTTGTGCGGCTGACCGAGGACAGGACAGTCCAGGTTCCGACCATCGAGGATATGGAAGACCTCTATGGTATGGATGACCTGGCAACGATCCAGGGCGTGTCCGCGGCGATCATCACCGAGGGCAGCAAGCGCACGGTCGAGACCGATGAAAAAAACGCAGACACCACGGAGAGCAAGCCCTAAGCTTTTCGTGGTTCGTATATTACGCGGCACAGATTGGGATCACGGCACAAGAGTATGGCTATTTTTCGTTCGGCGAATTGCTGGACCTTATCGCAATCCACCGAATTAAGCGCGAGGGCGCGAAACAAAAAGTGATCCTGTCTGCTGACGAGGCCATCCCAGATATCCCGTAAGGAGGTGCGACCATGGCAACAGATGTGGGCGTGCGCATCGGCGTCGAGGGCGAACGAGAATTTCGCACGGCGTTGAGCGCAATTAACTCCCAAATCCGAAACCTGAATAGCGAGATGCGCAATGTAGTGTCCTCCTTCGACGGGATGGAGGATGCAGAGCAGAGCGCCGCCGCCCGGTCGGATGTGCTCAACCGGTCAATCGAGGCGACGCAGCAAAAGATTACGCTGTTGTCCAGCCAATATGACAAGGCGTCGGCCAGGCTCAATGAATTGGGCGAGGCATTGTCCAGAGCACAACAAGAGTTCGGCCAGAACTCGGCGCAGGCCGCCCGCGCGCAGAATGCGTATAACAACCAGGTCCGGACGGTCAGCGAATTGTCTCGGCAGATCAATGACGCAAATACAGACCTGAACCGGTTCCAGCGAGAACTGCGGGACACCGGGGACGCCGCGGACGATATGGGACGAGAATTGAGGGATTCGGCGGACGAAGCCGGGGGATTTGGGAGCACATTAAAAAATGCAATCGTTGGCGGCGGCATATCTGGTGCTGTGCAAAGCCTAATTGGGAATATTACACAGCTCATCGATGAGACAACCGAGTATCGAAAGATCATGGGTACACTGGAAGTTTCCAGCCAGGCGGCGGGGTATACCACCGAGCAGACGACCCAGACCTTCCAACGGCTGTATGGTGTGTTGGGTGACGACCAGACGGCAGCGACCGCGACGGCGAACCTACAGGCGCTGGGACTTTCCCAGACACAGCTAACGCAGCTGACAGATGGTGCGATCGGTGCCTGGGCTAAATACGGCGACTCTATCCCAATCGACGGATTGGCCGAGGCCATCAATGAGACGGTCAAAGTCGGCGCCGTGACCGGCACGTTCGCCGATGTGCTCAATTGGGCGGGCACATCAGAGGACGATTTTAACGCCAAACTGCAAGCGACAAAAGATCCGGCAGAACGCGCAAATCTTGTCCTGCAAGAGCTGGCAAACCAGGGCCTTATGCAGTCGGCCGAGGCGTGGCGCAACAACAACGAGGCGCTCTATGAGGCGAACATTGCAAACAACAGCCTGACAGACACGATGTCGCAGTTCGCAGAGATTTTGTCCCCTATTGTGACGACGGTTAAGAAAGGGCTGAATGGTGTACTGCAATCGGTTCTTGGCCTGGTAGCTGTCGGGCAGGAGGGCGGAATTGGCGCGGTCTTTGAGCAGATCACAACGTCCATGAGCGGGTTTGCACAAAATCTTGCCGCGAACCTTCCGGGGCTTATGGAAATGGGATCTGAGATGTTAAACTCCATCATTTCCGGCGTTGCCGCCGCTCTGCCTGGTATCGTCACATCAGCCGGACAAATCATCACGAGTTTTTTGCAGGGCTTGACGGCAGGATTCCCAAGCGTGATTCAAAATGGCGTGGAGATGCTGAACAATCTGGCGAATGGTATTATCCAGAGCATCCCGGCCCTAGTTGCACAGCTCCCACAGATTATTAGCGCATTCATAAATTTTATTTCTTCCGCATTGCCTCAGATTGTAAATGCAGGCGTGGATATTTTGCTGAATCTCGTAAACGGAATTATCAATAGTATCCCACAGCTCGTCAGCCAGATTCCGCAGATCATCACAGCGTTTACATCTGCCATTGCCAGCAATCTGCCAAAGATTTTGCAAGCAGGCATTGAAATCTTGCTTAAGCTAGCGGAGGGCATCATCAAAGCTATCCCGCAGCTAGTTGCACAATTACCTCAAATTATCAGCGCGATCATCGATGGGCTGAATGCACTGATACAGGGCATTAAAGATGTCGGAAAAAATATCGTGCAGGGCCTATGGAACGGCATTTCAAGCGCTGCTGGGTGGTTGAAAGATAAGGTAGGTGGCTGGGCGAACGGTCTTATCAACTCGATTAAAAGCAAGTTTAAGATAGCCTCCCCGTCTAAAGTGATGCGAGACGAGGTTGGGCGATACCTTGCAGAGGGTGTTGCCGTAGGTATGGAAGACAATATGAAATCCGTCAACCGTGCAGCGCAAGATCTTCGGGATGCAGCAACCGTAGATTTGGGCGGCGACCTCTACGGGATGACAACGCCAGGCACGGGCCTGACGGTCAATGTCCCGCCGACCGATTTCAGCGCCATCCTGGCTGAACTGCAATCCATCAGGCAGGCGATCCGGGAGGGCAAGATCCTCTCGGTCAACGGGCAGAAACTAACTGATGTCGTGACGGCTGGCCAGCGCACCAAAACCATTGCCAGCGGAAGGACGGTGATCCCGGTATGAGCAGCCTCGCGATATTGGTCATAAACGGCCAGGATTTTTCCGGTCTGGTCGCGCGCAACGGGATTACTGTGACCTATGAGCAGCGGCAGTCTAAAGAGGTTATCACTCTGGACGGCACGGCACATGTGGCCTGGATCGAAAAAGCGAGCCTAGCCATAACCATGCACGAAATGCCGTATGAGCGTGTGAATGCACTTAACAGCGCACTCATCGGCCGGTATATTCCGGTCAAATACCAGGACCCCAAGAGCGGGATTGTGACCAAGACATTTTATGTCATGGACAAGAACTTTGGGGTCAAGGTCGTGGAGGCGGGGCGCACCTACTATGACGGCATATCGTTCACCTTGAAGGAGCGGTAATGATGATTCAGACAAGCGAATTATTCAAAACGCTGTCCCGCGATCCCAACCGGACGTATGAGCACCGCGCGACTGTGGCGGGCGTGGAATATGGCAACGCGGATATTACCAGCCTGTCCATATCCCGCGCCGCCTACGAGTCGTTCTCTATTGGCAACTGCTGTTCCGCGACACTGCACCTGACGTTCTATCCGACACAATCCCCGCCGCGCATGGCGCAAATTGTTGTTGATACCCGCATTCGGGTGGGCGAGCAGGTGACCGAGTATGTGCCGCGCGGCACGTTCTTTGTCAACACTCGGTCGGAAGATGGCGACCTATTGAGTGTGGAAGCATTCGACGCCATGCCAAAGGCCGAGGCTGTGTATTTTGGCACGGGGAGCTGGACAGATAAAACCATGCAGGCTGTCGCGGCAGAGATCGCGCAGCGCATGGGGATCTCGCTCGACCCGCGCACACAGATTAATCCGGCGTATATGGTGCGCTATCCAGGGGATTACACCATGCGTGAGGTGCTGTCCTATATTGCCGCCGCGCATGGTGGCAACTGGATTGTGACAGCCGAAAACCAACTCTATTTACTGCCTATGTTCAGCGCGCCCGCAGAAACCGACTATATTGTAGACGAGTGGGGCGACGTGCTGGTGCTGGGCGGCCTGCGGCTCAAATGGAGGTGAGCAATTGGACAGCGTATTTCTGGGCGCAAATGCCGCATCGTTTGAGCGCAAAGGCGAGAGCCAGGCTATCAGCAAAATCACACTGGTAGTAGACGAGGAAAATTTTTATTCGGCCGGGGACGATACCGGCTATGAGCTGACCGCAGATTGCCCGTGGGCTACCCAGGCAATGGCGGACGCTCTGCTCACTGCCATGCGCGGTAAGACTATCACGGCCTACGCCGCGGGCAGCGCCCTACTGGATATCTCGGCAGAGCTCGGCGACGGGATCACCGTGAACGGCGTGTACTCCGAGATCGGGAAAATGGACATCACCTGTGACCTCATGGACACGGCCGACGTGTCGAGCGACGTTGCCGGGGATGTAGAGCAGGAATACGCCACGGTGGGCAGCCTGACACAGACGGTCAACCGGGTGCGCAAATCGGTCACAGAGCTGATCGTAGAGGCCGGGCAGATCACGGCACACATTACCGACGTGCAAAATGAGCTGGAATCTCAGATCACATTGACCGCCGAGAGCCTAACCAGCCAGATCACGGACACCAAAAACGGGCTGGAAAGCCAAATCCAGCAGACCACCACCAGCCTAACGTCCACCATCACGGACACCAAAAACGACCTGGAATCGCAGATCCAGCAGACATCCAGCAGCCTGACCAGTCAGATCCGGGATGCCGAGGACAATATATCGTCCATCGAGCAGAAGGTTGATAACATCACACTGAGCGTGGACAATGGCGAAGACCGCTCGTCGATCTCGCTGTCGGTAGACGGCGTTGAAGTGGATAGCGTTACTGTCCGGTTTACCGGCGGGGTCGTATTCGAAAGCGATTTAGCAGAGGGCAATACATCGATTAACGGAGCATGCATTGATACCGGCGAGATCGATGTAGACTATATCAACCTCTATGGCGAGATGGGCGTGCGCGAATCCCGGCGCGGCTCGGTGGGCGGCTACATTGGATACTGTGAGGGGCACTCAGACACCGGCATTGGCGTCATGGAGGACTACGACAGCGGGCAATGCATCTGCACAAACGGCGGTGCAAAGCTGGCCTACGGGGCAGATGACTTTTACATCGGCGTGTCCCGCAGCAATGTATTTGCGTCCGAGACCATTAACATCGATTCTGATCGCCGGGTTAAGGACGCTATCCGGTATGACCTAGACGATTATGAGGCGTTTTTCCGGGCGCTCAAACCGTGCTCGTATAAGCTCAAACGGGGCACGAGCGGGCGGCGGCATACGGGATTTATTGCGCAGGAGCTTGAACAGGCGCTTTTGGATTCGGGCAAAACCAGCGCCGATCTGGCCGCGTACTGCTATGACCCAGATGCACGGCGCTACGAGAACACAGATATGGACCCAAAGACCGCGCCAACTGGGTGTTATAAAATCCGATATTCTGAGCTGATTGCGCTCAACACGGCCATGATCCAAAAACTGATGGCCGAGGTGGACGCACTCAAAACTCGCGTGGCCGAACTGGAGGCGAATAACAATGGCTGACGTAACAATTGGTGAGCTGCCGGTCGCGGCCGCTATGTCAGATGACGCGCTGCTCCCGCTCGAGCAGCAGGGAGAGGCCCGCTCGATCAAGGGCGAACTCATCAAACAGTACGCGCAGGACAGCGTACAGCAATATGTAGAACCGGCCGAACAGGCAGCCATACAGGCGGCGCAATCGGCCAGTGAAGCCGCACAGTCGGCGGGCAAGGCGGCGGCCAGTGCAGACAGCGCGGCGGCCGATGCACAGACCGCACAGGAATACAGCGGCAAACCGCCGATCATCCAAAATGGGACGTGGTGGACATGGGATGCGGATGCGCAGCAGTATCAGGATACCGGATATGCAGCGCGGGGCGAAGTCATGTACGCGACGTTTGCGGTCGATCCCGCTACAGGGCTATTGACTATGACCACGCCGGACGGATACAGCGGGCCGGTATTCTCGCTGAAAAATGGATACCTAGAGGTGACAATCAATGGCTGATACAGTTTTGGGCAAAGTTTCGTGCGTCCCGCGCGGGGATTACGACGCGGGCACGGCATATACCGCGTTGGATATCGTCGGGTATAGCGGCGGCTCGTACATGGCACTGCGTGACGTGCAGGGCGTAACACCGGGCAATGACGGCACAAATTGGATGCAGCTCGCAGGCCCCGGTACGCCGGGCGCACAGGGAGAACGGGGGGAGCCGGGCGCGGCGGCAGGGTTTGGCACAGCAACCGTCACCGTAGACGATAGCACCGGAACCCCAGCCGCAAGCGTAGAACTCAGCGGCCCCGACACGGCAAAGGTGTTTGCGTTTGCGTTCTCCGGCCTTAAAGGCGAAATCGGAGCAACGGGCGAACAGGGTCCGCAGGGCAATCCGGGAACCAGCGTGAAATCTATCCGGCGCACGAGCGGCACAGGCGCGGCAGGCACCACGGACACCTACACGATGTACGACAGCGAGGACGCGCCCATCGGCACGTTTACGGTCTACAACGGCTCAAACGGCGAGGGCAGCGGCGACTTCATGGCCAACGGCACGGTGCCGATGACCGGCAATCTGTCCATGGGCGGCAACCGTGTGACCGGTCTCGGCGCGCCGCATGAGGCATCCGACGCGGTCAGGCAGCAAGACCTGGAAGTCCTGTCGGACGAGCTGGATGCGGTCATCGCGGGCACAACGCCGATTGCCATTCCGGTCGCAACCGAGGCCAAGGCGGGCGCGGTCAAGCCGGGCAGCGGCCTGGAGGTCACAGCGGACGGCACGCTTAACGTCACGGCCACCGCGCAAGACCTCGGCGCGATGCCGGAAGTTTTAGGCGGTACGGCGGGACAAGTCCTGACCAAGACCACAGACGGGCAAGCGTGGCAGGATGCGCCGGACGGGCTGCCGGAGGGCGGGACCACAGGCCAGATTTTGACCAAAACCGAGAGTGGGGCCGCGTGGGCGGATGCACCGGAGACCGGTGTTGTAAATTTTAACGGCCGCACGGGCGCGGTCACCCCGCAGGCGGGAGATTATACGGCGGATATGGTCGGCGCACGGCCTGATACCTGGATGCCGACAGCGACAGAAGTGGGTGCTCGTCCAGATTCTTGGACCCCGACGGCGGACGAGGTTGGAGCTGTTCCCACGACGCGTACTGTCAACGGAAAGCCGCTGTCCGGCAATGTATCTCTGGTTGCTGCGGATATTGGAGCGCTTCCGATATCTGGAGGCACACTGACCGGACCGCTTAATTGCGGCGGAAGATTGTTAAGAGGAGTCGCGAATCCAGCCTCTGGACAAGACGCTGTAAATTTACAGTATTTAAACTCGGTTGTCGGCAACATCAACACTCTTCTCGACGCAATCAACGGTGAGGTGATTTAATGGGAACTACGGCTGATAAACTGGCACGCCTTAATGAAACCAAGGCTTTATTGAAAACCCGCCTGACCGAAAAAGGCATTGACGTTGCGTCGGAGAATAATTTTTATAATCTAGCTGATAAAGTAGGGGAAATTAGTGGAGACGATAAAATAGAATATAATATTACTGGTAGTGAAACATTCCCTTTATTGCCATCGAAAGCGAAACCTGGTGATGTGATTGTTGTTTCTGCTGGATATGTAGAGGCATCAAATATATATTTATTTATTACTAATACAAATGATTATATTGATGGTATGAATTTGTATGAATCATTAAGCAAAGTCCCAACAGTATTTAAGAAATATTTTGAACAGATTCCAATAATATTAGCTCCACCTGCTTCGACTGAAATATATTCTTTTTTTATAATGCCGCCGTGTGATGTAACAGTCGGTATCTCTTAATAAACTGGTTTTACGCACATTAACCGAAAGGAGTTTAAATGTTAATTAAGAATAATAATACCCCCCGTATAAATAATCACCTTTATTGCATTTTCGATAAAGAGGTGCAATGATGGGTACTACGGCAGAAAAATTACAAAAGTTGATGCAAACAAAAGATGATATTAAAACTGCAATCAACGACCCCGCGTTGGGCGATAAATTCGCAGATTACCCGACAGCTATCACGGACGGCAAGCTGTACAAGTGCCTGAGCGATACCAATTTCAGCCCGGAGGAATATCCGCAGGCATGGGAGAAACAGAGGGGATAATCTATGATTGTACATCTGACAGACACAAAAGCTGCCCTGATGGGCATTGCCGCAGTGGCCGGTGGCGCGATCAGTCAGGCGTTTGGCGGCTGGGATGCCGCCCTTGCCACGCTCATCGCGTTTATGGCCATTGACTATGTGACCGGTCTTATCGTCGCGGGCGTATTCCAGGCGTCGGATAAGAGCGAGACCGGGGCGCTCAACAGCGTCGCCTGCTGGCAGGGCCTGCTCAAAAAGGGCATGACGCTGGTCATCGTCCTGGTCGCGGCCCGCCTGGACATTGTCCTGGGCACGGCGTTCGTGCGCGACGCGGTCGTCGTCGCATATATTGTCAATGAGACCATCTCGATCATCGAGAACGCCGGACTGATGGGCTTGCCGGTGCCTGACGTTATCATGCAGGCCGTTGAGCAGCTGCAAGGGAAGGGGGGTGGCGAAAAATGAAAATCAATTTCAAACAGTCCCATTCAGGCAACTATGCCGCCGGGCGTTCCGGCCCTGTGGAGTACATTGTCATTCACTACACGTCCAATCAGGGCGACACGGCCAAAAACAACGCGGATTACTTCGCGCGGGAGAAGGTCGGGGCCAGCGCGCACTACTTCTGCGACGAAAACGAAATCTGGCAGTCGGTCAAGGACAGCGACACCGCTTGGCACTGTGGGGCCAAGACCTACCGGCATCCAGATTGCCGCAATGCGAACAGTATCGGCGTGGAAATCTGCATGAACGATAAGACCGGTGCTGTCCGGCAAGGCAGCATTGCTACCGCCGCCGAACTCGTGTGCTACCTCATGCAGCGGTACGGCGTACCGGTTGACCGCGTAATCCGCCACTATGACGTGACCGGCAAATACTGCCCCGGCCCGATGGTCGATGACCCGGCGCTGTGGACGGCGTTCCAACAATCCCTAACGCAAACGGAGGATGATTCTGTGCGATACAAATACTATGACGATATGCCCGACTGGGCCAAGCCGACCGTGTCCAAGCTCGTAAAGAAGGGCTATCTCAAGGGCGAGGGTGGCGGCGTGCTCAACCTCACTGAGGATACCCTAAAGGTGCTCGTGGTCAATGACCGCGCCGGATGCTACGGCGAATAAATGAACAAGGGGCGACCGTTTGGCCGCCCTGTTACTTTGTACAATATTGTAGCGTTAGTTGCGTATTAGGGGCAAATTAGTGGCAAGCTTAATTTTTTGAATTGCAGATATTTGTACATTTGGTGGTTCTTTTCTGATGTTTGGTATAAAAAACCGTGGACTATTTGTATTTTATATTGCGTTTGCATAGATTTTCGTGCTATAATAATACCTTATATTTTTATTAAACCAATAAACATTTATGTCGATTATAAATGCTGTATCTCAAATAAATTAGAATTATTTCAAACTTTTTAATTAGTTGCAAATTGTACAACACTACAGCGTTAGTTGCAAAGGCATGGGGAGAAGCAGGACATTTTCCCTAAGCTGATCGACCGTCACATGTGTGTATCGCTCTGTGATATCGCCTGTGGCGTGACCTAAAATTAGTTTAACGATCATCGGGTCTGCGCCCGCCCGTTTTAGCCTGGACGCCATGGTATGGCGGCACCAGTGGGCTGTTGCATCCGGGCAACCGATCTGCGCCATGATCTGACTAACGGCCTTGCGGTAGGTCTCGTACCCTATCGCCTGCCCGTTGCCGCTGGTATATAATCGTTTTCGGTTCTGCCCGGCCCATGCGTCAATATACGGCAGGATGGCGGGGTGCACCGGCACGATACGATTTTTCCCGGCAGCTGTTTTTCCGCCGCCAATCAATATGCCGCTTTCCCGGTCGTAGGAGGCCGGAGAGAGCGCCAGAAATTCAGACACACGGAAACCCGTATAACAGAGCACGAGCACGCTCGCGGCGTCCTGGTTGCCCTGCGCGGCCATTTGCGCAAGCGCGGCAATCTGTTCTTCTGTGAGCGCGCCCTTTCTCACCTTGGCCCCCACTTTCGGAACGGAAATAAACTGTGAGTAATCTTTCTGAATCCAATCGTGTTCGAGTGCGTACCGGCTGAGGCTCTTTGCAATCAGGCAGGCGTGTTCGATGGCGCTCTTGCTTTTCCCGGCGGCTTCCAGTTGGTCTATCGCCGCTTGCCATTGGTCAATCCCCAAATTTCGGATTTTGAACTCATGCAGCGCGGACAGGGAATTCCAGGCGGATTTATACGTTTTTTGCGTGTTGTACGACAGTTTTGTGTCAAAATGCACTTTTTTCTTCCAGCCCTCCCAGGCATCCGTTAATGTCTGGTCTAGGGCATCCGGGGCCGGAGCCTGCTGCACGGAGAATCGATAGCGATAGGCGTCTAGTGCCTCCATGGCATCCCGCATGGTCGCGTGATACGACAAATATTTCTGCACGACACGTCCCTTCCGGTCGCGCATTGGCACGCGCACCGCATAGGGTTTGCGGCGATTGCCGGACATTTTTGTAATTGTGCCCGTTCCGTTGGGCCTGCGCATAAAAAACACCTGTCCTTTCGTGATTTTTGCAAAAAGGGTATGCAAAACCAGGGACAGGTGATATAATACAATTGCAAGTCGTATCACGGGCCTGTCCCTGATGCTGGCCGCTTGTCCTGTTGGCGCAGGGCAGGCGGCTTTTTTATTTTGTTCTTTGGTTCACTCATTTGTTTGCTTTCGGCGAGAGTCAATCTAAAGGAATCCCATATTGATCGGCAAATGAGCCAAAAGCAATTCGGAAAATATCAACGATGTATCCGATGCCAAACAGCCCAAGGGTAAAGAGCCATAGAATACCAGTACCGATTTTACCTACATAGAACCGATGAATCCCTAGAAAACCGAGAAAAATGCAGAGCAATAAGGCGGTCTTCTTATGCTTCGGCTGATATTGAGCAGGAGCAGACACGGAATTAGAACGGTATTCAGTCACATGAGATATACCGGTACCAGGGATAGATATCGTCCTTCGATATCCGCCCCCGGCCTTCTTCGTAACTCGATATCCTTTGCATCCAACACTGTAGCCTATACCTTTTTTGCTGAAATTAATGCGAAAAGGCCCGAGGTTGATACTTTTTCGATATCTCCACCCCATAATATGCCCTCCTTTTACTGAACACACTTCTGGCAGGGCGTTAATCCGCGCGCCTGTGCCTCTGCAAGAGTGCTGGCAATATAGGTGCCACCGTTGCAGTTGCTGTCATAATGATAGCGCTTTCCGGTCTTGGTGATGTATACTGTGCGAGATTCATTATTAGAAGGGGTGCTAGCCGGTGTGTCCTGCACAGGCGCATCTTGCGCAGGAGTTTCGACAGGCTGCTGCGATGAGACATCCTGTGGCAATTCGCCAAGCTCCATGTAGGCACCGGATGCCATATTCAGCACCTCGGAGAATCCCAGATACATAAAGCAGACACGGGATGTCCGTCCGGAGGCAGCATCATAAAACGACGAGAGATAAAAAGGATTCAAAATTGCGATATTTCCGTTCGCTGTAGAAAGGACACGATAATCATAAGCGTCCAATGTCCTGATGCCTGATAATACGCCATCGGCATACATATAGGTATCGCCGTAGCCATTTTCGTTCGCAGACGTTGTATAAATGATTTGTGGGGCTAACCGATAGCCATCGTAATTATCTGTAGTAGCAATATATACCGTGTCGGTATCTGCCTCCCATGTCACTTGTGCGCCCAAGGATTCCGCCACAAAACGGGCCGGGACCATCGTGCGCCCGTCAACCGTTTGAGCGGGAACGTCCAGCGAGGTCGCAGCGCCATTTACGTACGCGGTCTGGCTGCCGATCTGCATAGAGATGACTGTACCGCCCTTAGTCGCGGTTGCGGTCTGTGTTGCGTCGTCCCATCCAACCGTTGCCCCCAACGACTCGAACAGTGCCCGAACAGGGACTAATGTGCGCCCGTCCGTAATGACCGGCGGTACATCAGACTGCACCGTTTTACCGTCTACGATCAGACTGGTAGCCCCCGCAGAACCAACCGCCAATAGAGACGCCATTGCCAGCGCAAACAATCTTTTCTTCATTCTTATAGCCTCCTTCAATTACAACAGTTCTATTTCATTCAGCGCCCTGTTTAGCATCTTCGACCATCAAAGTATCGCTGATATGATCCTGTTTTTATATGAGTATAAGGATGACGCCTCTAACAATCAGATGCGAAAATCCAAACCCGAACAGCAGTCCGGTCACAAAACGTTTGCCATTGTTTGATGTATAGGATGTTTTATACTGCAAAGTTCCGTCGATAACCATAGGAATCAAGATTATCGCGCATACGCAAAACGGGACAGCCAACAAAAGAGCGCCTACAATGCCGAAAATTTCTCCGGCTATCATACCGAAGCATCTCGCGCATACCGGCATCTGATATCCGCCCACAAAAAAACTACGTTCCGGGATTTGGTGACAGCCCCAGTATTTCGCACACCAATCCATGGACTTAATCCATAGGCGATCAATTTTGGTCATATTTTAAATTTGTTTCCGCAGTGCTTGCACACCCAATAATGCGTTGTTGTAGTTTTACCTGCGCCACAAAGACCGAGAAGTCCACAAAGACAGAGTTTCCAAAACTTAGCGCCCTCTCCCTGAACATCACTTACAATCTCCAAATCAGTACTGCCACATTTCGGGCACTTTACTCCATCTGCGCTCGGAATTGCTTCATTTTCCTTTTTCTTTTTCATTGTAAACCTCCTTAAATTGTCATTAACGACAGTTTTTTGCATACTATTTTAGCAATAATACACAAAAAACCACTGTTAAGGTTGAAACTAGAACAAGTGTGCGTTATAATAGTGACATCAAAAATCGAACGATAGTTCGAACACGGAAAGTGAGGAAATAGATATGCAGACGGAAGTCCCGACAAAGAAAACCATGGATCAGGCGTTACCGCCTGCACATCCTAACATCGAAAAATTGTCAACGATAATAGAGGAAAGTGAATTCGAATATGAATTACGAGCCTTTTTCCTTCTTTTGTCTGAACCAAACCTCTAATATTGAAATAACGTTTTTCAACATTTCAAAATCATCATCAGACAAATCCTGATTATCGTTGAGAAGCCCGGCAGATCGGGCGAACTTTAATAGAATATCTTCTGTGGTCATTCCCTCAGTCGCTTCTTTGATGGCGTCTGAGGGCTTTTTTTCTTCTAGCCCTAAAATATAATCCGTAGTCACACCGAACCGCTTTGCGAAGTTTGCAATGAATTCAGAGCCCGGCTCTCTAGTTCCGGTTTCATATCCGTAGTAAGTCGTATATTTAATTCCGAGCTCTTCCGCGAATTTTCTGGCACTCAGTCCTGTGCTCTCTCGAAGTTCGCGAATCCGTTCAAACATCACCGCTACCCCCTCCTTTCTTGCTTAATATTATATATTCTATCCCTTCCGGTGTCAATAAAAATATTCGCAAAACGCGAAAATTTTTCTGGAAAAACCCTTGACATTTACGCGTTACGCGAATATAATTTAACCATGATATACGCGATACGCGAATAGAAGGGAGGCAATAAAATGAGATATCCAAACATCGAGGCGGAGCGTGCACGGGTCGGGCTGACAAGAAAAGAGCTGTCGGATTCTATTGGGGTTTCTACAAAAACCTACCAGAATTGGCAGAGCGCTAAAACCGAAGTGCCCGCGTCCAAAATTATTAAAATGGTTAATCTGTTCGGAACGTCTGCTGACTATCTGTTGGGATTAACCAGAGATTCGGCATCGTGAAAGAAGGTGACAACATGAAAGAGCTAATTCCGATGGACGATTATGGCGTGTTTGCTGATACCAGCGACACGGCACGAGCAAATAGCCTGATCGTGGCGCGGATGTTCGAGAAAGAACACAAGGACGTGCTAAAGTCCATTCGCAATTTGGATTGTTCGGAAGAATTTCTTCGGCGCAATTTTGCGCCAATCTCCTACTCCGACCAATATGGACGCGCGCAAAGAGCGTATGCCATGACCCGCGACGGATTCACGTTCCTGGTGATGGGATACCGTGGCAAAAAGGCCGCGCGGTTCAAGGAAGCGTATATTAAGCGGTTCAATGAAATGGAATCGTTTATTCGCACACTGGTTGCGACGCGGCAGGATTTTCCGGAGTTGACCGAGAATATCAAATTGTTGCACGACAGCCCGCGGCCCTATCATTTCTCGAACGAATGCGACATGATCAACCGGCTTGTTACCGGCATGACGGCCAAGCAGTTCCGCGAAACTCATGGACTGAAAAAGGGCGAAACCATCCGGCCACATTTGACAGATGATCAGATTTGGCTAATGAACGCCCTACAGAAGGCCGATATCGGACTCCTCATTTCTACGCCGATCTACGAGGAACGCAAGCGGCGGCTGGAGTGGTATAAGGCGAAGCTGCTAGAACGGCAGGCTGTGAAAGCATCGTGAAAGGAGACAGGCATGAGCTATTTGCGGGAACGATGGATTGCGTTATTGGCAATCGGGCTTTCGATTGCTGCGCTGATCAGAACGTTCGTATGAGTGCGATCAAAGATATAATCACAGCAATAATATCCACGCCTTTGTCTTTTATCCATTCCCACAAAGCATGTTTTCTACGAGCTGTTTCTTGAGCTTGAGAGAATTTGCGGCTATACTCTAAGATTTTTGGATCGATTTTAGGAGCTTTCATTTATATTCCTCCTTCCCACTTCAGTATAGCATGAGGGCGGGAAGGGCACAAACGAAAGGAGGAACCATGAACCAATTACAAATTTTCGAGAACCCAGAGTTCGGCGCAGTCCGAACCGTTGAGATCGACGGCGAACCGTGGTTGGTCGGTAAGGACGTAGCGGAAGCGCTGGGGTACACCAACCCACAAAAGGCGATTCGAGACCATGTAGATGACGAAGACAAAGGGGTGAACGAATCGTTCACCGTCAACGGAACGCAAGGAATTCTTATTAATGAATCCGGCCTATATTCCCTGGTGCTGTCATCCAAACTCCCGACGGCCCGCAAATTCAAACACTGGGTCACGTCGGAGGTTTTGCCTAGCCTGCGCCGGCATGGCCTGTACGCGGCCGATGAACTGCTGAACAATCCAGACCTGATGATTCGAGCCATGGAGGAATTGAAGGCCGAGAGGGCCAGGGCGAATGCACTCGCTGAGAAAGTCGAGCGGGACGCGCCCAAAGTGCTGTTCGCCGAAAGCGTGGCGGCATCGCAACACTCTATCCTGGTTTTTGACCTCGCCAAAATCTTACGGCAGAACGGCGTACAGATCGGCGGCAACCGGCTATTTGAATGGCTGCGGACGAACGGCTATTTAATCCGGCGCAAGGGCAGCGATTGGAATATGCCGACACAGCGGGCGGTGGAAATGGGACTGTTCGAGATCAAGGAAACCAGCGTCACCCACGCTGACGGGCATGTTACGGTCAATAAAACGCCTAAAGTTACCGGAAAAGGGCAGCAGTATTTCATTAATTTGTTCCTGCGAAAGCCAGTAGCGTGAAAGGGGGTGAATCACAATGGCAAATCAAAAAAATCGTGAGCGCGCCCCGATCACAGACGCGGACATCCTGTCCTATGACAATGTGCCGGTTCCAATCGCGGCGCAGTACATCGGATGGAACGCGAACAAATTGTATTATGCTCTGCAAGACCGCCAGGTGCCGTTTGGATTCGTGGCCGAGCGGGAGAGCACCGCGCGGGCCTGCGGCGCGAGCTGGACATACAACATCAGCCCCGGCCTGCTGGTTGCGTACAAACGGGGGACATTGGTCACAGTCCCACGGGGCGACCTGGCCGCAATCATCCGGGATGTCATGCACAGCGGACAGTAAAAAAACCGCCCTCCCCGTTGGCGCGAGGATGGACGGAAAGAAAAAATACACTGTCTACATTTTAATAGATATTTAGGAGGACGTCAATATGAAAAAATACACACAGGCAGAATTCGACGCGATTCCGGTAGATGGATTCGGAATCAAGCGTTGCCCAACCGGCGATTACACAGCAATCAACTGCTTTGGCGCAGGTTGCAGCTTTGGCGAGGGTTGCCGCTTTGGCGCGCATTGCAGCTTTGGCGCGCATTGCAGCTTTGACGCGCATTGCAGCTTTGGCGCGGTCTGCCGATTTGGCGCGCATTGCAGCTTTGGCGAGGTTTGCCGATTTGGCGCGCATTGCAGCTTTGGCGCGCATTGCAGCTTTGGCGCGGTCTGCCGATTTGGCGCGGTCTGCCGATTTGGCGCAGGTTGCAGCTTTGGCGCGCATTGCAGCTTTGACGAGGTTTGCAGCTTTGGCGCGCAGTGCAGCTTTGGCGCGCAGTGCAGCTTTGACGCGCATTGCAGCTTTGGCGCGCGTTGTATTTGCGAATTTGGCCAATTTGTGAGTATGCTATCTGTTGGTGGATTCGGTTCTTGCGGTCGCACAACGTATTTTTTCCTGCTGTCGGATGGGTGCATTTGCGTCAGATGCGGGTGTTTTGCGGGTACGCTCGACGAGTGGGCGGCTCAAGTCAAGCGAACGCACAGGGATAGCCAAATCGCACAGGCGTATCTACTGCTAATCCCAGCGATCAAGGCGCAATTTATGGGAGGATTTTGCAATGGTTGATAAAATCATCACCCGAGAATTTTTAGAGAATGATTACGTCGCGTTGGCGGACTACCGGGCAGAGGAGGTTCGGATTGGGCTCGTCTCATGTAGCGAGGGGATCACGCTGACCATGGAGGAACTGGACGAGTTCGCGAGATTTGTGGACGCGGTTAGAAAGGCGGTAAATGTATGACACAGAAAGACCGTGCGATTTATCGCGGTACCGCAATCGCATTGTGCTGTGTGGCGCTGGCTGCGGTGTACGTAGTATTCTGGTCGCTCCCATTTGAGATCCGCACCATGATTTTAGCGGCGCTGAGTGCTGCATACTCTGGATATCTGTTGATCAGGAGGGGGAAATGATGGCACGGAATAGAAAGCGCCACCCCATGATTGGCAAACAAGTCCGGTTTACGCCGTCATACATGGATACCGGCAGGGCAGAAAAGCATGTTACGTGCACCGGCGTTGTGGTGTGGGTGCACCCACAGGAACGGTTTATGGTGGTTGAGCATAAATGTCCGCCAACCGTATGGAATCGGGGCGGAATCATCCGGGAATGCCTACCGGTCCCGCACACTGTCTAGGAGAGCAGGAGGAATATAAAGCAATGAACAAAATCCATCTAAAAAGCCTTGATATCAGCTATTTCAAAGGCATCCGTGCATTACATATCGAATTTGACAGCGGCCTGACTTCGATCTACGGCGATAACGCCACGGGCAAGACCACGGTATACGACGCGCTGACCTGGCTGCTGTTCGGCAAGGATTCGAGCGGGAGCGCCAAGTTTTCCATTAAGCCAACCGGCATTCCCGGCGTCACGCCGACGGTCACGGCCCTCCTTGAAATCAACGGCGAGCCCATGAAACTATGCAAGACGCTGCGCGAGAAGTGGAGTAAGCCTCGCGGCTGCGCGGTCGCTCAGTACGACGGCGACACGACCGAGTATACCATCGATGATGTGCCGCGCAAGGAGGGCGAATATAAGCGCATGATCGCCGCCATTATTGACGAAGGCGTTTTCAAGTTGCTGACCAACGTACACGCATTTGCGCGTGACCTTCCCTGGAAGGAGCGCCGGAAGCAGCTGGCTGAGGTGTGCGGCTTGCCGGATGATCGGGAAATCATGGCGGGACAGTTTGACGAGCTGGCCGGTTTGTTGGGCCGCCGGACAGTAGACGAGTACAAGGCCACGCTGATGGCCGAGCGTAAGAGCACAAACAAGACGCTGGACAGCCTACCCATCCGCATTGACGAGTGCGAGCGCCGGGTATCCGAATTGGATGTGCTGGACTATGACAAGGCACAGGCGGACAAGAGCGCACTGGATGCGGAAAAGGGCGCACTACTGGCAGACCTGTCCAGGCTGGACGGCGGATCGCTGCTGACGGCTGCTGAGGCCGATTGCCGCCGGTACGAGGCCGATCTAAAAACATTGGACGCTGCGAACGCCGCGCACCGGGCGAGCCAGAATGTGCCGGTGCAGGACGACCGGCCCGCGCTCAGCTCCAAAATCAACGAACTCGCCTGGACGCTGAATAATCTGGACAGGATGGCTGAGGACTGTGAAAAGCACATCGAGGCCGCAGACGCGCAGTTGGAGGAATACCGGGCAGTATGGCGCAGCATTCAGGCCGAAACTTTTACTGGCGGTATTTGCCCGACCTGCGGGCAGAAACTACCGGCCATTGAGGCGGCACAGGCCAAGGCCAAGTTTGAACAGGACAAGGCCGATCGGAAGGCGAGATTGGTAAAGGACAGCGATTTGATTAAGCAGAATCAGGCCGCGCAGAAGGCACAGCACGCGGAACTGAAAGAAAAAGCCGCGCGGGTACGTGAGGAATATGAGCAGGTCAAGGCGCAGCTGGATGCCTACGTGCCGCCGGAGGCTCCGGTCATTGAGGATTTGCCAGGTTACAAGGAACGCCGGGAAGAAGCCGCGAAACTTCTGGACGAAGCCCGAGAAAATGTGTCCAGAATTCAGCATGACCAGCAGGCCGAACGCACCCGGATTCAGGGCCAGATCGCTGAGACAGACCGGGAACTCACACAGGTTTCTCAGGTGCTTGCGGCAAAGGCCCAGCTGGACGAGACCCGCGCCCGCGTGGACGAGCTCAAGGCCGAGCAGCGCGCACAAGCGACGGCCCTTGAAGAAATCGACCGCAAACTTGCAATGTGTGAGGAATTTTCCCGCTATCGTTGCCAGTTTATTACCGATTCCGTGAATAGCCGATTCAAGCTCGCGCGGTTCCGCCTGTTTACCCATCAGATTAACGGTGGTGTGGCTGACTGCTGTGATGTGATGGTGGACGGCGTACCCTATACCGATCTCAACAACGCTATGCAGATCAATGTCGGCCTGGACATCATCCAGACGCTGTCGGAACACTACGGCCTGCGTGTGCCGCTGGTCGTTGACAATGCTGAATCGGTTACAAAATTACAGGAAATTGACACACAGGTGATTCGCCTTGTCGTGTCGGAAAATGATAAGGAGCTGAGAATTGTATGAAGCTGAAAGATAAGGTAAAGCCCGCCGTCCCGCCGATGGAAGCAGGCGTGTACATGGCTGTGTGTGTGGCGGTTGTGGACCTGGGAGACCAATACAGCGAAAAGTTCAAGAACACCTCGCGCAAGGTCGTGTTCGCCTTTGACATCCCCTCGGAAACCGTCGTAATTGACGGCGAGCACAAGCCGCGGCAGTTGTCCAAGCGGTGCACATTCTCCGTGAGCAAGAAGGGCGCCCTGAACAAAATGTTGAACGCCTGGCTGAACGCCAATATGAGCGAGCAGGAGCTCGGAGAAGTTGATCTATTCTCCCTGATTGGCCGTGGCTGTCAAATCCGTGTGACGGTCTCCGAGGATGGCGCACACAACAACATTGAGGATGTGATGGCATTGCCCAAGGGGATGCCTGCGCCGGAATCTGATACCCTGCCGGTCACCTATGACATCGACGAAGATGGTTTCTCAGGTCCCAAATGGGATGCACTTCCTGCCTGGATGCGTGAGGCCATTGAAAAGAGCGACCAGTACCAGAATGACCCGCCGGACAAGCCGTTGGATATGCCCACTGAATCCACCGCACAGGAAGGGGCGTGCCCCATTTGACCTTTCGCAGTCTGGCAAGCAGCTCCAGGGGCAACGCGTACATGGTGAGCGACGGCGAAACTGTCCTGCTCTTGGAATGCGGCCTGCCGTATAAGAAGCTGGCCGAAAAGTCCGGATTTACCCTCATGGACACCGCCGCTTGCTTTGTGACCCACGAGCACAAGGACCACAGCAGCGCGGCCGGGCAGCTCATCCGGCACGGCGTTCCGGTGTACATGTCGGAGGGTACGGCGCGGGCGCTGGAACTGTGGGACGCGGAGGTCATCGAGCCGGGCCAACCGGTCACATTCGGCGCGCTGCGCGTTATGGCATTCCGGGTGTCGCATGATGCGGCCGACCCGGTGGGATACCTGATCGACGACACGCGCACCGGGGAGCGCCTGTTTTTTGCAGCGGATACCCGCGGGCTGTCGTACATCGTCCCACGCCTGACCTACATAGCCGTCGAATGCAATTATGAGGAGAGCCTGCTGGCCGCGTCCCAGCGTATTCCTGAGAGCCTGAAAAACCGTATCCGGCACAGCCATTTCGAGGTTCAGGACGTGATCCGCTGGCTCAAAAAACAAGATCTTTCCCATGCGATGACCATTTATCTGTTGCACTTGTCGGCTGGGAACAGCCGCGCGGCGGAATGGCAGCAAATGTTTGCCCGAGAATTTCCGGGCATTGAGATTAAAATTTGCGAGGAGTAAACGACCATGAATGAAAAACATTACGACAACCTGTACGAGATGGCACAGAATACCAGCGAGCCAGGCGCACGTCTGTATGCGGAACTCGCTGCCATCCGTTTCACAAACGCCGACAAATACAGTCAGGACAACCGGTCAGAGTTCATCCGGAGTATTGCCATTCTCTACAACATGCTGGACATACTCTGTATTGCGCTCGACTGTGAGGATGAGGTACAGGACATGGCAGAGCAACTCGCGGCCGAAAAGGTTCTCCCTAGGGCGTGACGTGAGTGGGGGCGGCTACGGTCGCCCCGGCCTTTTAGGAGGTGAGAATTTGGCCGAGAAAGACAGTTTTGTGCTGTACAACAGCTATTATGATTTGCTCGAGGATTTGGACATGGAGCAGCGCGGGACGCTCTTAACGGCAATCCTGGAACATTCGCGGGGCATGGATCAAACGGAACTCGACCCCATTACCAAATTGGCATATCGCGTGATTGCGTCCCAACTAGACCGTGATCGAAAAAAATGGGAGCGCACCTGTAAAAAACGCGCGGAAGCAGGGCGGCGGGGAGGTCTAGCAAAAGCTAGCAAGGCTAAGCAAAACCTAGCAAATCTAGCAAAAGCTGGCAAAGCTAAGCAAAGTCTAGCAAATCTAGCTGAATATGAATATGAATCTGAATATGAATCTGAATCTGAAAATGAATATGAAGATGATTATGAATATGTCGATGAATCTGAATCTGAATCGGCAGGTCGAGACGATTCGACAGATTCGATCAGAGAAGAATTCAAAAAGGCCTTTGGGAGAGATCCGGACAAGCCCTTTACAGCTGGCATCAAGAGAAAGCTCGCTCAGGTCAGTAAGGAGGATGTGCTGGAAGTCATCAAAATCGCAAAGGGCAAACAGCCCGGAAATCCCGAGGCGTACATTATGGCCGCGCTCAAAGACAGGGAACAACGTGGGGAGCCGCCCGCCCCGCCGACAGACGCCGACCGCCCGCTTGAACAGTGGGAACAGGACTGGCTGGCAGAGGTCCAGCGCCGGAGAGCGCAGAGAGGAGTGGAACAGGATGACTAGATCCCCTTGTGAGACCTGCGCCGAGCGCGAGACGTGCGAGAAAGGCGGATACCGCTGGCGGGAGTGCGAGCGGTGGCGCGGATGGTTCCGCATGCACTGGCGGGCGGCACGGAGGCTGTGGAGGACGATGTTGGGAGGAGATGGGACTGATGGATGAGATTAGACGCGCCCTGTTGGGCGATAAAGAGGCGCAGGAAACAATAACAGCGCGATATGAATTACTCCCCTGCCCATTTTGTGGCGGCAGGGCGTATCTGTTTGTGCAAAATGGCGTGCGTGTTATTTGTCCCAAGTGCGACGCATCATCAAAAATTTTGGTCGATGGGCGCGGGCCGCGTGGTATCACCGGAAACGCGACGAAGGCTGTTGTGAGAGCATGGAACACCCGCGCACCTATCCTGAGCGCGGAGGAGATAGAGATGCTGGAGGGGATGGAATGAGTAGATACGACGTTTTATTTATGAACGGAAAATCTCTAATGTTCTGGGCACTTGAATGGTTTTCAATGAGTAATGATGCGTTTTTTGCTTGTTATGGATTCAATTTTAACCCTCACAATTATTCAGGACTTTATGAGCAAGCGAGGGCACGATATTTTTCGAAGGAGGGGCAGCCATGAGCATGACGCGGGAAGAAGCAATTAAAGTCTTGAACAATTTTCCGATAGATTTTCGGAATTCTGGAGGCTTTGAAGCGATGGAAGCCTTGAAAATTGCTATCTTAGCCCTCCGCCCCGTCAGCCGGGAGCAGGTGGAGAAGGCGTGGAGGGGTAAGTGGATTGGCATGACCGATGATGACGGATGCACATGGTATGAATGTTCCAGATGTGAACATGACCTTGATAGTTTGGAAGAACTAAATCATTTTTGCCCTGCCTGCGGCGCTCCTATGACGGACGAGGCCGTACAGATGGTGATGGAGAGAATGGAGGAGATGAACCGTGAGAATAATTGATGCTTACAGAGCAATTGACATGATCGATGAATGGCTAGACAGCGTTGGGACAGTTTTGGTAGGTAAGGGGTTGTCCAGCTACGGAGAATTGATTGGATGTATTGAGGATACACCCACTCTCACCCCGCCGAACGAGCCGCTGACGCTGGAGCAGTTGCGGGAGATGAATGGGGAGCCGGTGTGGGTGACGTCTGCGAGAGAGCGTGGGAATATACCAAGTAGATGGGTACTGTTTGCCGGTGTGTCAAAGTCAAAACGAAACTCGGACGTATTCGTGTTTGCTACGACAGGTGGGATTGGTCAGGGTTATGAGGCCGCCAATTACGGAAAAACCTGGAACGCCTACCGCCGCCCGCCGGAGGGAGAGGAGGACACATGATGGCACAGCTCTATAAAATGACGCTTTATGTTTGTGACCTAGAAGAAAATTTGACGTTGGAGGAAATCAAACAGTTAATAGACGAACGAGCACTGGATGGAGTTGCTGTGTCTTGTATTACCCACTATGCCAGCGAAAAAACCGGTCCATGTATTGAGTGGCAAGATGATGTTGACCTGAACTATCTGGATTCCACTACAGAGCAATGGGAACGGTATTTCAAGGAGGAATGAGCGTGGAGAGATTGACTGAAAGACTAGAAAACGGGGTTATTAATGTCAAATACGCAAGCCAGCATGAAACTGCTATCCATCGCCTCGCCGTCATCGAGGCCATCCTGGGCGATGAGTACGACCTTGACCGACTGCGCGAGCTGGTACAGGCCGACCGGGAGGGGCGGTACGTGGTTCTGAAATTTGCGCCAGGGTCAAAGGTTTACAGGGTTTGGTTTAATCCTAGAGATGGAAAGTTCTTTATTACGGAACACATTATGCAATCGAAGGAAATGTGTTTAGAGGCAGAACTTTGGAACGATGCATACAAAACCAAAGAAGAGGCCGAAAAGGCGCTGGAAGAAATGGAGAAAAACGAGAATGGCTGAGTATATCGAGAGAGAAACAATGATTCAGGCTATCAGAGAATATAGCGGGCTTTTCCAGTATAGTCCATCGACCAATCACATGATATTAAAAATGGAGGCGGAAAAGGTCGCGAGAGCTTTAGAAGCCGCCGACGTTGCGCCGGTGGTGCATGGGCGGTGGGTTTACGGTGAGGATGTAGACATACAGTGCTCCGTTTGCGGGGCAGATGCATTTACCGAAGGAGATTACAGACAAGTAAAGTCGCGATATTGCCCCAATTGCGGCGCGAAAATGGATTTGGAGGACTGACCATGAAAAAACTTGCTGAGCTGAAACTGGGTGCACACTTCATGTACGGAGGCGTTGAATGGGTCAAATTTGAGGACATCGGCGCAGGAACGCTTTGTCTGGCGGCGGAGCCTGTTTTTCTCCGGGCATTCGATGAAGAGAACTGCAACGACTGGCGGAAATCCTCTTTGCGCCGGGAACTGAACGGAGTGTTTCTTGACGCGCTGGTTTCGGAGGGTGCGAACCGAGCCGCGTTCCTTGATTGGGAAAGCGACCTGACCGCCGACGACGGAATGACCGACTACGGGACTGCCACAGACAAGATCGCCTTGCGGTCCGACGCGCTGTGCCGAAAGTATCGGGACATCACCCCGCACGTTGACGCGTGCTGCTGGAACCTGACCCCGTGGACGTGCGACGCGTCCAGCTCTTGCATCGTCCGCTACGTCGATTCCTCCAGCGCTTTGCGCTGGGTCAGTGCGTACAACGGCGACAGGGGCGTTCGCCCGCTTTGCTATCTGAAATCTGAAATTTCGGTATCTATCCCCAGAGAGGACGACGAAGAAGAGCAGGCCGCGCGCCGCGAAGAAATGAAGCTGGAAGCCGCCCGCCTGATGGGTTACGAGGCGATTGAGAACAACATCCCAGCACCGGAGTGTGGCTCACGAGAGATCAGCCACCTCATCACCGGCGACGAGCTGCTTCGGCAGACCGCAGAGGAGGCGGTAGAGCTGGCACAAGCCGCGCTCAAGGTCATCCGCGCAGCCAAAGGCACAACGCCCTTAGACGGAGAGGACGCGGTGGATATGCTGGTCGAGGAGATTGCAGACGTGCAAAACTGCATTGCCGTACTGTCCGAGCGCCTGCCGGGTCTCCAGGACAAGGCGAACAAAATCTCGGCTGAAAAAATGAAACGATGGAAGGAAAGACTTAGATGACATACAGCGACGAAATCAAACGGTACTTAGATTGGAGGTACGGCGGATGTCGATGCCTGGAAGACGGGCGTACATGCGGGAAATCCTGAGAGAGTATCCAAGAGCCAAAACGAAGCCCACCGGAGACCGAACGAGCCGGGAGAACAGACTAGTGGAGATTGTAGACGATACGCTGGCTGAGATCGAGCGTATGCGCGACGGACGGCACAGGGTGGAGCTTATCCGCCTGACGTACTTTGACCGCTCTCACACGCTCTACGGGGCGGCGATGACCATACCGATCAGCGAGAGGCAGGCCAAGAAGTGGAATAATGCGCTCATGATGGTGATGGCTGAAAAAATGCAGCTGCTGTAAAAGTGTGCACTTTTTATCCACTGAGATTTGCTACACTATACCTAGAGGGCAGGGATACCACCACAAAACACCTCATTTTCCGCCGTCCCTGCTCTCAGAAATCCCCCTATTACCCGCCCTGCTGACGTGGGGCGGGGATATATAGCCCGCAACGGTGCACGAGCCTGCGCGGGCGGATGCAGTGGTTTTTCTCTTTTCATGCCTCCTCCTTATGTCTATGGGCCGCTCGGCGGCCCTACATGCCCCAAAACCGCGCATGAGCGGGGAAGGGCAAAAATCCAATGAGAGCGAAAACCTCCATTGATGCTATATTTTGTTACCTGACAGCCGGGAAAGACCGGCGGCATATATCTCCTTTCACATAGCCCCTTCGGGGGCACACGCGGGCGTAGCTCAACAGGTAGAGCGGCGGCTAGTTAAGCCGTGTCGACATTGGTGATACTTGATTGTACAAACTTTTAGATTAACCACCTAAAAGCAAAGTCTTTGCAAGGTGCTGGTTCGAGTCCAGCCGCCCGCGCCGATATGCGGATGTAGTTCAACGGCAGAACGTCGGCTTTCCAAGCCGAACGCGTGGGTTCGATTCCCGCTATCCGCTCCAACCCCAGACGGGGGCATATCTCCAAT
>ERZ1090866.121-NODE-121-length-34164-cov-17.419801_pt1 | contig 34164 bp, 30 predicted proteins | sample MGYA00478477_ERZ1090866 | MGnify/ENA primary metagenome ERZ1090866 (study PRJEB33644, sample SAMEA5815737) | chicken gut metagenome | biome: Chicken; feature: Gastrointestinal Tract; material: Caecum | place: Ireland | collected 2019-01-01 | study: A study of the... | reverse complement strand
CCAGACGGTATATCTGTGGGGGAAAACCACTGGTCCATTCTCCGTTTTGGACCGGCGTAATAAGATTTTCCAAAGGCACGGTTTCCGCTTCCATCTGGGAACCGCTCAGAGAACCCGCGTCATGATGCAGTTCCCGTATTTCCGGTTCTGTAAAACGCTCTCTTATTTCATCAAAATTTACCGCAGCATTAACTCCGTTGAAGGTAATAAAATGCAAATCCGGATCCTCATGGAGTTCTCCGTATGCTTTGGCTGCGTTAGAAATAAAATTTGGATCGGTAAACTGGCTGGCAAAAGCGCTGGCTGTCTCTTCGCTGCCGATGGCATAAGCCAGTTGATAGTAAGCGTAATCCCCCTGGACACTGAGGGACAGACTCTCGGTGGAAGTGTCCGCGAAATAGCTGGCAATCAGCGTCCCCTGCCAGAAGAAGACGGCGAACTGGGCGATCAGCACCAGGGTCACCAGGACGCTGCCGGACAGGTTATGCTTCAGTTCTTCCCATACGTTTCTCAAACTATCACCCCCTCTTCACCCAGGTTTCAGGCTCTCTTTAAAACGATTTTCTTCCCGGCTGTCTCCGGAAAAAGGCGGATGGCAGCCACCGCCATTCCTCCCAGCAGGATTCCCGCCTCCGCCGCGATGCATTCTGTCAGACGGACGGCGGTGACCACATGCAGGCCTGTCAGCACGCCCAGCAAAACCCCTGCCGCCAGCAGGGACACCCCGCTGATCTTCAGATATTCCCCCAACACGCCCAGCAGGATCCTCCCGCCGGAAAAGCCCAGCATTTTTTTTACATGGATCTTCTGGACACGGCTCCTGGCCCAGTAGCTGCAGGCCAGCACCATGTTCAGGATAAACGCCAGGACAATGGCAAGGTATATTTTTTCAATGGTATCTACATAGACCTTGGTAAACCAGCCCGCGCTGATTCCTCCTCCGCTTTCCTCCTGAGGAATTTCTATTCCGGACCAGGGCTCGCTCATCACTTCTTTCATCAGATCCACGTTCTTTTGGATAGACTCCCGGCTGGTTCCGTCCACTACGTAGGTCCCCGCCGCCTCCGACAGTTCCGCGGCGGCCCCCATGGGGATCAGCTGCATCCGGTCCAGCCGGGTGGGCTGGGCGCTTCCCAGCACACCGATCACTTCAAAGGGCTCTCCCAGGATCTCAATGTAGTTCCGCCCGTCTTTCCCATACAGATCCTGCCGCAGATTCCTGCCGATCAGCGCGATCCTTTCCTTCCCCAGGCTTTCCCCTTCTGTGAAAAAGCGCCCGGAGAGCAGGGGAAACCCGCGGTATTTTCCCTCATAGAATACCCCCCTTGTATCGATCCCCACTTCCAGATCCCGGCGGAACAGGATGCCGTTTTTCCAGTTCCCTTCCTCCAGGATATCCAGGATCCCGTCCCAGTTTTCCTCCGTGCAGTACAGGGAAACGGCCTCCTCCGAATAAAAGCCCCGGCTGCTCTCCTCCAGCTCCTGTCGCGTCTGCAGGTTGACCAGGACTAAAAAGGCGGCCGTAAACACAAGGGCCATGTCGAGGAACAGGACCAGGACACTTTTCCCGATTTTTCGATGGAACAGCTTCATCCCGTCTTCCCCCCTTCCTGCTGGTTTTCCTCTGGCTTATGGATCCCTTTCGCCTCAATGTACGCCATCACTCTTCCCTCCTTATGATCTCTTCAATGTCCACGGTCCGCAGCTTCCGGATGAAGACCAGGGATACCAACGCCGCCGAAAAACCCGCCAGAGCCAACGTCACCAGGAAAAAACCCATATGGTTCCGGATCTGGGGCATGAACTGCCAGACCGTCAGCAGGAGCCCGGCCCCTATCACCAGAGCCATTTCCAGGAGAAACGCCGCCAGGATAGTTCCCGTGGACTGGCCGTTCATCATCTCGATCCCGTACCGCTGCAGGTTCCGGTTCAGCTTGGCGATCATGCTCATGCAGATGCCGGAGACCGCCAGGACCGCCATCACCGCGCTGGCTCCCAGAAAGATCCGCATGGTCTGCTCCGATTCCTGCTGGAACAGGACCACTCCATAGGATGTCCCCGATATCATCTGCGGCTGCAGTCCGTTTTGGTTGAAAATGCTGCTGACCTGTTTTGCTGTGCGGTTGATCTCGGACCGGGAGGCATCCAGGGGCAGCACGATGGTCCCGTTGATGCCTTCTTGGTAATTATTGATTGCAAAGGTCTGTTCCTCCTCTGTCTCCGGCGCTCCCATATAAAAATACGGGGCGATGACGGAATGGTCCAGCTGTTTCGGCCCATTGGTTTCATAGTTTCGCACTGTATCCGTGAGCACGGTTGTATTTTCTTCCAGAATCCCCACGATCCTTAACTGAAAATCCCCGAACAGATACCCATTTAACGTTTCTCCCGGATGGTATTTTCCGCTGAATGCGTTTCCCAGCAGGACCGGGATTTCCTCCTGCCCTTTTTGGAAGACAAAATCCTCTTTACGGAAAAGGGACCCTTCTGACGCCTTCAGCCCGAAGCGTTTCATGGCGTTTTCATCCATGCGCAGGCCCTGCCCGGAAAACACGCTGGCGATATTCCCGATGGCATACGTAGCCATCACATCCATCAATTCCGTTTCCGACTGGTCGTAATACCCCGGATACTCGGACTGGCTCAAAAAATCCAGGAGTTCGGAATCCTCAAAGCGCTGGCTCAACTCCCCATAGTCCAGCTTCAGGTCTGTCGAATTGATGTTAAAATATTTATTTCCCAGTTTCTCGTGGAGATCCCGGTAGATCCTGTCTAAAGCCGAAATCGAATCCAGATCATCCAGCTGCTGCAATGTAGCATTAAAATCCTCCCTACTGTTATCTCCCATATAGTGGTAACTCAGTTGGTAGTACAGCCCGTCAGCCTGCCTGCTGCCAGACGATCCCATCGGAATATCCACAAAATAGCTGGAAATAGCGGTACCCTGCCAGAAGAAAAGCGTAAAGAGCACAATCAGGATCAGGTTGACAAATACGCCGCTTTTTAAGTTGTGCCACAGTTCTTCAACGATATTTTTCACCTGCCTTCTCCTTTCTCTCTTTTCTTTTTAAAAGTGAGCAGAAGAAACTTCTGCTCACATACAAAATAATTAAATTTTTATTTACTTACTGCACATGTCCTATTTCGCAGTCATGCACATACTGAATTACGCCATCCAAAAAAGCAGATTTAGCACTTTCATTTGTAGATCCTATAAAGTTCCTATAGCCGTAATTAGATTCGTCGGCGTTTATTACTCCTGCAACCAGATGCGCATTTACAGCAAACCCCCGGTCATCATATGCACTCCCGCCCTCTGTAACGGCAGCACTTTTGGTTCCTTCATATACTCTGTACTCATTAAAATGTTCCAGGTAATATGTTGCTCTCGCCGCTTCTGTTGCCGCCTGTACCGGAAGGATAATTGATACTGCCATTACTCCCACAGCTGCAGCCCCGGATATTTTTTCCAAATATTTCTTTTTCTCATAGGATTTCCCCCTTTCAGTTTGATTGATAACAATTTCCCCGCATCCTTCATTTTTCTTAAACCACCGAACTCCCTCCCTTCTCCTCCCGGGCAATAAATTTTCTCAAGGCGAACCTGCAGGTTGCTTTTCTTTGCTTCAGATATCTCTTTTGCCCTCCTTGAAAATATAAACGACATCTTTATAAGGTGTTCATATAAAATCAGAATTTATTACAAATAAAAAAATATTTTTTTAAATTTCATCAGTTCTTCTGAGTATTTTATCTTTTTAAATCGCGCCTTTAACACATTGGCCGATTTTCGGAATTTCATTTGGTATTCAATATACCAGCCAAATATATTCTTTTTGTATTCATTTCGGTTTTTTATAAAAAAATTTCCGGCGCGGCGGACCTCTGTCCAAACCGCGCCGGAACTGTTGTTTCATTTTTGATTGCCTGAATTTGTCTCTCAGACAAGTTTTTTAATATTTGTTAAAAATTTATCAGTCCTTGGAGCCACACAACTCCTTTAAAACGACGTCCCACCTCCGGGATTCCATACAGGTCTTTTTCATTGACGCAGATATCCAGAGGAATGTCGTTGGTCGTGATTCCCAGCTGGTACAGCTTTTCTCCGGTCAGGGAATTGACCGTGGTACTGCACTCTGTGATCTCTCCCATAAGATTATACTGGTCGCACTCGATGCCGTAGGGCATCAGGTAGGAATCCACAATGGAATACACATCCTCATGCCGGATTCTCCGGGAGATCATGGTATAAATATCGATGTCCTCCATGGTCAGGCTTTCCATAGCCTCCTCATCCCCGTTTCTGGCAGCCGCCAGCAGGGAATTTCTCTGCTGAGACTGCTTCCGGTCCGCCTCCAGCTGCTTCACATCTTTCCGCAGGGGCAGCAGAATGGTTCCCGAATCCGCCAGACCCGACAGGGACAGGGAGGTATTCAGTTCTCTCAGCATTCCCTTCCGGCAGACATTAAGATAATCTCCGGCATTCAATAGATAAAAGATCAGAGAGATTCCCACCCGCATATCATCGCAGGCTCCCGCGAAGGATTCTTTTCCCGCGTGGCGTTCTACTATGATCTCTTCATGGGAGGTGATCTGAGAGCCGGAAAAATAGGGAAAATAGTACTCCATCTGAAACACATTGTTTTCATCGTACTCCCCGCAGACTGTAATGCCGCAGTCATAGCCGAATTCTTTGGAAATTTCCGCGAACAGATGGCCTTCCTCATTCTCTACGATCTTTTTTCTGTCGTAATGTTCTGTTACCTCCGCCAGAATCTTTTCCAGTTCGCTTTTTCTTTCCAGCCTGGAAAATCCCACGGATTTCAAATATTTATGCATAATTTCGGCGCCTCCCTTCTGACTGTTTCAGTCTCTAACGCCTCAGGTCTTTTACTTTGAGGGAATCAGTTTTTCTTTTCCTCCCATGTATGGGCGCAGAACCTCCGGAATGTTGACAGAGCCGTCCTCATTGAGATTGTTCTCCAGAAAAGCGATCAGCATCCGGGGCGGCGCTACCACGGTATTATTTAAGGTATGCGCCAGATACTTTCTGTTTTCACCCTGAATCCGGATCTTCAGCCGTCTTGCCTGGGCGTCTCCCAGATTAGAGCAGCTTCCCACCTCAAAGTATTTCTTCTGTCTGGGGGACCAGGCCTCCACGTCGCAGGATTTAACCTTCAGATCCGCCAGATCTCCGGAGCAGCACTCCAGGGTTCTCACGGGAATATCCATGGAGCGGAAGAGATCCACCGTATTCTGCCACAGGCGGTCGTACCAGATCTTGCTCTCCTCCGGTCTGCAGACCACGATCATCTCCTGCTTCTCAAACTGATGGATCCGGTATACGCCTCTCTCCTCCAGTCCGTGAGCGCCCTTTTCTTTCCGGAAACAGGGGGAATAGCTGGTGTAGGTCAGAGGCAGCTGCTCCTCCGGAATGATCTGATCGATAAATTTACCGATCATGGAATGCTCGCTGGTGCCGATGAGGTACAGATCCTCTCCCTCAATCTTGTACATCATAGCTTCCATCTCGGAAAAACTCATAACCCCTGTCACCACGTCGCTGCGGATCATAAAGGGCGGAACGCAGTAGGTAAAGCCTCTGCCGATCATAAAATCTCTGGCATAAGCGATTACCGCGGAGTGCAGCCTGGCGATATCCCCCATCAGATAATAAAATCCGTTTCCCGCCACTCTTCTGGCGCTGTCCAGATCAATGCCGCTGAAGGATTCCATAATGTCTGTGTGGTAGGGAATTTCAAAATCAGGTACTGCCGGCTCTCCGAATTTCTCGATCTCCACATTTTCGCTGTCATCTTTTCCGATAGGAACAGAGGGGTCAATGATCTGGGGAATCACCATCATTCTTTTTTTAATTTCTTCCTCTACTTCCTTTTCCCGGGCGGAGAGCTCGTCAATTCTGGCTCCGGAGGCTGCCACTTTTTTCTTAACTTCTTCCGCTTCCTCCTTTTTCCCCTGTCCCATAAGTTTTCCGATTTCTTTGGAGATTTTATTTCTCTCAGCTCTGAGAGACTCCACTTCCTGCTTGATCTCTCTGTTTTCTTTATCCAGAGCAATTACCTCATCTACCAGAGGAAGCTTGGTGTCCTGGAATTTATTGCGGATATTCTGTTTTACAATTTCCGGATTCTCTCTTAAAAATTTTATATCTAACATGTTCTTTTCCTCCACCTGATTGTTTTCTATCGGCTCTGCGTTACAGCAGTTCTTCTTCTGTGCTGACAGCCTGCTGCAAAGCTCTGATCTCCTCGTCGCTGAGCATAATGTAGGATTCTCCCTTCACGATTTCTTTAATATAAAGGAAGCAGTTGTCTCTGCTGTGAATGGCATTGAGAATGAATCCTGTATTGGATCGGTCCAGCATAGCCAGGGCAAAGCTCAGTTTTCCTCCTACATCGTCAAAGGCGTCATATTTCACGATTCCGTACCGGGTCAGGGTCTTTCCCTGTTTTCTTTTCAGCTCTTTAATATCATGCTGCTGATTTTCGGAAATTTTCATCAGTTTCTCGATTTCCCGAAACTTCTGTCCAAAGGCTTTTTCCATGGACTGCCCGTCTTTTCCTTTCATAAACAAACGATACCGTCTGGTCAGCCTGCTCAGTCTGATGGACATGCTCACGGTGACTACTGCCATAACTGCCACCAGGATAATCAGAAGGATTACGATCATCCCCACATCCACGCCGGCCCTTTCAAATAGAGCGCTCATCTGTATTCTCCCCTTTATTTTATTGTTTCAAACAGCTCCAGAATACGTTCCAGTTCCTCCTGGGAATAGTATTCTATTTCAATTTTCCCTTTGTTTCCCTTCCCCCTTGAAATGGCGACTTTGGTTCCCACAATGCCCTTCAGTCTTTCTTCCATCCGCTCATATACGGCGTTCATCTGCTCATCCGCCGGTTTTTCCTGTATTTTCTTTGGATTCAGGATTTTCTTTACCAGTTTTTCCGTCTCTCTGACGCTGAGCTTCTCATCAAATACCTTCTGAGCCGTCTGATACTGAAGTTCCGGATCCTCCAGACTGAGAAGCGCCCTGGCATGTCCGCTGGTAATCATATCTTCCACCAGCATTTTCTGTACCCGTTCGTCCAGTTTCAGAAGCCGCATGGAATTTGTCACAGCCGCCCGGCTTTTAGATACCCGCTCCGCCACCTCATCCTGTTTCAGGTGAAATTCCTCAATCAGTCTCTTATAAGCGTATGCTTCTTCGATAGAATTCAGGTTTTCTCTTTGAATATTCTCAATCAGAGAAATTTCCACCGTCTCCAGATCCGTAAAATCTTTGATAATCACAGGGACTTTTTTGAGCCCGGCAATTTTTGCCGCTCTCCACCGCCGTTCTCCGGCAATGATCTCATAAAATTTTCCTTTTTTCTGTACCAGAAGAGGCTGCAGAACGCCAAACTGTCTGATGGATTCCGCCAGTTCTGTCAGAGCGTCCTCATCAAAATCCTTCCGGGGCTGCTCACTGTTTGGAACAATGTCCGACAATTTTAATTCCAGTTCCCCCGGTTTTTCTACGACCTTCTCCACAATTTTTTCCACTACTTTTACTTCTGTCTTCTTATCCGCGCTGTCCCCTGGGTTTTTCTGTGGAATCAGAGTTTCCAATCCCTTTCCCTTGTTCAATCCGCCTTTTCTGACACTCATTCTTCATCCTCCCTGTTTACCACTTCTTCCGCCAGCAGACGGTAGCTCTCCGCTCCCGCCGACCTGCTGTCATAGAGATTGATGGGCAGTCCGTAGCTAGGGGCTTCCGCCAGACGGACATTTCTCGGAATGATGGTCTTGTAAATTTTCTGATTCAGATTATCCTTCACATTTTCCACAACCTGCAGGGAAAGATTCGTTCTGGCGTCGTACATCGTAAAGACCACGCCTTCCACTTTCAGCTTATCATTCAGTCTTTCCTGAACCAGATCAATGGTGTGCAGAAGCTGGGCCAGGCCCTCCAGCGCATAGTATTCACACTGAATGGGCACCAGCACTGTGTCCGCTGTGGTCAGCGCATTGATGGTGAGCATATTCAGAGAAGGAGGACAGTCAATAATAATGAAATCATAAAGTCCCCTGACTTCATCAATATTTTCCTTTAATATGTATTCCTTATTTTCTATACCAATCAGTTCAATTTCCGCCCCCGCAAGATTTACATTCGATGGCAGAAGATCCTGGCCGTTATATTCCAGATGAATGATGCAGTCCTCCAGTGAACATTCTCCCAGAAGAAGTTCATACACTGTCTCCTTCAATTCATTTTTTTCAATGCCCAGGCCGCTGGTGGTATTTCCCTGGGGATCAAGATCCACCGTGAGAACTTTTTTCCCCATTTCAGCCAGACACGCGGAAAGATTGATGGCTGTGGTGGACTTTCCAACCCCGCCTTTTTGATTCGCGATTGCTATCGTTCTTCCCAAAAACATCTTCTCCTTTCGCGGCATCCCGGATACCGCTCTTTGATTATAGCATTGTTTATTGTGAATAGCTACTGGAAATGTTTCACGTGAAACATTTTCTACATATTATCTAAAAACATCTCTACAGCAGTTTTAATCCGGTAAAAAATGCCTTTATCCCTATTTGTTCAATCGCTGCAGGAAGGAAAACAGAGGGGCAGCCGGAGCAATGTTTCACGTGAAACATTTTAATTTATTTTTATGTTTCACGTGAAACATTTTTTTCATTGCAAGCCTGGTTTATTTCTATTATAATGAGATTGGAGTCAAAAGTTCCAACTATAATTAATGGATAACTTACCTATCCAGTCAGAGGAGGAATTATTTTTGAAAAAGCGTGGAAAAAGATTTGCTGCTTTTCTTTCAATACTGGCCGCTGCTTCCGCGGCTATTTACGCGGTCAATAAGATCATCATTCAATCCGCGACTGCCGGACATCTTCTAAAAAAGGATTCTTCCGTCTTTGCCTGGCGGTTTGGAAATGTAAAATATACAAAAACAGGAAAGGGCTCTCCGCTGCTGCTTCTTCACGAATTGAGCCCCTGCAGCAGTTCCTATGAATGGCATCGGATCCTCAGCGCTCTTTCCACCCGCCATACGGTTTACTGTGTGGATCTCCCTGGCTGCGGATTATCAGACAAGCAGAATATTACTTACACAAATTTTTATTATGTACAGTTTCTGGTTGATTTTACAAAATCAGTAATTGGAAGTCCCACAGATATTCTGGCAGCAGGTCTTTCTTCTTCTTTCGCGATTACTGCCTGCAGCTACGAACCGAAATTGTTCCATAAGCTGATTCTGATTAATCCGACGCCTTTTTCTGTTTTATTGCAGATCCCATCGAGAAGAAGGCGGATTGCCAAGGCGATGCTGGAATGTCCCCTGACGGGAACTTTGCTGTATCACCTGATCGTATCCAGGAGGAGAATTCAGCGGGAGTTTGAGGAGCGGCTCTTTTTCCACAGGGAAAAGGTCAAACCGGAGTATGTGAATGCGTATTATGAAAGTTCTCATACTCACAATTCCAGCGGTAAATACCTGATGTCCAGCATCATCGGAAATTATATTTACCTGGATATCCGCCACGCCCTGCGCTCCATAGACCAGGATATTGTAATTCTAGGTTCTTCCGGTCAGGAATATATGGGCGCCACTCTTTCAGCCTATCAGGAGGTAAATCCCGCAGTGGAAACTGTGATGATCCCCGAAGCCAGCCATCTTCCTCAGCTGGAAGCTCCGGAAAAACTGCTGGAGCATTTAAAGATTTATCTGTGATTTTAACGGAGTCAAAAAGCCGGGAGGCTTTTCCTGTAAAAAGGAATTCTCCCGGCTTTTTTATATTTTCAGAAGGCTGCCCTGAAAATTTTGTTTTCAGGACCAGACAGCCTGATACGCTTCGATGAGTTCTGAAACGCTGTTTTTATTGACCAGTCCCGGCCTTCCCTCTTTATCCGAGGCAAGATAAAAGTTTTCGTCATAGGGCGTGTAGCTGACGGTAAAGGTTTCACTTTCTGTTTCGACAGTAATGGTGATTTCCGCCGTTTCTGAAGCCGACAGGGACGGATCCTTGCTCTGCGCGCTGATCCCTGAGGCACTGTTCAAAAAATCCTCTGTTTTGTCTTCATCCAGAAGGGTTCCGCCGGAGGTGTAGGTGACTTCCGTTTCTGTGCTTCCGTCCTCCTGTTCCTGTTCCTCTGAATGCCTCTCAATGGTACGGATCTCTCCTTCATAGGAAACTTCTACCCGCTTCAGATTGTTCATGGAGATATATCCGATCTCTCTGCTCCAATAGCTCACGGAATTATTTTCCAGAGCGGATGAGAGACTCTCCGAGGATACCCGGTGAACCTGGCCGGATCCTTCCGTCCTCACATAATAGTTTCCATTTTCATCCTGATTGCCCACATACAGTGTAAAATTCTTTTCTACTGTCTCCGGCTCCTCCTCTTCTTCTGAAGAATCCGAAGAAGTACCGGAATCCTCCTCTTCTTCCTCTATCTCTTCTTTGTATCTGATATAGATTTCCGCCGCCGGCTGATCCAGTCCATACACAGAAAGATCCTCCGCGTTATAATCCATAAGGCCGGAATACACCATTCCGGAAAGGGTGGAGGCAAGACTGCTTACCTGCTGATACTCCGCGGAATAGGAAATGCCATCCTCTCCTGTCACCGACCAGTTGGCTTCCTCCTCCTCATATGCCAAAGTATAACTGCCCTGCGCCTTTTTCACCTGGATTTCCACTATATCAGAGCTGCTGACGGCGGGATAGGCTTCTGACTCTGCCAGCTCCATGACGCTGCCAGGCAGAATGGAGGACAGATCCGAGGCTGTCACATAGACTGTATTGGGCGCCTCTGCCAGAGAAACATAATAGTCCCCTGTGCTCTGGTTCCGGCTTCCCACCAGAATCTCTGTCTCCGTTCCGCTTTCATCTGTCAGCCGGATGGTATTGGAAGGCTCCTCTAACCCATACTCGGATAGTCCATCCACATCCTCCAGCTTCCTTTTGGCAGTAAAGGAAAGCAGGTCATTCAGAAGTGTTTCCACAGCCTCCTGGTTCACAGGAAATTCACTGTCCTCCTGATTTTTCCATTCATCCCCATCTTTAGAAAATTCCGCGAAGTTATCCCCAATTTTAAAAGAGAAATTCACAATACTGGAGGCATCCATCTGAATCACATCCATGCCGCCGCTTTCTGCCTCCTCCGCCTTTTCATTTCGGTTTTTTAAAAACAGATACAAGAGCAGCAGAAGCACAAAGATTACAGCCAGATATATCATTCGATTCCATTTACTCTTTTTTTTCACTGTTTTCTCCTCCTGATCCATATCACAAAACCTGCCGCCAGAAACGCGCCGGGAATCAGAATCATAACCACGGTTCTCCAGAACACTGCGGACTGCTGGGTATAACTGAGATAATTCACGGACAGGGATTTTGCGGGAATAGAGATAGCCTGGCCGGCGTCAATCCCGCACAGTTCTGTAATTACATTGGTAAGCAGTTCCGTATTGCCGTTCATCACCAGTTCATCATAGTCGTCATTTACCAGGGTAGAAGAAGAAAAATATACCAGCTGTGTTTCTCCGTTTTCCACTTCCTCCGTAACAGAAACTCCCACCCGGAAAGATCCTGTTTCATCTCCCTCCTCCTGAGTGAGAGAGATCCTTCCGTTTTCCACCTGTTTGATATAGCCGCTTTCCGTGGTGGAAAGAATCGGCTGGATCTCCAGGCTGTCTCTGTAGGACTCTATCTCACGGATAGCCTGAGCGTTCTGAACCAGCACATAAGCGTCCGCGCTGAGGGAAGAAGCATAGGCGGATTCTGTACTGATTTCCGGAAGAAACGCGTTAGGCCCAAGCTGTGTATAATGGTTTGCGTCTCCTTCCATGACGATTCCGGAGTCCTTTTTCAGTCCGTAATTTTCCAGTACGCGTCCCAGATTTTCCATTTCATCCACTGTATAGTCTGTAAATAATAATACATTCCCGCCATTTTGCAGATAATTCAGTATTTTTTCTGTTTCTTCCGAAGAAAAATCCTTCTGAGGGGAACAGATAATCAGCGCCGCCGCATCCTCCGGCACGCTTTCCATGGTCACCAGACTGAGATCCTCCACGGTTATATTATTTTTCGTCAGCGCGTCTGTAAAATTTCCGCCCAGCTCCTGTTCCTGATGGCCGGTGAGCTGATAGATTTTCATGGTTTCCTCGCTGGTTACATAGGAAATAGCGCTGGTCAGCTGCCCCTCCCCGTCAAATTCATCGTAGTAATAGCTGGAGCCGTACATATCGCTGTAGGATACAACTTTGCTCTTATCCCCGCAGACAACAATTACGCTGTTATCCGCCAATTCCTCGTCCGTATACTGGGAAGCAAATTCCGGGTGGAGATCCGGATCTATTTTTTCAACCGTAAGATGAGAGGACAGTTCGCCATAGCGATCCACCAGTTTGCTGATGAGATCATTCTCATTTCCCCCTGTGACAATGTAATACAGCTCCACATCTTTCTCCAGATTGCCCACCAGTTCCTTTGTCTCGTCTCCGATGCTGTACAGTTTTTCTGTACTGGCGTCCAGCTCCATGGCGGAGGCGGGAAGCTGTCCCGCTACCAGATTGACTACTACGACCAGCAGGATGACAATGGCTGTCACCGCGAATGAATAGGAACCATATCTGAGATTTTTTCTGCGCTCTTCACCGGATACCGATTTTTTTAATTTTTCTTTCAGATTCATCCTTCTTACCTCCTAGATCCAGCGCCGTTTTTCAACCTTCTGCACAGATAAAAACAGAAAGATTACAATGACGGACAGAAAATATATGACTCCTTTTACATCAAAGATTCCATTGATAAAATTATCCGTATGGCTGCTGAGATCAAAGGCGTCCAGAATTTTCTGCACAGCTCCTTCAAAAATGGAAGATTTTACCAGATATAAAACCACCAGAACCGCTTCCGCGGCCAAAGCAGCCAGCCCTGCCGCCAGAGCGCTGCGGATCATGGAATACAGCCAGAAAGCCAGAATCAGAATCACAAGAAACAGAATAAAAAAGGAAGTGGATGCCGTGTCAGAGATTAAATTGGACAGATTCCGCACCATATTGGATACAAACAGCAGGGCAAAGCAGATAACCGCCGCAATGATCTGATTTTCCGCGAGAGAAGAGGCAAAGACGCCGATAGCCAGTTCCGCGCTTCCCAGAAGGAAAAATCCGGCCACCGCCGTATAATTGGAAACAAAATTAATGGTTCCGAACCGGGACAGAATCAGCGGATAGAAGCATACCACCAGCATGGAAATCAAAAAAACCGACTCCAGAGCAAAATATTTTCCGAGGATTATATCTTTTACACGAACCGGCGAGGTGAGAAGCAGCTGATCGGTTTTCTTTTTTCGTTCTTCCGCCAGGGTGGACATACTCAGGATCGGTGCCGCGATTAGAAGGACGATGGACGCGCTGCTCATGGCAGGACCCAGTTCCGGATAAGAATAGGAAATATTGTAGAAGGTATAATAAATCCCGCATACCAGGAGAATAAAAAAGATAAACACAAATCCCAGCATGGAGGTCATATAAACCCGGAATTCCTTTTTAAATATCGCTTTCATGGTCCTCTTCTCCTTTCTCCTCTTCCCATTTTTCCGGAATGCTATCATTTTCCTCCGAAACCAGCTCCTCCCGCGGGATTTCTTCCTCCATTTCATCCTGGGTAAGTTCCAGAAATACATCTTCCAGGGACAGCGAGGAATACTGCATTTTCAGAATAGGACATTTCAGTTCAGACATCTTATAAAATACCGCTTCCCGGATATCCGCTTCCGGATTCGTTTTTATTTTCACGTCCACACAGTCCTTTTCCTCTGACATCTGATATTGAACATCCTGGATCTCCTGCAGCATTCCCACAGCGGAGACAATGGTTCCCATGGCTCCTTTTACTGTCAGATCCAGAATATTGGATCCCTGGGTCAGGCGGCTGAGATTCTCCGGGGTATCGCTGGCCGCCATTTTTCCATGGCTGAGAATCATGACATAATCGCAGACAGCGCTGACCTCTGTGAGTATATGGGAACTCAAAAGCACCGTATGTTTCTTTCCGAGATTTTTCATCAGCTCCCGGATTTCAATGATCTGCTTGGGATCCAGTCCCACAGTAGGTTCGTCCAGAATCAGAATTTTAGGGTTTCCGAGAATGGCCTGTGCCAGTCCCACTCTCTGGCAGTAGCCTTTGGACAGATTTCGGATCAGCCGGCGCTCCATATCCGCGATCCGCGCTTCCTCCAGAACTCTGTCCACCTCCTCCGCTCTGTGTGCCTTTGGAATACTTTTCAGCTCGGACACAAAATCCAGATATTCCCGCACCGTCATCTCCGGATACAGGGGCGGAATCTCCGGAAGATACCCGATGCATCGTTTCGCCTCCTCCGGCTCCTCCATAATATCGTGGCCGTCGATGACCACCGTTCCCTCGTTGGGGGCAAGATATCCGGTAATCATATTCATAGTGGTAGATTTTCCCGCTCCGTTAGGTCCCAGAAACCCTGTGATCCTCCCTTCCTGCACCGTAAAATTCAGATGATCTACGGCCACATTGTCCCCGTACCGCTTTACCAGATTCCTTACTTCAATCAAAAGCGTCTCCTCCTTTTTCTTTCTTCCCCCCTGGATGCCGCGGACATCACTATTCAAAAGTTTACGTCCAAATTATGTGTATTATCTGTTTTCTTTTTGAAGAAAATGTGAAAATCTGGAAATATCCGTATCTCTGCACTATACTTATGCGGGGCCTGTTCCTTTTCATTCTGTTTTCATTAAAAAAAGAGACAATCTCTCAAAGAAAGTGAGATTGTCTCTTTCCTATTTTTTTCTAACTGAAGATTAGGCTGTTGTCAAAGATTGTGCCGTCATAGCTGTATTCATCTTCAAAAATTCCGTCCATATCCCGGTCGTTCAGAATCCGCATACTTTCCTTTACCCCGTCATCATCTGTATCGTAAAATCTGCGTATTTGCATCCAATCTACAAATCCATCTCCATCCATATCCCGAAACAGCTGCTGCTCCTGAAGAGAACTTTCGCTGGGCGTGGACACCATCTGAACAATCTGCACCCGGTTTCTATTGGTATAATCCGCTTCCCCGGTATCAAAATCAAGAACCTGATAATCCGCGTATAAATATTCCGCGCTGAACTCATTCCTTCTCAGATCCTCTCTGTTGCTGACTTTGATCTTTATTTCATCCATGGAGCCGCTGTAATCGCAGTCTCTCCATTCCATCTGAAAATCAACGATTTCTGAATCATTTGCCTCCATAACAATCATATAATCAAAAACACCGTCCCCATTGTAATCCACTTTTCCCCATCCGGTGTTTCCGTCCATGCAGGTGATCTGATCTGTTTTTCCATCTTGATTGGAATCTTTGACTTTTTCGTTTCCTGTAATATTCATGCTGTTTATAACAGCCTCCCCGTCAAAAAACCAATAATCCAAAATAGGAACAGGCTGCGTATAGTTTCCTTCCTCTACATAAAATACCGGGGCCTCGCCTCCCGGAAATACAGCTTCCCTGAGACTGGAAATGGGTCCTGAGAAGCTTTCCTGCGTTTCCTGCGTTTCCTGTGTTTTCTGGAAATCAAAACTGTCATTTTCTTCCAGGGAATCTGCGCTGTCATTTTCTTCCGGAAAATCCCAGCTGTCACTTTCTTCCGGAAAATCCCGGCTGTCACTTTCTTCCGAAAAATCCCAGCTGCCATTTTCTTCCGAAAAATCTTCCCGGCTGCTCTGTTCTTCCTGCCGTTCGCTTACTCTTTCCCGGTATAATGACCAGGCGGAACCGCATCCTGTTGCTGCCAGCATCATGCCGGCCGCTGTCGCCGCCGCTAAAATTTTTTTCTTCATTGTGCCTCCCTCTGTTTTTTTCGCCGCAGTCTGCGGCAAAACGTTCATTTAAAACAATTATACAGGCTGGAGACACATTGAGGTTCCCAAAAATTTTAGGAAACTTTATACCAGTGGTTCTCTGGCGGGAATTCCGGCTTTTCTGGGATATTTTTTCGGCGTAGGCTTTATTTTTTTGATACATACCAGGGACCGCTCCATATCCGTGCCGGAAAGGGTGAAAAACTGTGTCTCTTCCGGTTTTCCTCCCAAAAGCTTTAAGGCCTGTTCCGCTCCTTTCAATTCTTCTTTTACATTTCCGGATTTATAGGAAATGAACCGTCCTCCGGTTTTCACAAAGGGAAGGCAGTATTCTCCCAGAAGATTCAGGTTAGCCACCGCTCTGGAGACACAGAAATCGAAAGCTTCCCGGTAATCCGGATGTTTCCCGTAATCTTCCGCTCTTCCGTGAACCGCCTTGATTTTTTCAAGTCCCAGCTTGTCTATGGCTGCCTGCAGAAATTTTACTCGTTTACCTAGAGAATCCAGAAGACATATGTCCAGTTCCGGAAAGGCGATCTTCAGGGGAATTCCCGGAAATCCTGCCCCGGTTCCCACATCTATGAGTGTTCCCCTGAGAGTTTCCTCCTTCACGGCCCTGACCAGGGACAGGCTGTCCAGAAAATGCTTGGCCACCACCTGGGAAAATTCAGTGATAGCAGTGAGATTCATAAAGGAGTTCCACTCTGTCAGAAGTTCATAGTAGTCCTGGAACTGCTGACGCTGAGTCTCATTTAAGGAAATGCCCAGCTCTTCCAGGCCCTGCTCAAAACCGGTCCAGTCGTAGATGTTTTTTTCTTCCATGGCGGCTTACTCCTCCTCTGCTGTTTTTTCTGTCCGGCGGTGTGCTTCCAGATATACCAGGAGCACGGAAATATCCGCCGGGGAAACTCCCGAGATCCGGGAGGCCTGGCCTATATTGGCGGGACGGTAGGTTTCCAGCTTCTGTCTGGCCTCGATCCGCAGACTTCCCACCTCTTCATAATTCAGATCTTCCGGGATCTTTTTTCCCTCCATTTTTTTAAACTGTTCCACCTGCTTCATCTGCCGCCGGATGTATCCCTCATATTTCATATGAATATTGACCTGCTCCCGCACACGGAAGGGCAGATCCGGACGGTCCGGATCCAGCTCCCTGATCTTCTCGTAGTCCAATTCCGGACGGCGGATCAGCTCCGCCAGGGAGCAGCCGCTGCTTAAAGGCGCGGATCCCTGCTCCTCCAGCACCTTTTGCACCCAGGGGCTCATGCCCACAAAGGTGCGGGACAGGCGGCGGATTTCTTCCGTGATCTGCCGCTCTTTTTCCAGAACCGCCCGGTATTCCTCCTCAGAGATCAGCCCCACCTGATATCCGTATTTCCGGAGGCGCAGATCCGCGTTGTCCTGCCTCAGCAGCAGGCGGTATTCCGCCCGGCTGGTCATCATACGGTAAGGCTCATGGGTTTCCTTGGTCACCAGGTCGTCGATGAGGACGCCGATGTAGGCTTCCGACCGGTCCAGGATCAGAGGTTCTCTGCCCTGAATTTCCATGCAGGCGTTGATGCCTGCTATGAGTCCCTGAGCCGCCGCCTCCTCGTAGCCGGAGCTGCCGTTAAACTGTCCTCCGGAAAACAGTCCCCGGATCTTCTTAAATTCCAGGGAAGCTTTCAGCTGTACGGGATTGATGCAGTCGTATTCAATGGCGTAAGCATTTCTCACAATTTTGGCGTGCTCCAATCCCGCTACTGAATGGTACATAGCTTCCTGCACGTCCTCCGGAAGAGAACTGGACATGCCCCCTACGTACATCTCGTTGGTATACAGCCCTTCCGGCTCCAGAAATACCTGATGCCGGTTTTTATCCGCGAATTTTACCACTTTATCCTCAATGGAAGGACAATATCTGGGCCCTGTCCCCTGAATTCTCCCGGAAAACAGGGGAGAGCGGTCCAGATTTTCCCGGATAATCTCATGGGTTCTCTCGTTGGTGTAAGTCAGCCAGCAGGAAACCTGGGAAATCTGCACGGATTCCGGATCCGTGGAAAAAGAAAAGGGAACTACCCGTTTGTCGCCAAACTGCTCCTCCATTTTGCTGAAATCAATGGATCTCCTGTCGATTCTGGCGGGAGTTCCCGTCTTGAACCGAAGCATTTCAATGCCGTTTTCTTTCAGAGAATCCGTCAGGTGGGTGGCGGCCTGGAGTCCGCTTGGGCCTGTAAAAGTACTTACCTCCCCGTAAATGCAGCGGGCATTCAGGTACACGCCGGTGCAGAGGACAGCGGCTTTGCAGTAATAGACTGCTCCGGATATAGTTTTTACTCCCTTCAGCGCTCCCTCCTCCACCAGAATTTCTGTCACCTCTGTCTGGCGGATGGTCAGGCGGTCAGTATTTTCCAGCACCTTCCGCATGGACCGGCTGTATTCGCTTTTATCCGCCTGAGCTCTCAGGGAATGCACCGCCGGCCCCTTGGACTGATTCAGCATTTTAGACTGAATAAAGGTTTTATCAATGTTTTTTCCCATCTCCCCTCCCAGGGCGTCGATCTCCCGGACCAGATGTCCCTTGGAGGTTCCTCCGATGTTGGGATTGCAGGGCATCAGGGCAATGCTGTCGATGCTGACCGTAAACATCACGGTTTCCATTCCCAGCCTGGCCGCCGCCAGGGCAGCCTCGCAGCCCGCGTGCCCCGCTCCGATCACCGCTACGTCAATATGATGTTCTACATTTGGCATTTTTCTCACTCCCTCCGGACGGCTTACTTTCCTGTACAGAACTTTGAAAAAATTTCATTGATGAGGTCTTCCCCTACAGATTCGCCCAGAATCTTCCCTAAAGATTCGTAGGCATCCATAAGGTCGATGGAATAAAAGTCCTCCGGCATCTGGTCCGCGATGCTCTGTTCCACCAGCTTCAGGCTGCTGTCAGCGGCTTCCAGAGCCTGTTTATGCCGGAGATTAGTAATATAGATTTCATCATTAAAAGATATTTTTCCGTGGAAAAACAATTCCTGGATCTGATCTTCCAGCTCTTCTATTCCTCTGTTCTCCCGGACGGACACAGAAACGATGGGAGCTTCCACCCTGCCCTCCAGATCCTTCTCTGAAACCTTTCTCTCCAGGTCGTTTTTATTCAGCAGCACAATGGCCCGCTTTTCCCGGATCAGCTCCATGATTTTCTCATCATTTTCATCCAGCGGCATGGAGCTGTCCACCATGTAGAGAATCAGATCCGCGTCTTTTGCCTGCTCCTTGGCCCTCTCAATGCCGATCTGTTCCACCCGGCTCTCTGATTCCCGGATCCCGGCGGTGTCCAGAAGACGCAGCGTGATTCCCCGAAGATTGATCTGCTCCTCCACTATATCTCTGGTGGTTCCCTCTATTTCCGTGACAATGGCCTTTTCTTCCCCGGCCAGAAGATTCAGCAGCGAAGATTTACCAGCGTTGGGCCTTCCCAGGATCACCGTCTTGATTCCTTCCTGAAGAAATTTCCCCTCACCGGAACCGGCGATGAGCTTCTCAATCCTCTTTTTCTGCTGCTTTACCGTGTGCTCCAGCCTTTCCCTGTATCCATCCAGGCTCATGTGCTCCGGATCGTCCAGGGCAGATTCAATATAGGCGATCTCATAGAGAATATTTTCCCGGATCTCTTGGATTTCCTGTCTAACAGACCCCTGGAGCTGGCGGAGAGAATTTTTCAGAGCGTACTCATTTTTTGCCTGAATCAGGTCCATTACCGCCTCCGCCTGGGAAAGATCCATGCGTCCGTTAAGAAAGGCTCTCCTGGTAAATTCCCCCGGCTGCGCCGGCCTGGCTCCCGCCCGAAAAGCCGCCTCCAGGATCCGCTTCATGGCCAGCACTCCCCCGTGGCAGTCGATCTCCACCGTATCCTCCCCGGTGTAGGAATGGGGGCCTTTCAGGATCACAGCCAGAACTTCATCAATCCTCTCTCCCTTTTCTTCCACAAACCCGTAATGGACGGTATTCGCCCTCTGCTCTGACAGTTTTTTTCCGTTTTTTCCCCGGTAGATCTGATCCCCCACAGAAAAAGCTTCCTTTCCGCTGATGCGGACGATGCCGATCCCTCCGGGAGCCATGGCGGTGGAAACCGCCGCGATGGTATCTTCATAAACTTCTGACATATATACTCCTTATACGGAAAAAGGGCCGCCGCACAGAACAGACCAGTTCAGAATGCGGCAGCCCTCTGCAGCCTTTATTTTTTCAGTGTGACTACTACATGGCGGTAGGGCTCATTTCCCTCGCTGTAGGTTTCCACATACTTATTGTTCTGAAGAGCGGAATGGATGATTCTTCTCTCATAGGGATTCATAGGCTCCAGAGACACAGGTTTCCGGCTTCTTCTCACCTTGTAGGCAATATTCTTGGCCAGATTTTCCAGAGTTTCTTTTCTCCGTTTTCTGTAATTCTCTGTATCCAGCTTCACTCTGACGTAATCCTTCTGATCCCGGTTTACCACCAGGCTCACCAGGTACTGAAGAGAATCCAGGGTCTGCCCTCTCTTTCCAATGAGAATTCCCATATCCTCTCCGGAAAAATCAATGTCCAGACTTCCAAACTCCCGGTTATACTCCATATGAATGTCCACCGGAAGTTCCATGGCCCGGAACACGCCGTCCAGAAATCTCTGGGCAGAGGCCTTCATCATCACGATCTCTTCCTCTGTTTTTGGAACCGGAGTCTCCTTCCCGGGGGCGGCAGCCTCTTTCCGGGGCTCTCTGCGGGAGGTTTCCTTTCTCTTTTCCGGTTTCGCCTTTTCCCGGATCTCAGCTTTAGGCTTGGGTTCCTCTTTTACGGGGGCTTTCGCTTCTTCCGGCTCTTCCATATCCCAGGCCGGCTCTTCTTTTTTCCGCACTTTAATCACCGCGGGCTTGCTTCCGAATCCCAGAAATCCGGAACTTCCCTCGCTGATCACCTGAATCTCCAGGCGGTCGCTGGAGGCCTCCAGCTCGATGCACGCTTTGGTAATGGCCTCGTCCACTGTTTTCGCGGATACCTCTACAAATTCCATATCCATTCCCCCCTTACTTCTTTTTGCTGTTTTTCAGATCAAACTGCCGTACCATATTGGCCTTGGCTGTAATGCTGTCAGGCCGTGCGTTGTCGTTGTAATATCCCGTAGAATCCTCATTGGCAGAAGCACTGTTCTTATTATTATAATTTTTAATATTCTTTACATTCACATGAGCCTGATTGGTGATCTTGCTCTGAGGCAGACCCTTTTTGGCCCGTTTCTTTTCCTGCTTCTCCTGGCTCTTCTGAATCAGTTCCGCCCCGTCCATCTTCATGATCCGCCGGTTAATCACCACCTGCTGAATACATCGGATCACCGCGCCGGCGATCCAGTAGATCGCGATACCCATGGACAGAGTCACACAGATAAACGCCGAGAAAAGAGGCATGATGGTGTTCATCATCTTCATAGAACTTCCCATGGAATCATTGGGATTGGCAGCGGTGGACTGCTGGGGCATCAGTTTATAGTTGAGCCACTGGGTAAACCAGGCCAGCACCGGAACCAGAACAGCCGCGATCACCAGAAGCCAGGTGCCCGCCGCGATCCCGCTCTGGATTACATCCCAGGGGGACTGGGAAATATTGATTCCCAGAAAACTGTTGATTCTCTCGCTCTGTCCCGCCACATCCGTAATCATGGGCTGCAGGCTGCCGAACTGCTGTACCTGAGCCAGGTTGTCCCACTGATTGGGCTTCAGCATATACAGAAAATCAATAACCTTTGTCTGGGTCAGACTGTCTCCGAAGGAAACGGAGATCTTGTTTGCCTCGGCAAAGGCTGTGAGAACCTCATGGGAATTGCTGATCCCTATAATCTCATTGGCAAGACCGCTGAAAATATTGGCGACCTTGCTGATATACCCGGGAATATGATAGATAACCTGATACAGTCCGAACAGGATCGGCAGCTGGATCAGCAGAGGAAGACAGCTTCCCGTGGGAGAGATGCCGTATTTCTGGTACAGTCCCATGGTTTCTTCCTGAATTTTCATCTGAGTAGCCTGATCTCTTTTTCCCTGATATTTTTTCTGAATTTTCTGGATCTCAGGCTGAATGATGCTCATCATCTTGGACATCTTCTGCTGCTTGATCTGGAGGGGAGTCAGAAGCAGATACGTAATGATGGTATAAAAGATGATGGCAAGGCCGACGTTTGGAATGTGGATGGCATCCAGCACCCAGTAGATGGCGTTCATGATCCATCCCAGAAGCTGGGCGATCCATCCGATCACCGGCGTAGTCGATACGCTAAGTAAAATTTCCAATTTGTTTTCCTCCCTGGATAAACACTCTTCTGTTTACGGCACCGGGTCGTAACCGCCTTTGGAAAAGGGGTTGCATCGCAGAATTCTCCAGGCTGCCAGTAAACCTCCCTTAAGGGCGCCGTACTTCTGGATGGCCTCCAGGCCATACTGAGAACAGGTGGGAATATAAGGACATCTTGTTCTCTTTAACGGCGACAGATACTTCTGATAAAAACGAATCCATTTAATCAATACTGTTTTCATCCTGATTCTTTCTTTCCACAATCCCATGGAGTTTTCCCAGATGGTAAATTGCGCGCTCGATCTCATGGTACGCGCAGTCCTTACTATTTACCCTGGCAATCACCACCATGTCATAGCCAATATGAAATAATTCTTCCTGCAGGCGGTACCCTTCCCGGATCAGACGGGTCAGATGATGGCGCACCACACTGTTTCCCACTTTTTTGCTGACCGAAATGCCGATCCGGTTTCTGCCCAGCCGGTTTTCCCTTACATACATAACCAGATGTCTGTTGGCATAGGATGTTCCCTCGCGGTAGACCAGCTGAAAATCCCTGTTTTTCTTCAAGCTCTCCGAATATTTCATATAAATTCCTCATGAGAAGAGAAAAGACCACAGAAACTGCGGTCTCAGATGTTTTATGCTGATAACTCTTTTCTCCCTTTTAATCTTCTGGCAGCTAAAACTTTTCTTCCGCCCTTTGTGCTCATTCTGGCTCTGAATCCGTGAACTTTCGCTCTGGATCTCTTTTTCGGCTGAAATGTCATTTTCATAATGTCGGCACCTCCTTTATCCTAACCTCTTATTAATCTGAATTCTTATGCATGTTGAGAAAACATCATTTCAATTATATGCATAAACCCCCGGTGCGTCAAGTAAAACTTCTGTTTTTTCATGAATTTTCCCTGACTCTTTCTTTCCTTATTATATATCTGTTTTACGGATGGTTAACGTAAGATTATCCACATTTTGTGGATAACTTGTGGATAACTTGTGAAGAGTGTGTGCATATTTCAAAAATCGACGCTGTTTTTTCCCAGTTTTACTGGATTTAATAGTGTGAATAAAACAAATCACTTATTCACATTTCCTTTTTACAGGGTATTTATGGAAACTGTGAAAGAATTGAACTTTACAAATTCTATTGCGAAAACCCCTTTTTTATTATAAGATATATGAGGATAATTGGGTTTCTGCGCAGACCCTGTACTTAAAATATTGCCGGACCGGAGATGTGAAAATGGATACAATAAAAGAAAAATGGAATGAAATTCTGGAGAGAGTAAAAGAAGAGCATGAACTGGGCGAAGTCTCTTTTAAAACCTGGCTCAAACCTCTCACCGTACATAAAGTGCAGGATCATACCGTGACGATCCTGGTGCCTTCAGAGCGGGTAGGTCTGGAATATGTCAGCAAAAAATACAAACTTCCCCTGAAAGTGGCCATCGCGGAGATCACCGGAGAGGACTGTGACATCGAATTTATTCTCCCTGAGGATATCGAGAGAATGGAACTTTCTGAAAAAGCTTCCTCCGCCTCCTCTGTGGCCGGGCTGAACCCTAAATATACCTTCAGCACCTTTGTAGTGGGAAGCAACAATAAGTTTGCCCATGCCGCCTCCCTGGCGGTTGCCGAATCCCCGGGAGAAATCTATAATCCGCTGTTTCTCTACGGGGGAGTGGGATTAGGGAAGACACACCTGATGCATTCCATCGCCCACTTTATTATAGAACATAATCCCAGCTGCAAGATTCTCTATGTGACCAGCGAGGAATTTACCAACGAAGTGATTGAGGCTATCCGTAACGGAAACAACACGGCCCTCACAAAATTCAGGGACAAGTACCGGAATATTGACGTTCTGCTTATCGATGACGTGCAGTTCATTATAGGAAAAGAGTCCACTCAGGAGGAATTTTTCCATACCTTCAACAGCCTGCATTCCGCCAGAAAACAGATCATTCTGTCTTCTGACCGTCCGCCCAAGGATATGGATATTCTGGAAGAGAGGATCCGCTCCCGGTTCGAGTGGGGGCTGATGGCCGACATCCAGAGTCCGGACTATGAGACCCGTATGGCGATTCTCCGCAAGAAGCAGGAGCTGGAGGGATATGACGTGGGAAACGACGTCATCGAGTATATCGCCCAGAACGTCAAATCCAACATCCGGGAACTGGAAGGTTCCATGAACAAGGTTATTGCCCTGGCAAACCTGGAAAAACGGGAGATCAATCTGGCCCTGGCCGAGCAGGCTCTGGCGGATATTATTTCTCCCAACGAAAAAAGAGTCGTGACCCCGGAGTACATTATCAATGTGGTGGCGGAGCATTTCGATATCACCCCGGAGGATATTAAAAGCGACAAGCGGAGCAGCAAAATCGCCTTTCCGCGCCAGATCTGCATGTATCTCTGCAACGAGATGACTTCCTACAAGTTAAAAGCCATCGGACAGATCATGGGGGGCAAGGATCACACGACGATTATGTACGGCTGCAAAAAAATAGAGGGTGAGATCGCCAAATCCGAAAGCACCAGAAATACCATCGAGCTGTTAAAGAAGAAGATCAATCCTTCCCTTTAATCGTATTGATTCATCCACATTATTCATGTGAATGAAGTGTGGACAATATGTGTATAACTTTCAGTTCAAGTTATCTACATGTTATCAACATGCTTTCTTCCGGTTATCCACATAGTTATAATTGCCGAAAATCCTTTTCCCACAAGGGTTTCCGGGGTTTTTCACAAATTCACACCTATGAAGAAGACTACTACGGATTTTCTTTTTCTTTTATTTTTTTAATAAGCCCCGGCGGGGATCCGCTTTCTGTGGATAACTTTATTCATTGACACCAGAAAGGAGCTGTACCAAATGAAACTCGTGTTCTCAAAATCCAATCTTTTAAAAAGCGTCAGTATTGTCATGAAGGCGGTTCCCTCCAGAACCACTATGCCTATTCTGGAGTGCATCCTCATTGACGCTTCCACCAATACCATTAAATTTACCTCCAACGATATGGAACTGGGAATCGAAACCTACGCGGAAGGACTGGTTCTGGAAAAGGGCGTCATCGCTCTGGACGCGAAAATTTTTTCTGAAATCGTCAGAAGACTTCCGGACAGCGAGGTGACCATTGAGACAGACGAAAATCTGGTGACGACCATTACCTGTGAAAAAGCGAAATTCAACATTCCCGGAAAATCCGGGGAGGATTTTGCCTATCTGCCTTTGATTGAAAAAAATGACTGCATCACCATGTCTCAGTTTACCCTGAAGGAAGTGATCCGTCAGACGATTTTTTCCATTGCGCCCAATGAGAATAACAAGCTGATGACCGGAGAACTTTTTGAAGTAAAAAATAATTTCCTGAAAGTGGTATCCCTGGACGGACACCGGATCGCTATCCGGAAGCTGGAATTAAAGGAGAGCTATCCGGACCGCAAGGTAGTGGTTCCCGGAAAGACTCTCAATGAAATCAGCAAAATTCTCTCGGGGGAGACGGAGGACCAGGTGCAGATTTTCTTCTCCGACAACCACATTCTGTTTGAGTTTGACGACACCAAGGTAGTGTCCAGGCTCATTGACGGGGAATATTTCCGCATCGAGCAGATGCTCTCCAGCGATTATGAGACAAAAGTAAAGATCAACAAAAAGGAATTTCTGGACTGCATCGACCGGGCTACCCTGCTGGTAAAAGAGGGGGACAAGAAACCTATCATCATCCATATCGGGGATGATTCTATGGAACTGCGGATTGATTCCGCTATGGGTTCTATGAGAGAAGATATTGACATTGAAAAATCAGGAAAGGATATTATGATCGGCTTTAACCCCAAGTTTCTCATTGACGCCCTGCGGGTGATTGACGATGAGGAGATCACCATCTATCTGGTAAATCCCAAGGCTCCCTGTTTCATCAAGGATGAGGAGGAGTCCTATATTTACCTGATCCTTCCTGTAAACATCAACGCAGGGAGGTAAGGACGGAAAAAATGGATACAATCAGAATCAGAGATGAATTTATCAAACTGGGCCAGGCTATGAAACTGGCCGGACTGGTGGAAGAAGGGGCAGAGGCCAAGGCTGTGATCCAGGATGGCCGGGTGAAAGTCAACGGGGAGACAGACACCAGAAGGGGAAGAAAGCTTGTTGAAGGAGACATTTTTTCCTTTGAGGGAAAAGACGTGAAGATTGTGAAATAACATGTATATCGAAAGCCTGGAACTGAAAAATTACAGGAATTATGAAGCCCTGAACATACAGTTTGACCCCGGAACCAACATCCTTCTGGGGGATAATGCTCAGGGAAAAACCAATATTCTGGAGTCCATGTATCTCGCCGGCACCACCAAATCCCATCGGGGAAGCAAAGACAGAGACATCATCCGTTTCGGGGAGGAGGAGTCCCACATCCGTCTGTTTCTCATGAGAGAAGGGATCAGACATAAAATCGACATGCACCTGAAGAAGAATAAATCCAAAGGGGCGGCTATTGACGGACTTCCCATCCGGAAGGCCTCGGAGCTTTTCGGACTCATTCATTTTGTGTTTTTTTCGCCGGAGGATCTGAATATTATCAAAAACGGGCCCCATGAGAGAAGAAAATTTATGGACAGCGAGCTGTGTCAGATCAACCGGCTGTATCTGATGCAGCTTTCCGGTTATAACAAAGTGGTGCTGCAGAGGAATAAGCTGCTGAAAGACCTTTCTTTTTCGGACCGCATGCGGGATACCCTGGATATCTGGGATCAGCAGATGATTTCTTACGGGCAGGGGATCATCGGGGAGAGAGAGGCCTTTATCCGTCAGGTGAATTCCGTGCTGAAGGAAATACATAAAAATATTACCGGAGGCCGGGAAGAGATTGAACTGATTTATGAGCCGAATGTGAAAAAAGAAGATCTGGGGCAAAAACTGCTTCAGGAGAGAGAGAGAGATCTGCGGCAGAAAATTTCCACCGTGGGACCTCACCGGGACGACTTCTGCGTGATGGTCAACGGCATTGATATCCGCAAGTTCGGATCCCAGGGCCAGCAGCGGAGCGCGGCGCTTTCTCTGAAGCTTTCAGAAATAGATCTGGTGAGAAGCATGATCCATGACCAGCCGGTGCTCCTGCTGGACGATGTGCTTTCAGAACTGGACAGCAGCCGGCAGAAATATTTGCTTCAGAGCATCAGAAATATACAGACGTTTATCACCTGTACCGGGGTGGAGGAATTTGTGCAGAATCATTTTCCGCTGAACCGTATTTTTCAGGTGGCAGGCGGAACAGTTTCCGTAAACCAAATGTGCGCAGAGCAGGAGGATTGATATGAGCATAGACGGCAGTACGACAACAAACGCAGAATACGGCGCCGATCAGATCCAGATTCTGGAAGGACTGGAGGCGGTAAGGAAAAGGCCGGGCATGTACATCGGCAGCACTTCCGCCAGGGGCCTGCATCACCTGGTCTATGAGATCGTGGACAATTCCGTGGACGAGGCTCTGGCCGGCTTCTGTAAGAATATCGAGGTGTCCATTAACCCGGACAATTCCGTTACCGTCATCGACGACGGGAGGGGAATTCCCGTGGGCATCAACCACAAGGCGGGACTGCCGGCGGTAGAAGTTGTATTTACCATCCTTCACGCCGGGGGAAAGTTCGGCGGCGGGGGATACAAGGTTTCCGGAGGGCTCCACGGAGTGGGAGCTTCCGTAGTAAACGCTCTTTCCAACTGGCTGGAGGTTACTATCTACCATGAGGGAAAGGTTTACCGCCAGCGCTACGAGAGAGGAAAATCCATCTATAAGCTGAAGGTCATCGGGGAGTGCGATCCGGAGAGAACAGGCACCATGGTAACCTTCCTTCCTGACGATACGATTTTTGAGGAGACGGTGTTTGATTTTGATACGCTTAAGACCCGCCTGCGGGAGACCGCTTTTCTTACCAAGGGACTGCGGATTACGCTGAAAGATCTCCGGGGAGAGGAAAAGGTGGAAAAGACCTTTCACTACGAGGGGGGCATCAAAGAGTTTGTCCAGTACCTGAACCGGAGCAAGACCGAGCTGTATCCCGATATTATCTACTGCGAGGGAGAGCAGAACGGGGTGCTGGTGGAGGTTGCCATCCAGCACAATGATTCCTATACGGAGAATACTTACGGCTTTGTAAACAATATCAATACTCCTGAGGGGGGAACCCACATTGTAGGCTTCCGCAACGCCCTCACTAAAACACTGAATGATTACGCCAGAAAAAATAAGCTTCTCAAGGATAATGAGCCGAATTTAAGCGGGGAGGATATCCGTGAGGGGCTGACAGCCATTGTCAGCGTAAAGATCGAGGATCCTCAGTTCGAGGGACAGACCAAGCAGAAGCTGGGAAACAGCGAGGCAAGAGGCGCGGTGGACAGTATTTTAAGCAGCCAGCTGGAAATCTATCTGGAGCAGAATCCCCAGGTAGGCAAGATTATTGTGGAAAAATCCGTTCTCTCCCAGAGAGCCAGAGAGGCCGCCAGAAAAGCCAGGGATCTAACCAGGAGAAAATCTGCTCTGGACAATATGTCTCTGCCGGGAAAACTGGCAGACTGCACAGACAAAGATCCCAAAAACTGTGAAATCTATATCGTTGAGGGAGATTCCGCCGGCGGTTCCGCTAAATCCGCCAGGAGCCGGGCTACCCAGGCGATCCTTCCCTTAAGAGGAAAAATCCTCAACGTGGAGAAGGCCCGGCTGGACAAGATCTACGGCAACGCGGAGATCCGGGCCATGATTACCGCCTTCGGCACGGGAATTCACGATGATTTTGATATCTCCAAGCTGCGCTACGATAAGATCATCATCATGACCGATGCCGATGTAGACGGAGCCCATATCGCCACCCTGATGCTGACGTTCCTTTACCGGTTTATGCCGGAGCTCATCAAGCAGGGGCATGTGTATCTGGCAAAGCCCCCTCTGTACAAGGTGGAGCGCAATAAGAAAATCTGGTATGCCTACAATGACGAGGAGCTGAACCGGATCCTATCAGAGATCGGCCGGGACAACAGCAACAAGATTCAGCGGTACAAAGGTCTGGGAGAAATGGACGCGGAGCAGCTGTGGGAGACCACCATGGATCCGGAAAAGCGGATCCTGCTGCGGGTGACTATGGATGAGGAGGCTTCCTCGGAGGTGGATCTGACCTTTACCACTCTCATGGGAGACAAAGTGGAGCCAAGAAGAGAATTTATCGAGGCCAGAGCCAAGGATGTAAAGAATCTGGACATCTGATAATGCGGAAGATATGACCACGAAGGAAAGGTGATTGCAGAGCATGGAAGATAATATTTTTGACAAAATAGAGGACGTGGATCTGAAGAAAAAGATGGAAGATTCCTACATCGATTACGCCATGAGCGTAATTGCTTCCAGAGCCCTTCCGGATGTCCGGGACGGTCTGAAGCCGGTGCAGCGTAGGATCCTGTTCTCTATGATCGAACTGAACAACGGACCTGACAAGCCCCACAGAAAGTGCGCCCGTATTGTTGGTGATACCATGGGAAAATATCACCCCCACGGAGACAGTTCCATCTATGGAGCTCTGGTGAATATGGCTCAGGACTGGTCCACCCGGTATCCTCTGGTGGACGGCCACGGGAATTTCGGCTCTGTGGACGGGGACGGCGCCGCCGCCATGCGTTACACAGAAGCCCGCTTAAGCAAGATTTCCATGGAAATGCTGGCGGACATCAACAAGAATACCGTGGATTTTGTTCCAAACTTTGACGACACGGAAAAAGAGCCTACGGTGCTTCCTTCCAGATATCCCAATCTGCTGGTCAACGGTACATCCGGCATCGCCGTGGGCATGGCTACCAATATACCTCCCCATAATCTGCGGGAGGTTATCGCCGCTGTGGTGCAGATTATAGATAATCTTGTGGAGTATGACAGCGATACCTCCATGGAAGAAGTGCTGAAAATTGTCAAGGGACCGGATTTTCCCACCGGAGCGGAGATTCTGGGAACCCGGGGCATCGAGGAGGCCTACCGCACCGGACGGGGAAAGATCCGGGTGCGGGCGGTGACAAATATCGAGACTCTGCCCAACGGCAAGAGCCAGATCATTGTCACAGAGCTTCCCTATCTGGTAAATAAAGCCCGCCTGATTGAAAAAATGGCGGAGCTGGTGAGAGAAAAGAAGATCGACGGAATTACCGCCATTAACGATCATTCCAACCGGGAGGGTATGCGCATCTGTATCGAGCTGCGCCGGGACGCCAACGCCAATGTGATCCTGAATCAGCTCTACAAGCATACCCAGCTGCAGGATACCTTCGGGGTGATTATGCTGGCTCTGGTGGATCAGCAGCCGAAAATTCTGAATCTTCTGGATATGCTGAAGCTGTATCTGCGGCATCAGGAAGATGTGGTGGCAAGAAGAACCAGATACGACCTCAACAAAGCGGAGGAGCGGGCGCATATTCTGGAGGGTCTGCTGAAAGCTCTGGATCATATCGACGCTATCATTAAGATCATCCGGGCTTCCGCCAACGCCCAGGAGGCAAAAGAAAATCTCATCCGGGAATTCGGATTTACCGATGCCCAGGCCCAGGCCATTGTGGATATGCGTCTGCGGGCTCTCACAGGTCTGGAACGGGCCAAGCTGGAATCCGAGTTCCATGAACTGGAGATCCGGATCAAGGAATACCGGGAGATCCTGGCGGACCGGAAGAGACTGCTGGGAGTTATCAGAGAAGAGATTCTGGCAATTTCCCACAAATACGGGGATGACAGAAGAACTTCCATCGGATACGATGAATTTGACTTTTCCATGGAGGATCTGATCCCCAGGGAGAACATGGTCATTACTATGACCAAGCTGGGATACATCAAGAGAATGACAGTGGACAATTTCCGCAGCCAGGGCCGTGGAGGCAAGGGAATTAAGGGAATGCAGACCATTGAGGATGATTACATTGAAGAGCTGCTGATGACCACTACCCATCATTATCTCATGTTCTTTACCAACACGGGAAAGGTGTACCGGCTTAAAGTCTATGAGATTCCGGAAGCCAGCCGGACAGCCAGGGGAACCGCCATTATCAACCTGCTGCATCTGCAGCCGGGAGAAAAAATTACCGCGGTGATCCCCATTGAGAAATATAAGAAAAACCATTTCCTGTTTATGGCGACCAAAAAGGGAATTGTGAAAAAAACGCCCATTACAGACTATGAGAATGTAAGGAAGACCGGCCTGGCAGCCATTGTCCTGCGGGATGACGACGAGCTCATCGAGGTGAAATTTACCGACAATACCAAAGATATTATTCTGGTTACAAAATTCGGCCAGTGCATTCGCTTTAAGGAGACGGATGTGCGGGTGACGGGAAGAGTATCCATGGGAGTGAGAGGAATCAATCTCATGGATCACGATGAGGTGGTGGGCATGCAGCTCAACACCCAGGGAGATTATCTGCTGATTGTGTCGGAGCACGGTCTGGGCAAGCGCACCTCCATCGGGGAATTTACCGTGCAGAACCGGGGAGGCAAGGGCGTAAAATGCTATAAGATTACGGAGAAAACAGGAAATGTGGTGGGAGTCAAGGCGGTGAATGAGGACAATGAGGTGATGCTGATTACTACCGAAGGCATCATCATCCGGATTCCCTGCTCCGATATTTCCATTCTGGGAAGAATTACTTCCGGAGTCAAGGTCATGAATGTAGGCGAAAATATTTCCATTGCCAGCATTGCCAAGGTCCGGGAAAAGGAAGAAGAGAAACAACAGGAAGAAAAAGACGGGGTTACTAACAAGTGAGAACAGTAAATGTGGATAAAGTGACGGAAGCAGTCCGTGAAATGTGTATAAACGCCAACTATTTTCTTTCTTCCGACATGCGGAAAAAGTTAAAAGAGGCTGCAGAGCAGGAAGAGTCTCCTCTGGGAAAGCAGATTCTCTGCCAGCTGCAGGAAAATCTGCAGATCGCGGGGGAAGATCAGATTCCCATCTGTCAGGATACCGGAATGGCTGTAATATTTCTGGAAATCGGCCAGGAAGTTCATTTTGAAGGCGGAGATCTGACAGAAGCCGTAAATGAAGGGGTCCGCCGGGGATACGCAGAAGGATATTTAAGAAAATCTGTGGTGGGGGATCCGCTAATCCGGGAAAATACAAAGGACAATACCCCGGCTGTGATCCATTATGAGATTGTGCCGGGGGATCAGGTGAAAATTACCGTCGCTCCCAAGGGATTCGGCAGCGAAAATATGAGCAGGATTTTTATGCTGAAGCCGGCAGACGGACCGGAGGGTGTGAAAGAAGCTATTCTCTCCGCTGTCCGGGAGGCAGGTCCCAACGCCTGTCCTCCGGTGATCGTGGGAGTGGGCATCGGCGGTACCTTTGAGAAGTCGGCTCTGATGGCAAAAAAAGCGCTGACCCGTCCGGCGGATCAGCGCGCAGAGATTCCCTGGGTCCGGGATATGGAAGAAGAACTTCTGAAAAAAATCAACGGTCTGGGAATCGGCCCCGGAGGCCTGGGAGGAAGAGTTACCGCGTTGGCTGTAAATATTAATACCTACGCTACCCATATCGCCGGACTGCCGGTGGCGGTTAATATGTGCTGTCATGTAAACAGGCATGCGGTCAGGACTATTTAGCAGGAGAAAGAGTATGGAAAAACAGATACAAGCCCCTCTTCTGGAGGAAGAAATCCGGGATCTGAGAGCCGGGGATTATGTTTATATCACCGGAACACTTTATACAGCCAGGGACGCGGCCCACAAGAGAATGCAGGAGGCTCTGGACAGAGGGGAAGATCTGCCCTTTGACATCAGGGGCCAGGTGATTTATTATATGGGGCCTTCTCCGGCCAGAGAGGGCCGGCCCATCGGCTCCGCCGGACCTACCACTGCCAGCCGCATGGATAAATACGCTCCCAGACTGCTGGATCTTGGCTTAAAAGGCATGGTGGGAAAAGGAAAGAGAACCAGGGAAGTCCTGGACGCGGTTGTGCGAAACAAAGCTGTTTACTTTGCGGCTGTGGGGGGAGCGGGAGCGCTTCTTTCTAAACGCATCCTTAAGGCAGAGGTCATCGCGTATGAAGATCTGGGAACTGAGGCCATAAGAAAGCTTTCTGTGGAAAATTTTCCGGTGATTGTCGTGGCGGACAGATTCGGAAATAACCTCTATGAAACCGCAATAGGAGAATACAGAACAGAGGTATAAAAAAAGAGACAATCCCATCAGGAATTCTGGCTTTTTAAAGAGCCCGCAATCCGGGGATTGTCTCTTTTATGTTTTAAAGTGCCGTATAAGGCCGGATTATGACTCTACGATCTCCAGTACATCCATGGGGCAGGCTTTGGCGCAGATGCCGCAGGCGATACATTTGGAGGAAACAGGGCTCTCCTCCGCTTTTACCATAACATGGAAGGGGCAGGCCTCCACACATTTGCCGCAGCCGGTGCAGAGCTTTTTGTCAACCATATAAACGCCTTTGGCGTTCTGTTTGATGGCTCCGGCTTCACAGGCTTTGGCGCATTTGCCGCACTGTACGCAGACCATAGGTTTGGGCTCGCCGTTTTTCTCAATGATCTGGATGCAGGCCTTGCCGGGATCCGCGACTTTATAGAAAGCGGTGGAGCAGGCATTGACACATTCCAGACAAGCCATACAGGAGACATCCTTCTTTACTTTCAGTTTCTTCATACAAAAATCCTCCTCAACTGTTTTTTAACCCATCTTTTTATACACATCTGATGCTTTTATCCAGGCATCACATTCCTCCGGTATGTTTTATCATACCAGATTTCCCATGAAAAGTACATAAACTTTGAAATTGTTTATAAAAATATCCCCGGAGAAATTTTACAGAAAAGAGCAGTGAGAATCTTACTTTTAAAGGGCGCGGGCCACAGGGGATTTGGCGCCTGGGGTCATATATAGTGGAAAAAATTAGAAAATTCTACTATATATAGATAAATG
>ERZ1090866.119-NODE-119-length-34294-cov-37.087444_pt1 | contig 34294 bp, 34 predicted proteins | sample MGYA00478477_ERZ1090866 | MGnify/ENA primary metagenome ERZ1090866 (study PRJEB33644, sample SAMEA5815737) | chicken gut metagenome | biome: Chicken; feature: Gastrointestinal Tract; material: Caecum | place: Ireland | collected 2019-01-01 | study: A study of the... | reverse complement strand
CACATAGAATCATTTTAGAAAAGAAAAAAGAACAGGATCTCTACATCCTATTCTTTTTTTGGCACACTGAAAAAGCCTTATGCTATAAGGTAATTCTAAAGTGCCCTCCATTCGAACAATTGTTTTTATAGGTTTTTACTTCTATAAAACCGTTTCTTTTTTCCATATCTTATCCACTTCTTTTCTATCTTTCTAAGTTTATTTTAGCATCTTACCCCTTGCTTGTCTAGATCCATTGATCGGCAAAAATTTATTTCTTAGATGTTTTCATCCAAAGAAAAAAGCTGTTTTGATAATCCTTCACAGCTTTTTTACTGTTTTAAAGAAGTTTCTTTCTTTTAGTTAAATTTTCTTTTTCTTAAGGTGTAAGTTAATCCAGCAGTTGCAAGAACAATTAGACTGATTATGAATACAAGATTAATATCTGATGTATCTGGATTTTCTACTGGAGTTTCTGTAGGAACAGTTTCTTCTTCTTGAACTTCTTTTTCTGCTACAACTAAGTTTCCATTTCCATCATCTACTAATTCTAAATCAGATGGAAGATATTCTGAAACATCACTGGTAAAGCTTCCTCCAGTAATTGATAAGTTTCCTCTTACATCAAGAACTGCATTTTCATCAACGATTTTAATATCATCCGCTGTTTCATAAGATACTATTGTTCCTCCTGTAATTGTTAAACTTACTGATTCTGATTGTCCTCTATCGCCATAACGAATTGCTGAGTTATTAATAGAAGTTAATTTTCCTCCACTTACGGTTGCTTCTGACCAGTTATCTAGGGCATAAGCATTTTCACTTGTGAAAGTACCTCCTGCAATTTCAACAACACAGTTTTCATTGTTTATAACTGTATTGCTATTTGCGGTGTAACTTCCTCCATTAATAAGCATTGTTGGTTTTACGTCTTCTGGTACGCTCTTATCCATATTCACAATATTTCCAATTAATGAAGTATCACTTGATTCATTTGTGAAAGTACCTCCATTAATGGTTAAATTGTTTTCATTTCTTACCACATATTGACTTAAAGTCGTAATAAAGTTTCCACTTTCAATAATCATAGTACCTTGGTTTGTAATAGCACTAAATTTTGAAGTTGCTGCTTGTGTTACTGTACCAGTTCCTTCTTCTGAAGAATCCATAATGGTTAATTTTCCACCATATAGTACTTTAATTGCTTCACACTCTGGAGTGAAGTTTGTAAGAGTATAACCATTTAAATCAAGAGTTACATCTTCTCCTTCATAGATAATAATATCCTGAACAGCATTTCCTGTTAACTTGACATTAAAGGTTCCATCCTCTTCTTTGGTAACCTCTACATTGGTTCCAGGGGTTCCTACATAGAACTGTCCTCTTGCATCTGCTTGTTCACTATCTACCGTCGCTGCATTTACATTTACCATTCCGCAGAATAAGAAAATGGCAGCGATCATAGTTAACAATTTTTTTTTCATTTTTTCTATCCTCCTTACTATAAGTATACCATAACGCGAAAAAAAAGCAACCACTCTCAATCACTTTTTTACTATTTTACTTTCTTTTTGACTGTCATTCTAAGATGATATTGAGGGGAATTTTATAATACTTTCTCTGTGGCATAGAAAACATTTTTCCCTATGATATTATTTTTTTTCAACGCTTCACTTGCCTTAATATGAGTAAGACGTCCATCATAAATGACGGGATAATCTCTATTTTTGGGATCTTTTAAATGATAGATTTGATTTGGTTCTAAACCTAAGAGATTTCCTTTGATAATCATGACATCTACTCTTCCTTCGGCTGGAATTAAAAGTGGGATCTCTCCATGTTTTTGTTCTATTATTTGACATAATTCTTGCTGTTCTTCTTGGGTTAATTCAATCGATAAAGTGATCGCTTGATAACCTAATTGAAATAAGTAATAAGCGGTATAGGAATTATAAACATTTAAACTTGCTCCCCCAATTACTTTTTTTCCTTTCGGAATTTTTATGATTTCCTGTAGAATACTTTTCTCTTTTAAGGCTTCTTTAACCCGAAATAAATTTTTAGGTACTGCTACATATTCCTCTAAGGAGAAAGGTTCTTGTTCTTTTATTCTTTCTTTTTGCTTTTCTTCTTTTTGAAGAGGTTCTTTATAATCATTTCGTCTTAGACCAATCAAACGTTCACTTAAAGTCCTTCGAGCAATATTTAAATCACCTATTCTAACAAAGATATTGTTATCTTTTTCTATGGTGATCTCTTGACAAACAAAAGGAGTATTTCCTAACCTTTCTAATTGTTCTTTGATGCGTTCGGTACTGGTGGGAGCATTTTTGGCTTCCTCCACTACTGTTCCAAGATAGTCTCCTTGATGATTCTTATCATCAATTATACTAAGACTCCAAGGAGTATTTATTTTGGCCGAAAATTTCATACGGACGGGTACCCTTTTCGTGATTTCTTCTGGTAAAGAAGTGATTAATTTTTTATTGGTCGTAAGATTTACTTGATCTTTTGTCTTTAAATCCACTTTGTTTTCAATCGATATGATTTGTCCTTTTTCTCCTTTGGAAATAAAGTTTCCCTTTTGATCGGAAAGATAATTTACAATCATTCCCTTCTTACTTTCTACAAAGCGAATTCCATCTTCTTGATGAAGTTCTTCTTCTAATTTGATTTTGATTTCTTCTTCGGTTACTTCGATCACTTTTCCAATCCGAATGCCAAGATGATTAGGACTTTTGGTATTTACTAAATCCTGATCTTGAAATAAATGTCCTTCGGTATAACCACGATAAAAAAGGCTTTTCAATTGTTCTTGTTCTTCTTTCGAAGATTCTTTCTTCTCTATGAGTTTTTTATAATAGCTTGTAACATAATAAACATAGGCTGGACTTTTCATTCTTCCTTCTATTTTTAAGCTATCTACATAAGGCAAAAGTTCTTCTATTTTTTTACTGGTATTTAAATCTTTCATGGATAAAAGATAACCTTGTTTTAGAAGCTTTTCTCCTTGATATAGTTTGTAAGGAAGACGACAACAACCAGCACACTCGCCTCGATTTCCACTCCTTCCACCTTGCATTTGACTCATATAACACCGGCCCGAATAACTGGTGCATAAAGCGCCATGAACAAAAACTTCTTTTTCGATAGGAATACGGATTGCTTTGATTTCTTCTAAGGTAAATTCTCTTGGAAGTACCACTCTTTTTACTCCTAATTCATAAAGAAGTTCTATTGTTTCTAAACTCGTACTGTTAAACTGGGTAGAGGCATGAATTTCTAAATTGGGATATTTTTCAAGACAAAGGCAAATCATACCAAAGTCTTGCATTAAAATAGCATCGACTCCATTTTGATATAAAAATTCTACTTGGTTTAGAAACTCTTGTACTTCACTCTCTTTAATCAGCGTATTCATCGTAACATAGACTTTGACACCATAGATTTTTCCTAAAATCAAAGCTTCTTTTAATTCTTCTTCGGTAAAGTTAGCGGCATAGCTTCTAGCGCCAAAACTTTTTCCTGATAAATAAATAGCATCTGCTCCTGCATTAATTGCTTGATAAAAAGATTCCATATTGCCAGCAGGGGCCAGTAATTCCGGTTTGTTCATAAGTTGCTCCCTTCTTTATTGATAAGTTTTTCCAATTAGAGTAGCATAACAGAAATTGCATTGAAAAGGGTGGGAATTGGATAAAATTTGAAAGCCAAGAAAGTAAGGGCCAGTTAAACTACTAATATCAAGATTGATATCAACCCAACGCATGTTCCCTGCTCCATTTACCGAAGTCCTATTACTACACTCATGTACCCAACTCGTATTGGTGTTCGCTACAGCTGTTTGCATGGTTATATGATAAGTGTCAACACTATAACCAGAATTTGGATAATCGGCTTCATAGGCTTTTACCTGATACGTTTCATAATGAGTTAGGTCATAATTTTTACTGGTCCAAATGTCGATTCGAGAATTGCCTGTAGAACCGATACTAAAGCCCCAATAATGACGATCACTTTGCCAACTAGAATTCATCGCTGCCCCACTTGTTTTAGGACTTGTCCAAGTTGTATCATGTGATTCATCTAAAGCCATAACCACTTTATCCGGATATTTCCACTTTGGAGAAATAATAACATTTGCTTCGGGCATCGTAAAGCTTGTCGTCGTACTGTCAAGAGAAAGTAAAGTATTTCCTTCGAGATCTTTAATATCCGAGCCTAAATACTGAAAAACAGATTCTGCGATTGGCTCAAAAGTAATGGTATCTCCCGGATCTGCAAAACGCTCAGCACTTACAATCGTGCCTCCTGTTACTTTTTTAGTATCGACTCGGTAAGTAGATGTCTCTGTTGGCGTTTGACTATTACTTCCTTCTAAACCCTCTTCAATATTTCTTTCCTCATAGACCACTTCACCATCTTGCGTACAAGTTAAGTTATAACTATATTTTTCTCCTGAAGTTGTTTTTTGATATAAAACCATTCCATTATCACAAACAACCCCATCTTCTTCAAAAGCATCAATTAAATCATCTTCTATCAAATCATTTAAAGAAATCGTAACTGTTCCCACCCAATCTTTCGTGCCTAAGGGAGTCAAATCTTCCCCTTCTTTGGTCACATAAAGTTTAGCGGCTTCAATCATACTTTTTCCATATAATTCATAAGTACTCTTTTCATTTTCCGCTCTTAAACGATTAATAGATGGAAAAACCATTAATAAAATTAAAGCCAACAACGTGATCGTAACTAATAGTTCTATGAGTGTAAACCCCTTCTCATTCTTCATTTTCTTCACCTAGTATCATCTTACTACAAACTTTATCTTTTGAAAAGAAAAAAGACTACTCTTTCCTGTCTTTCTCTTCTTTATATTCCTGCATCTTATCATTTAAAATCAACATTTTATGATCTAAATCGTTGATGTCAATCGCACATTTATACATATTATCTTGTACTTGTTTCGGAACCGATCCTTGAAATTTATATTGTATTTTATGATCAAGACTAGCCCAAAAATCCATCGCTAAGGTTCTAATTTGAATTTCCGCTTCTACCATTTCTTTTCCATCTAATAAATAAATGGGAACATAGACTAATAAATGATAACTAGAGTATCCACTCTCTTTTGGATGCGCAATATAATCTTTTTTGGCATAAACTTGAATGGTTTCACTTTTCTCGATCATTTCAACAATCTTATAGACATCTGATAAAAAGGCACAGACTATTCTTACTCCTACCATATCATGTACATGCTTTTCAATATTTTCCACTGTTACTTCATAATTTCTACTTACTAGTTTCCTTTCGGCACTTTCTAAACGTTTGATTCTGCTTTTTACATGTTCTACAAGATTATAATTATTTTGTTGTTCATAATCTTGAATTAAAATACTAATTTGCGTTTCTAATGTTTTTAAGGCTGCGGTATATTTCAATAAAAGTCTTTTTAACTCTTTTCTTTGTTCTTCACTCATCTTCATCCCTCCTAAGAGTCAAAAACTAGACTTAATCTTCTTTTAAGTCTAGTGTTTCTATCTCGTCTACTACGGCCATTTGCTGCTCTACGATAATTCGTAATTTACGTTTAAATATTTTAAAGTTTTTTTCTAACTGATCAGCATCTTGTTCGATCTTACTGGCTTTTAAAAGGGCTTCGTTTACGATACGAGAGGCATTGTTTTTGGCATCATGGATAATGGTATTGGCTTCTTCTCTTGCTAGTTGTTTGATGTTATCACCTGTTTTTTCAGCATTGATAAGAGATTTTTTCAAAGTATCTTCGATCGTTTCATAGTGAGATAGTTTTTCTTGTAATTGTTTGATCTCTTCTTTTTGACTACGATACTTTTTCACAATTCCTTCTGTCTGTTTGATGACATCTCCTACAAACTGATTCACTTCTTCTCTGTTATAACCATTTGTTTCATAACTGAATTTATCCATTTTGATCCCTTCCCTTTTAAAGGACTATTTTCTTTTACCAATCAAATTCATCATCTTCTTGTGGTTTTGATTTTTTTGTTGGTTTTGACGGTACGTTATCATCACTGATCTTTCCTTCTACGTCCACATTATTTGGAGTGCATAGGAAAATTCCTCCCCCTAATTTTTGCAAATCTCCGCCTATAGCATAAAGGGTTCCGGACAAAAAGTCAACAATTCTTTTCGCTTGATCAGGAGTTACTCTCTTTAAATTGACTACTACGGCGTTTCGCTCTTTTAAATGATCTGCTATTTGTTGAGATTCTGAGTAAGCTCTAGGTTCAAGAAGCATCATCTTACTACCTGCTACCCCATTTTCATATCCATATTCTTCTCTTGACACTTTATAATACTCCTCCTCTTTTATTTCTTCTTCATCGTCTTCTTTTCCACCAATTAATTTTTTTAATTTATCTAAACCCATATTTATCCTCCTTATATCTTTTATAGTAACATATTTCCTTGCCTTTTTACAAGATCATAATTGTTTTCTTCCTAAACTTGTCCCAGTTGATACCAGATTGTATGAATATCGACGTTATTTGACAATGGAGTTGGATTTGGTGGTAAGAAATGCATTTGAACAGGAATTTGGAAAGCAGTTCCAAAAGCGATACAATTTCCTGGTTTTAAATTTTTTAATTGAAGGGTGATTTCTTGCGAAACATTCGGTACCATTTCTTTAATATATTCGAGATCTTTGGGATGTAATGTTCTTAAAATAAGAAAGTTTGAGCATTGGGAAATAGCAGTATCCGATAATTCACTTGGTCTTTGCGTAATAAGTCCTAATAACACGCCATACTTCCTTCCTTCTTTGGTAATCCGATCAAAAATATTATAACCCAAAATTTCAGTATCTCGATCCCGTTGAACATAACGATGAGCCTCTTCAATGATAATATGAAAAGGAACGCTTCCCCGATTCTTATTTTCGGCGGCTTCTTGAAATAACATTTTAGAAATAATTTTAACAATAACTTTCGCTAAACGATCGTTAATATAATTGATATTAAAATTCACCATTTGCGCTTTTTGATTGTCATAACTTGTCAAAAGACTACGAATATAACCATCTCTTGGAATATAATTAGAAACATCAAAATAAATATGTTCTTTGCTATTCGCTAAGGTATGAAGACGAACACTCAAGACATTCGCTTCATCATAAACTTTATCACTTTTTAAGATTCCTTCACTAATTAAGGCAAAATCCATCGCCACTTCTAAATCTTTTAAGCTATAAGGAATCATCTTTTCTATTTTAATATCTTCGGGATTATCCTCTAAAATAAATTGTTTTACAAAGTTAACAACCAATTCCATTTCTTGTAATTTTCCTGTTTTATCAATGTAAAGACATTGTTTTAAGGTTCTAGTATAACCCGGCTGTACAATTAAACTTTCAAGATTCAAGTCTTTGGTATTAAATTTTGTTAGAACCGCTGTTACTTGATCTCTTATCTTCGTAGATTGATGACCACTTAAGAGGATATCTTCTAAAGCACGCGCTATGATATCATTTTTATAAGGAATCACATCTTCTTCCTCTCCCGTTAAGATCGGAACTAACTTTAGAGCTTTTTCAATAATAGGTAATTGATTCGGCGTTGTGACATCTAAAAGAAGCGCTACATCATCGACATCTAAAAGCCAAAGAGGAATTTTTAAGATCTCTGTATCAGCAAATTCCGTATTGGTCGTATAAGTTTTATAGCGAATGGAAGGGTTTTGTTTCTCTACTTCTTTTAAAGCATTTGTATATTCCCCATAAGCATCAAATAAAAAGATATTCGCTCCTACCGGACTATTGGCAGGATCACAAAAAAGATTTTGTAAAATACGACTGACCGAAAAAGATTTTCCGGCACCACTATTCCCTAAGATGGCAAAATGATTACTAAAGAAAGAATTTACGTCAATATTGATAGGATAGTTTTCATAAATATTGGAATAGCCAAAATTGATCATTCCTTTTTCAAGAGTCGTTTTTCCTAATATTTGTTCTAGCTCTTCTAAAGTAATAATCCGTACCTTTGATTTAAAAGCAGGTTTGGCACTCACTCCCGGAATAAACTTATTTCCTTTTAGTTCCCCTACAATATTTACTTTTAATGTTGTTTTCGTACTGTTCATAATTTCGCCCACTATTTTAGTCGGACCATTTTCAAAAACAACATGCAAATTCATGAGATTTGCTTGTTTCTCTATTTCAATTTCCAAATGAACATAAACGCTCTCATCTCTTATTTCTTCGATCGTTCCTAGCATGATTACACCCTCTTATTCTTTTTTAATTATACTATATTACTCCTTCATTTCCAAGTAGAAAAAATCAAAAAATTAAAAATTGTTAAATAAAATTCAAAGTTCCCGAAAAATTTATAATGGGAACTTATTCTTTTAAAGAACAAAAGTTAATGATATAATATGCCATAACCTGTTTGTCATTATTAAAGGGAGGTATAGAAAAATGACAAAAGGAGAATATAGTCATTTAAGTAATGAACAAAGAAATTTAATAGAACATTTATTGAATAAAGGATACAGTTTTTCAGATATTGGAAAAGCTTTAAATTTAGATAGAACAACAATATCTAAAGAAGTAAGGAGAAACTATTCTGTTAAAGTAATTAAGAATAGCAAACAGCATTGCATAAATCAAAATAACTGTGGTATAGCATTCTGTAATTATGACAAACAATGTTATAAAGGAAAAGAATGTGATAAGCTCTCTAGACCGCCATATGTATGTAATTCTTGTACTAAAAAAGTTGGATGCAGACTTACAAAGCATTTCTATTTTTCAAGTCTTGCCCAACAATTATATGAACAAAGAGTTGTTGATTCTAAAAAAGGTTATGATATAAAAGAAGAAGATGTTGACTTAATAGAAAGAGTAATAGTACCTTTAGTTAAAGATAAAAAACAACCCATAAATCATATCTATGAAAATCATAAAGATATATTGTTTTTTTCAAAACCAACTTTTTATAGATATGTTAGAGAGAATGTTATTTCACTTTCTAACATAGACTTACCAAAACAAGTTAGCTATAAACCTAGAAATGGTGAAAAGAACAATAATAAAGATAGGAAAGTTAGAGCATATTTAGTTGGTAGAACTTTTGATGATTTTATTTCTTATACTACTAAACACCCTAATAAATCAATTGTAGAAATGGATACTGTAGAAGGTATTAAAGGTGGTAAATGTTTCCTTACTTTATTTATAAGAAAAACTTCTTTATTATTAATATTTTTATTAGATAAGAAAACTATTGAAGAAGTTAATAAAGTATTTATCTATTTAAGGAAAAATTTAGGAATAGAACTATATAAGAAAATATTTCAAGTTATACTTACCGATAATGGTAGTGAGTTTTTAAATCCTATAGTATTTGAAAGAGATTTAGAAACAGGTAAAAAAGTATCAAGAGTATATTACTGTGACCCATATAGTTCATGGCAAAAATCCTTTATAGAAAATTCGCACAAAAGGATAAGAATTGTTTTACCTAAAGGAACCTCATTCAACAATTTATCTTTACAACAAGTTAATTATTTAAGAGATAACATTGCAAATCTGTATAAAGATAAAATAAAAATGACACCTTATTTAAAAACTGAAAAAGTTTTTCCAGATTTAATAAAGTGTCTAAATATAAAATATATAGAACCTAACAATATAGATCTATCTAAATCCTCTTTAAAGGAGGTCAATCATGAAGAATGACACAATAATTTACATTGATCCAATTCTTGGTATCTTTACAATTCAAGATTTAGTTAACTATCTTGATAGTCTAATATTAGAAAACCAAACAAATATAAACATATTAGACTCAATATTAAAAAGCACAGAATTGGAAGAAACAGATATTGCATCAATCTTAAATAAATTTGATATGAAATATAATATTAAATTTATAAGAGACATACTAACTGATTCTCTATAAAAAAATACTAAAATTCATATGACAAACAGGTTAACTATTAAGAATATACTACTTATACCAACTGGGAACTTATTTTAATAATTTTAAAAAAATAGGTATCAAAGTTGGGCGGTAGCATGCCCTTTTTTAATTAACGCCTATATAATATCACATTTTTATATAATATGCTATTAGAAATTTAACTTTATGCCGAGAAAACTTTTGACAAATAGGACTGGATTGTTACCTTATTAGTGTTTAATGCTTATTTTTTAACATTTTTGTTGAAAAATAAGTGTTAAAACACCTATAATTAATACAAGGTAGTCCTATTTGTCAAAAGGAAATTGGAATAAATTAAATTTCGGACTGGGAATTTAGTCGTTAAAAAAAGTTCCTTTAATAATTCGGGAACTTTCTATTTAATTTTACCAAAAAAATTTGGTAAAAGTGCTTCGATTCAATTTGTGAAGAAAGAAAAAATTGAATAAGATATTTCGCAATGGTATAATAATAAAAAAAGATAGGTGATAAAGTGAAAGATGCTTATACTAAAGATCAAGAAGAAGTATTAAAAGAATTAAAGACAACCAAAAAAGGTTTGAGTGAAGAAGAAGCAAAGAAGCGTTTCGAGGAAAATGGTCCAAATACTTTGGAGGAAAAGAAACAAAAAAGTATTTTTACTGTGATGTTAGAACAGCTAAAAGATAAGATGATTTTAGTCTTATTCTGTGCTTCTATTCTTTCTTTTTGTCTAGGAGAAGTGGCAGAAGGTATTGTTATTCTTGTTATCATTGCTATCAACGCTATTATTAGTATTATGCAAGAGAAAAAAGCTGTGGATGCCATTTATGCTTTAAAGAGTATGAATGCCCCGCATAGTGTGGTAGTTCGTGAGGGCAAAAAGCAAGAAATTTTAACCCAAAATCTCGTCCTAGGAGATATTGTCTTCTTAGAATCGGGAATGATCGCTCCAGCGGACATCCGCCTATTAGAAGATCATCAGTTGAAAATGGATGAATCATCTCTAACCGGAGAAAGTACAACAGTTGAAAAAGATAGCAATTTAAAATTGAAGGAGGATACCGCGTTAGCAGATCGAGCGAATATGGTATTTTCTTCGACCATTGTCGCTTATGGAACGGCTTTTGGAGTAGTAGTGGCCACGGGAATGGATACCGAAGTTGGAAAAATAGCAAATCTTTTGGAAGAAAAAGACAATCTAGATACTCCTTTAAAAAGAAAATTGAACAAAGTAGGAGAAGTGTTAAGTCTTATTGGAATTGGGATTAGTATTTTAATTTTTATCATAGGTCTTCTTTATGGAAAAGATGTTATTTCTATTTTAATGGTAGCGCTCTCTCTTGCTATTTCGGTCATTCCAGAAGGGCTTCCTGCTACGGCTACGATTGTTATGGCTTTAGGAGTAGAGCGAATGGCCAAAAAAAATGCTTTGGTGAAAAAGTTACCTGCCGTAGAAGCCTTAGGAAGTTCTACCGTAATCTGTACGGATAAAACCGGAACTTTAACGGAAAATAAAATGACGGTAGTAAAATCCCTTTTGTATGAGGATTTAAGAGATCAAAAAAAGAAGAACCAAGTATCAATAGAATTGATTCAGGCTGCTGTATTATGTAACAATGCTTCTTTTTCCAACGAAAAAGTAATAGGTGATCCGACGGAAGGAGCTTTGCTTACTTTTGCTATCAAGAAGCATTATGATGCGAAAAAAATAAAAGAAGAATATCCCAAGTGTTATGAACAACCTTTTGATTCTAATCGAAAAAGAATGAGTATAGTAGTCAAAGAAAAAGAAAATTTTGTCGCTTATACCAAAGGATCACTCGATGAACTTCTTGATATTTGTCGCTATGCAAGAGAAGGAAACGATACCAAGGAATTACCTGTCCCTGAAAAAGACCAAATCAAAAAATATGCAGCCTCCTTGGCAGAATCCGGTCTTCGGGTATTAGGGTTTGCTACAAGAACATTAGAATCTCTTCCCAAAGAAGGAGAAAATATAGAACAAGATTTAACTTTTCTTGGCTTAATGGGAATGATGGATCCACCGAAAAAAGAAGTGAAAAAGGCAATCAAAAGTTGTCATGAAGCGGGGATCCATGTCATTATGATTACAGGCGATCATAAATTAACAGCTATTTCTATTGCCAAAGAATTAGGAATTTTTGAGGCAGGAGATTTGGCCTTGAATGGCAAAGAACTTGTTAAAATGAGTGATCAAACCCTAAAAGAAAAGATTGGAAAAATCTCTGTTTTCGCACGAGTTACCCCAGAAGATAAGTTAAGAATTGTCAAAATTCTTCAAGAAAAGAAAGAAATTGTCGCCATGACAGGCGATGGAGTAAATGATTCTCCTGCCTTAAGAAAAGCAGATATTGGAGTTGCTATGGGGAAGATGGGAACGGATGTAGCGAAAGAAGCAGCTGATATGATCTTGTTAGATGATAATTTTGCCACCATCGAAGTAGCAGTAGAGGAGGGCAGACGAGTTTATCGTAACATTCAAAAAGTCATTCAATTCTTACTAGCAGGTAACATTGCCGAAGTATTAGTCATCTTTATTTCCATTCTGATAAACATGGATAGTCCATTACTAGCAGTGCATATTCTCTTCATCAATCTAGTAACAGATACCTTACCATCTCTTGCTTTAGGAGTAGATCCAGCTTCTCCAGATATTATGAAAGAAAAACCCATCAAAGAAGGTAGCCTGTTCGAAAAAGGATTAGTTTCTCGTATTGCTTTTTATGGAATTTATATCGCCTTTATGACGTTGCTAGCTTATCTCATCGGGAATACTCGTAGTTATAGTGTAGGCATGACTATGGCTTTTCTAGTTTTATGCTTATCCCAAATTTTCCACTCGCTAAATCAAAGCTCTGCCACCATTTCTATTTTTCAAAAAGAACATCCAAAAAACAATTTTTTATTTCTAGCGATATTAGGATCTCTACTTATTGTTTTCACTGTTTTGTTGATTCCTACTTTAAAAAACTTCTTTTCTCTTGCTAGTTTAAGGGGAAGAGAATGGGTTTTTGTTTTAATCTTATCCCTTTCCCCAATTTTATTAGTAGAAACAGTCAAATATTATAAACGACACAAAAAAAGTAATTCTTAAAGAAGAGATTACTTTTTTTAAAATGGAACCCTTTCTTTTAGATCTTGATGCCTTTCGATAAAATAATTTAATAGGAAGAAAAGAATAAAGGTAATAAACAAGACAACCGTAATCAGATAACCAGTTTGATAAAGAGGAACTAGAATTTGGCCAATGGAGATCGTACCTTGTCCTTTTAAAAAGGTAGAAGCAATATGGGAAAGAACCGAGCAGCCAAGGAAGAATACCATCAAAAACAAAGCGATAGAACTGTAATAATGAAAGAATCTTCTTTCTTTAATCGTAAGAACGAAAATAACAATCATACCAATGATAGAAATAGCAATTAAAACAGATCTTGTATTGGGTTGTAGGATTTGTTGTAAAAAGGGAGTTATGGTACTGATAACCTTATTTTCTGTTTGTGCTTCTGTAAGATTAGGCTCTACTTCATCTACAATATAAGAAGTGGTAAAGTTTTCTAGCCTTTCTTTCGCTCCAGGAGATAAAACTAAATCTTCTTTTTCTAAGGCTTTGTCATAAAATTCTTTTGTCAACTCCGAAATTTTCTCTTCATCTAGCATTCCATCCTCTTCTAAATTACCATTGATCACTTCTTGTAATACTCCTCCAACATAGTCTTTCACTTCTGGTTGATTTAAAATGTCATCCATTTTCTCTCTTGATATGCCTTCCTCTTCCGCTGCTTGATAAAAAGAATCAAGTGAATCCGTCTTCTCTAAATATTCTGTAACGGTTTGTTGATTGACCTGGTTTGCAAACTGAAAAGTAAAGCCACCTTTCAAGAAAAAGGAAAGAGCAAAAATCAAAATTGCTAATAAAAGAGACACTGTCGTAACAATAGAAGCAAGAACTACGAGAAATTTTCTCAAAATAAAACACCTTCTTTCTAAAAATATTATACAAACTTTATAAGAAACTTTCAATTAGAAAAGAAAATATGATATTATGTTAGCAGGAGGGATGAGGATGGAAAAAGGAAACAATAGATTGAATCCCAACGTAAAGGAAGGATTGACAAAAGAACAAGTATTAAAGCAGAAAGAACAAGGGCTCGTCAACTTTAATACGAACGTAACAACAAAAAGTACCAAAGAAATTGTCAAGGAAAATGTTTTTACCCTATTTAATATCATCAACTTTATTTTAGCTTTGGCTGTTATTTTGGTAGGATCTTACAAAAATGTAGCTTTCATTATTATTGTTATTCTAAATACATTGATTAGTACTTTCCAAGAGCTTCATTCGAAAAAAGTAATTGATAAACTATCGGTTATTTCAGAATCTAAAGTAAAAGTAATACGAGATGAGAAAGAAGAAGAAATTCCCATGGATGAGATAGTATTAGATGATATTATCCATCTTCGTTCTGGAAATCAAATTGTAACAGACTGCATTTTAAAAGAAGGGGTAGTAGAGGTAGATGAATCTTTTATTACGGGCGAAAGTGATACTATAGAAAAAAAAGAAGGAGATATGCTTTTATCGGGGAGTTTTATCACGAGCGGATCTTGTTATGCTAAAGTAGAACACGTTGGTTATGATAATTACACAGCTAAAATATCAAAGGATACTAAATATATAAAACCGATTTCATCAGAGATTATGCGATCTTTAAATAAAATTGTTAAAACCATCTCTTTTCTTCTAGTTCCACTAGGTATTCTTTTCTTCGCTAGACAACTGTTCTTAGATGGAAATACCTTTCAAAATGCAGTCGTAAATACAGTAGCGGCTTTAATCGGGATGATTCCCGAAGGCCTTGTACTTTTAACAAGTACTGTTTTTGCGGTTGGAGTGATTCGTCTTTCCCAGAGAAAAGTGTTGGTGCAAGACTTATATTGTATTGAAACTTTAGCAAGAGTTGACGTAATTTGTCTTGATAAAACTGGAACCATTACCGAAGGAACAATGGAAGTAAAAGATATCATTCCCCAAGCACATTACAACAAAACAGAAATAGGGGATATTATTGGTAATATGATGGGGTGCTTAGAAGATGATAATCCTACGGCCAAAGCTTTGCGTAATTCCTTTTATCATAAAAATCCTAAGGGGATCAAAAAAGCCATTCCTTTTTCATCCGATAAAAAGTATTCGGGTGTAGTGATGGAAAAAGGAATGACTTATGTTATTGGAGCGCCAGAATTTGTTTTAGAAAATCATGGCAAAGCATATCAAAAAGAAATTGAAGAATATTCCAAAGAAAGTCGCCTTTTAGTACTAGCGAAAGGCGAATATCAAGAAAAGACAAAACAAATAAAAAAAGCAGAACCGATCGCTTTTATTGAATTGCAAGATAAAATAAGAAAAGAAGCGAAAGATACCTTAAACTATTTTCAAGAACAAGGAGTTCGGGTAAAAATTATCTCTGGCGACAATCCAACCACCGTAGAAAATATTGCGAAAAGAGCAGGCCTTAGTGCAACAGCCAAAGCCCTTGATTTATCCACTTTAAAAAGTGAAAAAGAAATCATTCAAGCGGCAGAAGAATATGATATTTTTGGAAGAGTAAAACCGGAAGAAAAACACATTTTAATTAAAGCCTTAAAAGAAAAAGGGCATACGGTAGCGATGACGGGGGATGGAGTAAATGATTGTCTTGCCTTAAAAGAGGCGGATTGCTCTATTGCCATGGCTAGTGGTAGTGATGCTGCTAGAAGTGTTTCCCAATTAGTTTTATTAGATTCTAATTTTGCTTCTATGCCTCAAGTCGTTGCAGAAGGAAGAAGAAGTATTAACAATCTAGAACGATCAGCTTCCTTGTTCCTTGTCAAAACCATTTATTCTTGTATTCTTGCTTTCCTTTTTCTATTTATCGAAATGCCATATCCATTTATTCCTGTACAATTAACCCTTGCCAGTGCTGTAACGATTGGAATTCCATCTTTTGTACTTGCTTTGGAACCGAATAAGGAAAGAGTAAAAGGAAACTTCTTAAAAAATGTTTTAAAGAAGGCAGCGCCTCCTGCATTAACCATTATTTGCAATATTTTATTAATTTGTATTGTAAGTTATTTATTTCATTTAAGTTATGCTAGAGTATCAACTCTCTGCCTCACTTTAACCGGTTATACATCCTTTATTTTGCTCTATAAGATTTGTCAACCATTTAATCGATTACGCTTTCTTTTATTTGTTATCATGTTTATTTTATTCTTATACTGTATTTTCAATTTAACCAGTTTATTCTCAATTTCTCATTTTAACAATTTGATGGTGTTTATTACGTTACTTTTAACCTTTTTATCACATCAATTATACACTTTCTTTGAACAAGCCATGGAAAGTATGATGCAAACAACGGAAAAGCTAAAGCAGAAATTAGGAATTAGTTTATAAAAGAAGGCCATCATCCTTCTTTTTTTGATCAAAAAAACCTTGCCCGAAACAAGGTTATTTCATAATGGCGGAGACAGAGGGATTTGAACCCTCGCAGCAGTTGCCCACTCTACTCCCTTAGCAGGGGAGCCTCTTCAGCCTCTTGAGTATGTCTCCAAAATGCTCCCATAGTTATAATACTACAGGAAATAAGAAAAAATGTCAATATTATCTTCCCTTAACTTGAGAAATTTGTGCAGGAATAAGAGCGAAACAATCATTTTCTTTATCGATAGTAAGATCGTATTCTAAAGAATCTACAAACTTATCGAGTAGGGAATTTGAAGTCCGACTAAAAGCTCCAATTTGATTATCCCAAACCTTATTTTCTCCCGTACCGCCATACTCTAAGACCGATTCTGCATTAATGAACAATTCAGCGCTTTTTTCTGGTAAGCGATAAGAATCGGTTAGCCCATAAACATTTTCTTTATCGGCAAAAACCATACGATTTGGCTCAGCAGAAGGATTTGGATATCTTAATTGATAACGTTCATGCTCAGGATCTCCATCTTGTAATTTTTCTTTGAGTAGATTTTCCGAAGCACTAGCAAGACTACGTGCCGAAGAAACAAAATCCATTCGATTTTGAATACTAGGATTAACAGCATACTGATTACTATCGACACAATAGTTTACGACGATATCCTTATATTTCGAATTATCAAGATCATAACCGTATTTATCCTCTACTTGTTCCATTACTTCTTCTTCCGTTGTAGCATCAATATCAACCTTTTGAAAGGAAGGATGTTTTGCCGCATAAGAGATACCAACCATACCTGCCACAATCGCTGCGGAAGCTCCTATGGCAAGCACCATATTTCGTCCTTCATGCTTTCTATTGTTTTTCCCTCTAATTTTTACATTTTCTACTTTCATAACGTTCACCTATAAATATTATAAAAGAAAAAAAAGGAAAAAGAAAGAGCTTTTTACACTTTTAGACTTTCCAGGACATTTTCATTTAGACCATAAATATCGTTTATGCTTCTATTGATAGTACTAGGATAGTCCAAGTAGGACGAACTAGTTAATTACTTGATATCCTTTTTAATTTGTACTTCGATGAAAAACTTTTAACAAAGAAAAAAATTAGGGAACCTCAGATTTTTTTGTCTAAATTGCAATAAAACAATATAGTGGAAGGTGTTTGTAGATAAAGACAGCAGTCAAACTAAAATATCCACAATTTTAAATTTTCAATGTCATATTTGACAAAAAAAATATGTGTGATACAATAAAAATATAAAAGGTCGGGAAAAAATGTTTTGCTTGACTTTTTATAACATGTATGGTATAATATGCTACATATTTAAGGAAAAATTCTCAAAAACTAATAATTACAATACAAGTTTTGACATCTTTAGAAAAGCAAGTATTGTATATTATAAGTGAGTAATAGAGGATAGGAAGACATCGTCTATCGCGGATTGAAAAATCTAAAGTGTAGAGTTCGAAAGGATTCGATGAGAAGCCACGTGATGCAATGGCCTATTACTCAAGTGGGCTCATACTATGGTATGAGCCCTATTTTTAGTTTTTAAAGGATAGTTAGGAGCAATTATATGAAAAGAATTTTAGGAGAGGTAAGCGATGCCATTGTTGAGCAGTGGAATATTCTAGAGCAAAAGGGTAAAAAAATAGTGATGTATCCTGAAGCTAAAGAGCATAGTAAAGAACGACATATTAATGAATATCCAAGTGAAGAAGATTATTATTTTGTTATGGCGTCACTTGAAGAAATTATTAAAGATCCTGACTATGTTTTTTATGATAAATCTAAGCAAGGATTAGAGTATTATAAGAAAATACGAAAACATATACTGGTAGCTATTAGAGTAAACAATGGAAGAGAATTGAAAGTTAAGAGTGTTTATCCAGTTGAACCAGAGAAAATAGAAAATAGAAGAAAAAAGGAAGAACAGATGAAGTTGTACAATAAATATGTGATAGGCATAGAATGATTGTATAGAAGTGCATATTTTTTTGACTTCAATTCATCTTTCAATAATTTAAAACTTTGCCTTATAAATTTCGACTTGGTTAAATTGTTTTTTAGCAAAAATTCATCTAGTTTTTTCTTCTTTTTTCAACTTAGCCTTAAATTGAATATCGTAGCTACTATCATATTCTCTTTTATTAAAAGCCATATTTCCACCTCAATTTTAAAGAATTTTTCATAATTTAACAGTGATAATTTTCTATGTTAATATATTAATGAAGAGGAGCTTTAGCTCCATCTTCTTAAAACCTTGGTGACTTTATGTTTTCTTTTTACCTTAAAACTTAAAGGCACTTTTTTATATAGTTATAGAAGATTTTACTAAAAAACAACTGGGTTAATAGCCTAGTTTTATTTATATAATTTGTGGTTTTTTTGTGGTAAACCTTTAAATGTTTTTGCTTGTTTCTAACTGTTGATATCTTTCAAACATAAGAAAAACAACCATTTCTGGTTGTTCATAAAAGCTATAATGGTGACCAGTACGGAATTCGAATCCGTGAATGCTGCCGTGAAAGGGCAGTGTGTTAAGCCACTTCACCAACTGGCCAAAAAAAATGGCGCCTCAACTAGGACTTGAACCTAGGACCCCTTGATTAACAGTCAAGTGCTCTAACCAACTGAGCTATTGAGGCATCATGGTGGGCCTGACAGGACTTGAACCTGTGACCCCTCGCTTATCAAGCGAGTGCTCTAACCAACTGAGCTACAAGCCCATAAACAATCTAACAACAAATAAAAGTTTACAATAAAGTAGATAAAAGATCAAGTGCTTTCTTTCATTTTTTTGTTGCAACACTAGAATAACAAAAGGATGAGAGGAAAGTCAAGAGTTTTTTAACTTTTCTTGAAAGAAAACTATCTTTTTGCTAAAATAAAAGCGAAAAGAGGGAATAATATGGAAAAAAGAGCTTTAAAAAGCGGAAAATTACTAGAAAGTCTATGTACTTTATTTCCGGATCAAAGTCATAAGAAAATAAAAAATGCCCTAAAAAATGGGGCCGTTTTAGTAAATGGAAAAGTAAGAACAAAATATGATTATCCGGTTCATCCCCAAGATAAGATCGAAATTCAAAAAGAATATAAAACCCATAAGAAGAGTCCGTTAAAAATAATTTATGAAGATCAGAACTTTTTGGTTGTTGAGAAACCTGCCCATCTTCTTACTATCGCTACAGACAAAGAAAAAGAGAAGACTGTCTATCATAAAATGCGAGAATTTATAAAGAAAAGACATTCTAAAGATAAAATTTTTATTCTCCACCGCTTAGATCAAGATACTTCTGGCGTTCTCGTTTTTGTGAAGAATGAAAAAATAAAAACTACTCTTCAACAGAGCTGGAACCAATATGTCCAAAAAAGAGAGTATTATGCCATTGTAAAAGGAATTCCAGAAACGAAAAAAAATTATACTTGTTATTTAAAAGAAGATCAAAATAATTTTGTCTTTGTGACTGACGATTCTAAAAAAGGGAAAAAAGCAGTTACTTCTTTTGAAGTAATAAAAACAAATGGAGTGGAAAGTCTTTTAAAAGTAAACATTAAAACTGGAAGAAAAAATCAAATTCGAGTGGTATTATCTTATTTAGGTTATCCCGTAGTAGGAGATAAAAAATATGGAGGACCAAAAGCCGACCGGTTATATCTTCAAGCGAGTAAACTAAAACTAAAAGGCGAGGATCATAAGACTTATTGCTTTGAGACTCCTATCGAAGCGAGTTTTTTACAAAGACTAAAAAAGAAAGGAAAGAGTGAATGAAAACTTATCAAGAAGTAGAACATAGTTTAATTACCAAATATCGTAAAGAAATATGGCGCCCTTTTATGAAAGCGATCCGAGACTATGAATTAGTAAAAGAAAATGATTATATTGCAGTTTGTATCTCAGGTGGCAAAGATTCTGTTTTATTAGCGAAGTGCCTAGAAGAGTTACAAAAGCATGGTAAAATAAAATTTAAACTTTCCTTTTTAATTATGGATCCTGGTTATCAAAAAGAAACACTAACGAAAATAAAAGGAAATTTAGAAGCTTTAAATCTCTCTTATCATATTAAAAAATCGGATATTTTTGAAGTGGCCAATAAGCTTTCAAAAGATCATCCTTGCTATTTATGCGCTAGAATGCGACGGGGATTTCTTTATCAAAAAGCCCAAGATTTAGGTTGTAATAAAATTGCTTTAGGGCACCATTTTGATGATGTTATTGAAACAATTCTGCTTTCGATGTTTTATGGAGGAGAATTTAAAACAATGCTTCCGAAACTAAAAAGTACAAACTTTGAAGGAATGGAACTCATTCGTCCTCTTTATTTGGTACGAGAAGAAGCAATTAAAAGTTTTTGGAACCAAAATGAGTATCAATTCATCAATTGTGCTTGTGCCCTTAGTAAAAAAGAAGAGAAACTATCAAAGCGCTATGAGATCAAAAAATTATTAGAAAGACTTCGTAAAGAAAACCCAAGAATTGATCAAAACATTTTTAAAAGTAGTGAAAAAGTTCATGTGGAAACACTTTTAAGCTATGTCAAAGAAGGAAAAGAGACGACTTTTCTCGATCAATTTCAAAAAGATGAATAAAATTTTTTCTTTTCTATCATAATGAAGGTAGAAAGGAAAAGAATATGGCAAAATACAAAGTAGAAATCAGTGGCGTGAATACGTCTGAATTAAAAGTATTAACGAACGATCAAATGAATCAGTTATTTCTAGCTTTAAAAAGTGGAGATCCCTTCGCGAGAAATGATTTAGTGAGTGGTAATTTAAAATTAGTCTTAAGTATTCTCCGGCGCTTTAAGAATCATAATGAAAATTTAGATGATCTTTTTCAAGTGGGCTGTATTGGACTTGTCAAAGCGATTGATAATTTTGATTTAGCGCATGAAGTAAAATTTTCTACTTATGCAGTCCCCATGATCATGGGCGAAATCAAACGCTATTTAAGAGATAATAATAGTATTCGAGTAAGTCGTTCCACCAAAGATTTGGCTTATAAAGCTCTAAAACTAAAAGAACAAAATCTTTTAACTACGGGTCAAGAATTAGGGGTAGAAGAAATTGCCAAAGAATTAGAAGTAGGGGTTTATGATGTTATTCATGCCTTAGATTCGCTAAGAGATCCAATTTCTATGTTTGAACCGATCTATAACGATGGTGGAGATACGATTTATTTATATGATCAAATAGAAGATAAAAAACAAACGGGCAAAGAAATGGAAAGTCAACTCACTACCAAAGATGCTCTTCATAGTTTGAATAAAAGACAACAACACATTTTAGATGAACGTTTTGTGATTGGAAAAACGCAAATGGAGATAGCAGAAGAATTATCCATCAGCCAAGCCCAGGTATCACGGTTAGAAAAAAGTGCCATTAAAAAATTGAAAAAAATCTTAAAATAAGAGGAACTCCCAAACAAAAAGAATAGGAAGTTTCTTTTTTTCATATCCTTTAGTAGTAAGGTGAGAAAGATGAGATTATCCGATTTGCAAAGCAAAGATATTGTAAATACTGTGGATGGTAGAAACATTGGAAATATCATTGATGTAAAAATTGATGAACGCAATGGTACAATTTTAGCTTTGGTGGTAGAGCCAAATAAAAAAATGTTATCTTTCTTAAATAGAGGGGTTGATACTGAGGTGGCTTGGCAAAGTATAGAGAGAATAGGGGAAGATGTCATATTAGTGCGGCTTAATTAGGAAAAAGAAAAATATCAAAAAGACTTCATCTAAAAAAGACTTCTTCTAAGCTCTCTTCGGGAAGAAAATTTCTTTTAACCTTTTTCTTTGCTTTTGTCACGGCTATTATCGGGATCCTTCTCACTGGTAAAAAATTTGAACAAGTGATTGTTCGTTATGCCACTTCAGAAACACAAAGGATCGCTACGACAATTTTAAATGAAACGGTAAGAAGTGAAGACTTATTACCAGAAGAAGACCTTTTTACTATTACCAAAGATAAGGAAGGCTATATTCAATTAATTACCTTTAATACAAAAGCCTCTCATCAAGTATTAACCAAGATTAATGAAAAAGCCATGGAACGTCTGATCGCTTTAGAAAATGGTGATACGACGGATTTAAAGCTATCCAATGCTCTAAAAGGAACAAGATTAACTTATTTAAAAGATGGGGTGGTTTGTGATATCCCACTTGGGGTATTGATTGGTAATCCTCTTTTCGTTAATGTATCCGCTTCTATCCCTATGCGTTTTTCTTTTATTGGAACGGTAACGAGCAATTTAAAAACCAAAGTAACACCTTATGGAATCAACAATGCCCTAGTTGAAATTAGTGCCGAAGTAACCATAACCGAACAAATTACCATGCCTCACCGAACCGAAAGAATTCCCGTCACGGAAGAAGTGAGTCTCTTGATTGAAATGATTCAAGGCCAAGTTCCAAGCTATTACTATGATAGCTTAAATCGTTCCTCCCAAAGTTTATCTCTTCCCATAGCAGAAGAAACGTGATAAAATAATATTAGGATGTGACATAGATGATAGAACTATTAGATGAGAAATACGAACTCATAAGAGATGATAATTGCTTTAATTTAGATGAAATAAAAGATAGAATTACAGACTATTTTCTAGCCTTTGATTATGTTTGTGGAGATTATGCCTATGGGAAATTAAGATTAAAAGGATTTTATGATTCTACCAATAAAAATGCGAAAGCCCGAAATGATATTAAGTATCTAGAGCAGTATATTAAGGACTATTGTGTCTATGGAGCAAAGATCTTTTTGTTGAAAAAAGCAAAATAACCCTTTCTATTTTGTTTTTTTTATGTTAAGATGTTATATATAGAATAGAAAAAGGGAGGATTATCCATGCAAAATAAAGATAAAATGATGATGTCAATCGTACAAGAAGATGGTTCTATCGATGAGGTGGAGGTAGTAATCGCTTTTGAATTTAAAGATACGAAAAGAGAGTATGTAGTATATACTAAAAACGAACGGGACGAAAATGGGAATATTACTGTATATGTTTCAAGAGTAGATAGAAGTGGGGGTACTCCTCAACTTTATGGCGTTGATGATGAACAAGAATGGAGTCGGGTAAAAGACGTATTAAGAGAAATATCCAAAAAAGATTAATAGAGTTTGGAGGGAAATAAAATGAATAACACAATAGATAGAAAGCTAGAGAATGACCGTTATATTATTACCGCTATGAGTGGAACGGTAAGTCAAAAAGAAGAGCCTCATAAACTAAAGCTTCATGAACAATCGCATACTGCTATTATGGACTTGCAAAAGGAGTTTTTGGAATTATCTCTTCGTCAAGCCCAAAACAAACAAGACAATTTGAAAAATGTTTTAGATCTTGGGGATGTTTCATTAACCGCAGAAGAACAACGACAAGCAGAGAAAAATTATGAAGCTGCATCTTCGTATGTTGATTTTTTAACGGAACGTCTTGCAAATTTTAAAAATTATTATGGCAAAGTAGTAAATAGAGGGCGCAAAAAAGATGGTCGGGCAATGAAATCTCCTATTTGGGCTTTAAAAAGAATGATTTTTGGTAGGAAATGGAGAAAACAAGCAGCTCAAGAGTTTGATACGGCTATGAGAGTAAATCAAATGGTAAATAATCAACCTCAGACAGCGAAATATAAATTGGATGATATTAACTCAGAAGCCATTAAAACAGCTGTCAATGAAGCTTTTGCGAAAGATAATACCAAATCGGTTGAAACGGTAAAGCAAGAAGTAAGAAGCAGCTATGAAAACTCAAGTGCAAAACAAGGAACGGGAATTAGTGAAGATGATTTGGATAAATTATTGAATCGTTATACGGCGACTCCAGAGCCAGAAACAAAAGCTTCCATTCCAACCGTTTCTCTAAATCAAACAAACTTTTATATCCCAGAAGATGACAAGTCAGCACATTTGGTCGCTTCGTCCAATGTAAAAGAGAGTTTAAATCAAGTACAAAATACAAATGGTTTTAGAAGCCCAACAGCAGAAGATCTATCTTCTTTTTCACGGACACCGACACCAGCAACACCTCAAACACCATCAAAACAAGAAACAAAGCCAAATCTAGGAGTGGTAGAAGACCTTGGAACCTTACCAGACTGGTTGAAAAATTCAGCTCCTATCGAGGAACAAAAAGTAAAGCCAAAAGAAGATAAACCATTGCCAGCACCAGTTACAAAGCAAGTTCCTTCAACGACATATGAAATGCCAGATTTCTTAAAGAAAGCAAGCCAAAAAAATTCTCAAGAAGACAAACCAATCTTTGGCTCTACAAGTCAAGAAAAGGGAAAAAGCAATGAGGATTTATTAGATAGTGCTAGAAAGAAAGTGCTTGGTAAACAAGAAGACACTCCAATTTTCCCACCGAAAACAGCTGATTCTAAGTCAAGTGCTACAAACGATATATTAAAAGGAATTGACAATCAAAAAACTTCGATTTTACAACACATTCAAGATGATATGAATGGAGGAAGCAAACAACCAACAAAAGAAGAAAAAGCAGACAATCAATTTGATCTTGGTCAAGATGATATTTTAAATAAGCTTTCTCAGTTAAAAAATGAGATGATGGCAGAGAAACAATCTTTAGAAGCTGCCCAACAACGTTTGCAAGAGTCACAAAAAAGAGCCGAACAGGAAAAGGTAAATGCGGAAAGAGATAAAGAACAATTAAATGATATTTTACAACAATTAAGTAGTCAAAGACAGGCCATGAATGCACAAAAGAAAGCAGCCGAAGAAGAAGCTAGAAAACAAGATCAAGAATATGAAGCCTTACGGAAAAGTCGTTTGAGAGTATTAGATGCTGCCCGTGAAATTGCTCAAGAAGCAGGCCTTTCTCAAGGTGCCGAAACAAGTGAAAAAGGAAGAACGAGATAATCGTTCTTTTTTAGATGTTGAATTACAGGAAGAAAAAGATTTCGTAAAGAAAAAAGGAAAGTCGTGGGGACTATCAAAATTTAAACTAGTAGAAACGAAAAAAACTTTTTCAGTAATGACAGATTCATTCCTAAATAGAATACTTTTGCGTATGTTTTGTTTTAGAAAAACATATAAAATATTGAGGTGAAAGAAATGAAGAATGCCCTTTTTTATTACTATCACCTTTATCCAGAATTCATTATTAAAAAGCAAGGAAAATGTATTTTTAATTTAGAAGATCTTTCTTATCAATTAACGCCAGTGACAAGAGGAGAAGAAGAATTAGAGGAGATCGTGAGCTTAAATGCCTTTTTAAGCGAAGAAAAATATCCGAAGATTGTCCTCAATATTTTTGGGCAGCCTCTAAGTTTCATAGAAAATCATAACTATATTTTAATTTCTTCTCCTATTTCCTGGCATTCCAAGATCGAACACTGGCAAATAGATTATCTTTTTATCGATCAAAACCGGTTTCCTCTTTTAAATCATTCAAACTGGTATTATCTATGGATAAGAAAAATTGATTATTTTGAATATCAAAAAGACTATATTAAAAATAAATACCCTCTTCTTTATAATAGCTTAGACTATTATATTGGGTTAGCTGAAAATGCGATTAGTTATATAAATGCCAAAGAGAGGAAAAGCACACCTTTGACGAATCAAGTTGTGCTAGCGCATCGTAGAATAAAGCCCAAAATGAGTCAAGAAGAGTATAATGATCCCTTCAATCTTATTTTGGACTATAAAGAACGAGATCAAGCGGAATATCTAAAATCTTTTTATTTTTCAAATGAATTAACAAGGGAAAGATTAGATGCTATTTTAGAGGAATTTGATAGAGTAGGGGTGGATTTTGAGCGTTTGTTAGCACGTCTTCTATTTCCAAGCTATTATTTTGATTGTTATGAAAGGATTGTAAATGATATTGAACCTGAGACAAGTATTCTATCCTATACGACCAGAACCGCAGATTATGAGGCGTTTTTAAGGGAAATTTGGCATAAAATAAAAAAGAAAAGAAATATTCCTTTCCTTGATTGGTTAAATAAAATTTAAAGAGGATCTGCTAGGTTCTGCACTTCTTTTACTTCCGGTATTTCATTTATTAGCATTTGTTCAATTCCATCTTTTAGAGTAACATCGGAAAAACCACAATTTGCACACGCTCCGGTTAAACGAACATAAACAATACCATCTTCAAATTTTACATATTCTAAATTTCCTCCATCGCTTATTAAAAAGGGACGAAGTTCATCAATAATTCCTAATATTTTTGCTTCTGTTTCCATTTTATCACCATTTCAAGTATAGAATAGAAGAGAAAAAAAGGCAAGCACAAATAAAAACGGCTTTTCCAAGTCGTTTTTTCTTATAACCTCATAAGTAATGTTTTGAGTTTAATATCTTACTGGTGGCTCCAGCGGGAATCGAACCAGCGACACAGGGATTTTCAGTCCCTTGCTCTACCGACTGAGCTATGAAGCCAAAATAAATGGCGGTTCCGACGGGGCTCGAACCCGCGATCTTCTGCGTGACAGGCAGACGTGTTAACCAGCTGCACCACGGAACCATGGTTGCGGGAGGAGGACTCGAACCTCCGACCTCTGGGTTATGAGCCCAACGAGCTACCAACTGCTCTATCCCGCGATAACAAAATTATTAAATGGCGGAGGAAAAGGGATTCGAACCCCTGCGCCGCTTGCACGACCTCCCGGTTTTCAAGACCGGTCCCTTCAACCAGACTTGGGTATTCCTCCATACAAGATGGTGCCTAAGGCCGGACTTGAACCGGCACGAAGTTTGACCTTCGCAGGATTTTAAGTCCTGTGCGTCTACCAATTCCGCCACTCAGGCACAAATAATGGTGACCCGCATGAGATTCGAACTCATGACCCTTTGATTAAAAGTCAAATGCTCTACCGACTGAGCTAGCGGATCAATACAAGATGGCTGCCTCGGTTAGATTCGAACTAACGCATGTCAGAGTCAAAGTCTGATGCCTTACCACTTGGCTACGAGGCAATTTAAAGTGGTGGAGAGAGATGGATTCGAACCATCGAAACCAAAGGTAACAGATTTACAGTCTGTCGCGTTTAGCCACTTCGCTACCTCTCCAACATAATAAAATGGTGCCGAAACCAGGAATCGAACCCGGAACCTACTGATTACAAATCAGTTGCTCTACCAATTGAGCTATTTCGGCAACAATCATGGTGGGCGATTACGGACTCGAACCGCAGACCCTCTGCTTGTAAGGCAGATGCTCTAACCAACTGAGCTAATCGCCCAAAACAATACTTGACGAAATTAAATATATCAGTTAATTTCTTTCTTGTCAATAAAATTTCGGATTTTTCTTTAATTTTGTTTCTTTTTTTGCTCTTCTTCTTTCTCTTGTACCCAAATTTCTAGATTTAAAGCTAAATTTTTAAATCCCGAAGGAGTTTCCGTAATCTTACTACCATGTTTCTTCATTACTCGATAATCCAAGTCTTTAATACTCAATTGATAGTGATTCTCATCCACTTGATCTAAAACTTCTGCACGGATGACTTCTCCTATTGTAACATAATCATTGATATTTTTCACGAACTTTTTAGAAATTTCTGAAATATGAATCAAGCCACTAGAAGAATTTTGCAGTTGCACAAAAATTCCATAATCTTGAATTCCTGTAACAATTCCCGTAACAACCATTCCCTTTTGAAATTTATGTTTCATAACGCGTTCCTTCTTTTCTTTTGTATTATAACAAATATCTTTTTTTGAGGCAAGGAAAAAAGACTTACAGATGAAGTCTTCGTTTCAATTCTGTTTTCATGTTTTTTCCTTCAAAAATAGAAAGAAATAAAAGAAAGAAGAAACTAATCACTAAACAGATAAAAGAGGGGATAACAACCGAAACCAATCCACTTAACATCAATACAAGGGGAATAAGGCCATAAAGAATCGTTAAGAGAAAATAGCCTAGAAAATCTTCTATCAGGAGTCTCCCCGCAAAACTCATAATTGCCATCGTAATCACTGAAATCGATAACACAATTGGTAAAACAAAAGTAATACTCCATTTATGCCAACCGGTTAATGCATCAAATAAAACCAAAAAGAAAACGGTAATAGTATCAAGATTAATGATGACACGACAAGGATTCTCTCGCTTTTTAATCGTAATATATAAAAAACCAATTAAATAAAGAAAAGATAAGAAAACATAAAGACTAAAAAAGACTTTTGTTTTAAATACTAAATTAATAAATAAGCAAACACCGCTAGCAAACAAACCTAAAATAGTAATAATTTTAAAAATAAGATTATGATTCCTAATATCAGGAGCAATATAAGGAAAAACAGGCTCCATTTCTCCTGTAACAGGATTTTGACAAAGAGGACACTTCATCTCTGTTGATTGCACTTCAACGTTACATTGAATACATTTCGCCATTGTTTGATCACCTCACAAATTACTAACTTCATTACTGCGAATTTCTATTTTTAAAGAGTATTCCGTAAGTACTCGAAAAAAATGTTTTTGAATATTACTATTGACAAAACGACTTGTAAAACTAATAACAAACTGATCTTCAAAAGAACAACAACAAATGATCATCTTATTGGTACTGTTAAAAGCATCAAACAAACGAATATAAGGGATCATTTCTTTTGGCATTGTAATAATACCTAAATTAGAGAAAGAAGTAGAAGTCTCTAAGTCAGTAAGATAAGCGCCAAACTTAAGGCCTAAATCTTTTAAAAAAAGAGGAGCGGAACGAACCAAAAGATTCTTTTCCAAAGAAGACATTTGATTCATCCGAATACTTAATCTATCGGTCGTTAATTCTTCCTTTAAGGTTTTATCTACCAAGGAGAGAATATCTTCAAAGGTATCTTCTTTTCGATAAGAATAAGCTACTGTTATGATTCCAAAAAAGTTTTTGGTACTAGTAGAAGCAAAATGAGTCCTTAAATTAACTGGAATATGAATGGTAAAAGGCCTTTTTCGATCCTTTGGTGAAGAAACTGCTATCATAGATTGTAAATAAACGGTTAGTAAGAAGGTAGTAATCGTAGTATGATAACGTTTCACTATCTTTTTTAATTCAGAAACCGACAGAACCCCTTCAATTACTTTTAGTCGCTCAAACGAAAAAGTAGCTCCTTTCATTTTCCAAGCTCTAACTAATTTTTTCTTGGTAATTTGTGGTTTTTCATAATACCGATCAAAACTATCTGCTACCATTTCCATTAAAGTAGTATCATAATCCACTAAAACATTTTCTAATTCTTTATGTGCGAAAGACAAATATTTTCCTACTAAGACTTTAAAAAACTGTAATGCTCCCATTCCATCCGAAAGCGCATGATAAACTTCCATATTAATTCTTTTTTTATAGTAAGTAATGCGAAAAAGAAGCGCCTTTTTATTTCGATCATACAATCGGCTGCAAATGGGTAAATCTTCTTCTTTTACGATCGGAACTAAATTACTTTGTTCTAAGTAATACCAGAAAATTCCTCGTTTTAATGTGGAACTAAAATAAGGGAATAGCTTTAAAGTCTCTTCCGCCGCTTTTTGTAAGAGATTGGAAATTACCATTTCTTTTAATTCACAAGCAAAACGAAAAACTTTAGGATCGGATTGAGAAGTAGTGGGGGGGAATATTTTAGCAACATTATCTAGTTTAGACCAATGAGGTGCTTTATTTTTAAACATAATTATAATTCACTTCCTATTGATAAATAAATTGATTTTTTCTAAAACGAGTTGAATATTCTTTCTAGAAGAGTTTCGAAGAAGAAAACCATGAAGCTCTTCTGGCACTTCAAAATAATCCACTTCATTTCCATATTTCTTCATTTTCTTAGTATAATTTTTTCCATCATCACGCAAAGGGTCATATTGAGCTGTAACAATGAGAGTCCTAGGTTGATTGGAAAGGTCAGCACGAAGAGGAGCCGTATAATCTTGATCCCAGTCTTCTTCCTTTGAAAGATAAAGATGAAGATAATCATCCACTTGTTTATCTGTTAAAAGGTAGTCATTTCCGTTTGTAAAAAAAGAAGGAAAAAGAAGAGCATTATCATGTCTTGTTTCTAATAAAGGATATAATAAAACTTGTTGATATACCGAAAAAGCCTTTTGATCGCGTGCCATTAAGGAAATAACAGCCGTAAAATTTCCTCCGGCAGAATCTCCCATCAAAGTGATATCTTCTTCTTTTTTTCCTTGTTTTTTTAAATAAGTATAAAGATATTCCGTTACTTCATAACAATCTTGTAATCCATTAGGAAAAGGAAATTCAGGGGCAAGTCGATAATCCGTAACAATGACAAGTTGATCTAAAGCATCTGCTAACGCTTGACAAAAACCATTGTAACTACTAATACTTCCAGAAACAAAACCACCTCCATGATAAAAAAGAATAACCTTCTCTTGTTTCCTGGTTTTAGGCGTAAAAAGATAAATAGGAATTTCTCTATCTTTAATAGTAATTAATTGCTTCTTTCCCGTCTGCTTTTGAAAAGGATGCCCATAGACAATCTCCATCACTTTTCGATACAATTTATAATTTTTCTTAATATCAAAATTTAAATGAGAAATAAATTTAATCAGTGGTTTCTTTTTCATTTGCTAAACTCCTAACCAATATTTATATTGAAATGGTTTTTTTTCTTGTTTCTTTTTAAGACACTCCATTATTAGTATATACGGAAACCAAAAAAAAGCAAACGTTTATCGTTCGCAGCTTGCTCCTATTTGTTCATAGAGATTCTCAATATCATCAATGGCCACTTTTCCATCTTTAATCAAAGTAGCATTTGAAGAATCAATATCAATCAACTTATCGGTATCAATATGTTCATAATCAATATCAACTCTAGAAGTTAATCGCTTTCCACTGATGACAACTTCATAATCATAATATCGAACATTTTTGTATGGCTCATAGATTTTTTCCACTTGATCTTGATAAGCCTCTAATAAATCCGTATCATCAGATTCAACTTCTTCCACACTTTTTACTCGGGTAACATAATCATCAACATAATAGACCGTATAAGTTAAATCCAATTTCACATTATTTTGACTTGAAGTTTGACTCGAAGAATTATGACAGATCATTACTTGTTCCTTACTTTCTTCGTTAGAAGAATCATTTCCACTATTTCCTTTGGTAGAAGATTCAGCCCCGCTATTTCCCTCGGTCAAGTTTTTATTGGAATCCGTTCCACACCCCGTTAAAAGAAGTAAACAACAACCCAATACAACCAAAAATAAATATTTTCTTTTCATAAATTTCCTCCTAAAAACACTTTATCATTTTTCTTTTTCTTTGGCTACACCTTTCGACAAATTTACCGGTCCTTTTTTGCTATATTGTCTATGGTGAAAATAAAATGCATAATAAATTTCTATTATCTGTTCTTTGCGCTGTCTTACTAGGGGGTCTTTTAGGACACTTTCTTTTTCTAGAGTATCAAGAAGAAACCATGGAAGTAATGCAAGAAAAAAACAAGATCTACTTTATTCAAGAAGGTGTCTATGATAACGAAGAAGAAGCCAAAAAAGCAACAGCAGAACTAGACACTAAAATTATAGTCAAAGAAGATGCAAAATATTACGTTTATTTAGCAATGACCCAAAGTGAAAAAAACTTAGAAAAACTAAAGAAATTCTATCAAAACCAAGGAATTAATATAACCATCAAAGAAATGGAAATCACAGATGAATCGTTTATAAACACCTTAATTCAAATGGATGGTCTCTTAGAAGATACTACCAAGGAAGAACAAATTGATCCTATTAATAAAGTTGTTTTAGCGAATTATCAAGAACTTATCTTAGAACAGTAAAAATTTTGAAAAAGGAAAAAGAAGAGAATATAATAAAATAGAAAGAAACAAACCAAAGTTTCTTTTTCTATGGAGAAAGAAGGGTAAGACATGAAAGTAAAAGAAATTCCAAAAAGTGAACGTCCAAGAGAAAAATTAATAACGAAAGAAGCGAAAGAATTATCTACAAGTGAATTGTTAGCCATTTTAATTTCTTCTGGTACCAAAGAAAAAAGTGTGATTGAACTTTCCTTTGAATTATTAAATAAAGTGGGAAAAATTTCAAATTTAGAATATGTTACCTTAGAAGAATTAAAGAAAATAAAAGGAATTGGAGAAGCGAAAGCAGCCAATATTTTAGCAGCGATTGAGCTTGGGAAAAGAATATTCCTATATAAAGAAGATAAAATAAAATTAGATACGCCTGAAAAGATCTTTTTGTATAGTCGTTATTTATTTCATGGGAAAAAGCAAGAGCATTTTTATTGTTTTTATGTAGATGCCAAAAAGAATTTGATTCATAGTAAACTTTTATTTAAAGGTACCATGAATCGAAGCTCTGTCCATCCAAGAGAAATATTAAAAGAAGCCTATAAAATGTCTGCTTCAGCCATTATTTGTGTCCATAATCATCCTTCCGGTAATGTTTTACCAAGTCAAAAAGATATTGAATTTACCAAGGACTTAGTAGAAATTGGTCGCTTTCAAGGAATCCCTGTTTTAGATCATTTGATTGTAAGTGAGCATAAATATTATAGTTTTGGAAAAAATAACAGTAAGGAGAATTGAAAAAAAAGAAAAGAATCGGTATACTAAAAAAGGAAGGAGAGATTAGATGTATAAAAAGGAGAAAAAAAGAAAAAAAATATGGATTATTTTAATCGTTGTCATCGGCTGTTTCTTTTTACTTTTTTATTCCCTTACATCTAGTCGGGGACAAGGTCCGGTGGAAAGTTTTCTTAAAGATGCTGCTGTCTTAATTCAAAAAGTTGTGATGTTTCCCTTTACCGCTTTAAATGCCGAAAAAGGAGAAGATGCTACCGAAAGTTATACGATTCAAAAGAATATTAATGTACACTTAGAAGAAGAGATTGAACAATTGAGAAAAGCTTTGGATTTAAATCAGACTCTAACTGGTTATGAAACCGTAAATGCTACCGTAATATCAAGAAATAAAAGTTATTGGTATCAAACGTTGACAATTGATAAGGGAAAAAAAGAAGGATTGAAAGAAAATATGGTGGCCATTACGAAAGATGGTTTAATTGGAAAATTACAAAATGTTACAAACTATTCTAGTGAAATTAAATTAATCACTTCCAATGATATTAACAATAAAGTTTCTGTTTCTATCGCTACAACGGAAGGAGAAACCGATGCGATCTTAAGTGGTTATGATGAAGAAAAAGGATTAGTAATGGTAAGCGGAGTAGATAATCAAGCCCCCATAAAAATAGGGGATAGTGTTACTACGAGTGGCTTAGGAGGTATGTTTCCAAGAGGAATTTATATTGGAACAGTAGAAGAAATTACAAACGATAAATATGGTTTAAGTAAAACCCTTGGCATTAAAACCAATCAAAACTTTAATAATATTCACTATGTGACCATTTTAAAAGAAGAAAGGAATGACTCTTAATGGCTTATGTTATTTTAATAATATCCTTTCTCCTTGATGGTATTTTAACCAATTATCTTCCCTTTATGGTAAATGATTTGTCTTATTTTACCCCTTTACTAACCATTGTAGCGATCAGTATTATTTACCCCTTTTTCCAAAAAGAAGAAAAGAAATATTTTATTACCATTTTAATTACAGGTTTTTTATATGATTTATTTTATACCAATCTGTTATTTACAAATATGATTTTCTTTGGTATCCTAGGTTTATTCACTTCCTTTTTTTATAAAAAAATATCTTTTAACCCTATTACTTATCTCATCTTTTTATTTTTAGATATCTGTTTCTATTTACTTTTATATGACTTTTGTCTCTTCCTATTTAATATTGTCCCCCTAAGTATAGGGAATATTACTTATCAAATTACTCATAGTTGTATTCTAAATTTAATCTCTGTCTCTTATACACATCTGACGCTGCCGACGACTTAATAGGTG
>ERZ1090866.118-NODE-118-length-34412-cov-6.745700_pt1 | contig 34412 bp, 34 predicted proteins | sample MGYA00478477_ERZ1090866 | MGnify/ENA primary metagenome ERZ1090866 (study PRJEB33644, sample SAMEA5815737) | chicken gut metagenome | biome: Chicken; feature: Gastrointestinal Tract; material: Caecum | place: Ireland | collected 2019-01-01 | study: A study of the... | reverse complement strand
GTATGAACTCCTTTTTTTTCTCTCAACTGTTGCACTTAATAGTATAATTCACCATATAAGAAAAAGTCCGCGGAAATCCGCGGACTTAAATCAGTCTTGCAGCGCGTTCAGGCTCTCCTCGACTTTGTTTTTCATGTCGAGGAATTTTTCGAGTTTGGCGCGCTCGTCTTCAACGAGCTTCTTCGGTGCTTTGGAGATAAAGTTATGGTTGGCAAGTTTGCCGCTTGCGCGCGCGATCTCGCCGACGATGCGGTCGAGTTCCTTTTCAAGCCGCGCTTTTTCCTTTTCGAGATCCACGAGTTCGCCGAGCGGGATAAAGATCTGCCCCGCTTCGCAGACGCGCGAGACGATCTTCTCCCCCGCCTCCGCGCCGCCTGCAACGAAGCTGATCTCGCTTGCACCCGCAAGGCGGAGAATGGAGTTCTTGTTCAGGCTGACGAGCCTGCGCGCCTCGGTCGCAAGGAACACATGTACCTTGCGTGAAGGCGGGCAGTTGACCTCCACCTTCATGGCGCGCACCGTCTTGATCAGGTCGATAACGCTCTCAAACGCCTTCGACTCCTTCTTATACGCAAGGCGGGAGTTGTAGCGGGGATAATCCGCCGTGATGATGAGACCGTGGTCGCCCGGCAGGTAGGAATAAATCTCCTCCGTGACGAACGGGATGAACGGATGCAGCAGACGGAGCGCGTTTTCGAGAACGAACAGCAGCACGCCGAGCGCGCCGCGCTTCTTTTCCGCGTCCTCGCCGTACAGAGCGGGTTTGGAAAGCTCGATGTACCAATCGCAGAAATCGTTCCACATAAAATCGGTGAGCTTGTCCGCCGCAATGCCGAGATCGAACTTCCGCAAAGCGCTGTCCACTTCGCGGATGCACGCCTGCAAACGGGAGATGATCCAGCGGTCGGCGGGCTGCAACTTGATTTCAGAGAGCGAAGGAATCTGATTCTCCTTCACGTTCATGAGCACGAAACGCGCGGCGTTCCATATCTTATTGATGAAGTTGCGCGAAGCCTCTACCTTCGTATCGGTAAAGCGCGTATCGTTCCCCGGGGCGACGCCCGTCACAAGCGATAAGCGCAGAGAGTCCGCGCCGTATTTCTCGATGATCTCCAAGGGGTCGATGCCGTTCCCGAGCGATTTGCTCATCTTTCTGCCCTGCTCGTCGCGCACCAAGCCGTGAATGAGCACGTCGCGGAAAGGCACTTTGTCGGTATGCTCGATGCCCGAGAACATCATGCGCATGACCCAGAACGGAATAATGTCGTACCCCGTCACGAGCACGTCCGTGGGATAGAAATAGCTGAAATCGGGCGTTTCGTCCGGCCAGCCCAACGTCGAGAAGGGCCAGAGCGCGGAAGAGAACCACGTATCGAGCACGTCCTCGTCCTGCGTCAGGTGCGTGCCGCCGCACTTCGGGCAGACTTCGGGAGTACCCTCGCGCGTGCAGACGACCTCGCCGCAGTCTCCGCAGTACCAGACGGGGATCCGATGCCCCCACCAGAGCTGGCGCGAAATGCACCAATCGCGGATATTTTCCAACCAATTATAATAGATTTTCGCAAAGCGGTCGGGCGTGAACTTCGTCTTGTTCTTGACGACCGCGTCGATGGCGGGTTTTGCAAGCGGCTTCATCCTGACGAACCACTGTTTGGAGACGATCGGCTCGACCGTGGAATGGCAGCGGTAGCAATGCCCCACGTTGTGCGCGTGCGGTTCGATCTTGACGAGAAGTCCGAGCTTTTCCATTTCCGCCACGACGCGCTTTCTCGCTTCGTAACGGTCCAGACCTGCAAAACTCGGTCCTGCAAGCTCGTTCATCGTGCCGTCGTCGTTCATGACGCGGATCACGGGAAGGTTGTGCCGCAGCCCCACCTCAAAGTCGTTTGGATCGTGCGCGGGGGTGATTTTCACCGCGCCCGTACCGAATTCGGGATCGACATATTCGTCCGCCACGACGGGGATTTTTCTGTCGGTCAGCGGGAGAAGTAGCGTCTTGCCGACGAACGCCGCATAGCGCTCGTCCTTGGGATTGACGGCAACCGCCGTATCGCCGAGCAGCGTTTCGGGACGCGTCGTCGCGATCGTGATAACGCCGCCCCCTTCCACGGGATAATTGAAGTACCAGAAATGCCCGTTCTCCTCCGCGTATTCCACCTCGGCGTCGGAGAGCGCGGTCTTGCAGCTCGGACACCAATTGATAATGCGGCTTCCGCGGTAGATGAGCCCCTTCTGATAGAGACGGAAGAACGCCTCGCGCACCGCTTTGGAACATTTTTCGTCCATCGTGAACGCCAAGCGCGACCAATCGCAGGAAGAGCCGAGCTTTTTAAGCTGTTCGATGATGCGCCCGCCGTACTTTTCCTTCCACGCCCATGCGCGGCGAAGAAATTCTTCCCTGCCGAGTTCCTGCTTGGAAAGCCCCTCTTTTTTCATCTGCTCCACGATTTTGACTTCCGTGGCGATGGAAGCGTGGTCCGTTCCCGGCAGCCAGAGCGCGCAGTAGCCCTGCATACGCTTGAAACGTACGAGGATATCCTGCATCGTCTCGTCCATGGCGTGACCCATGTGCAGCTGCCCCGTGACGTTGGGGGGCGGCATCATGACGGTGAACGGCACCTTCGCGGGGTCGATCTCGGCGCGGAAGCAGCCCTTCTCCATCCATGCGCGGTAAATCTTTTCTTCAAACTCTCTCGGATCGTACGTCGTTTGCATCTCTTTCATTGCTTTCTCTTCTCATAAAAATATCCCGCGTAGCTGTTACGCGGCGATCGGGCAACTGATTTTCTGCCCATTTTATACGGAAACATTATAAACGATTTTTCCCGCGTTGTCAATTATTCCTCGGCGGGCATACGATATATTATTCCTTATATTTTTGGAGTTACGCAATGAAAAAAATTTTGGCAACTCTGGGAGCGGCGGTGTTCGCCCTCCTTCCCCTCACCGCCTGCGGCGGAGATTCGGACGGAACGGTCACGTTAAAGGTCAACGAAGTGACCCATTCCGTCTTTTACGCACCGATGTACCTTGCCGATTCCCTCGGCTATTTTGAGGAAGAAGGCATCTCCATCGAGCTGACGAACGGCGGCGGAGCGGACGCGGTCATGGCAGCCGTGCTCTCGGGCGACGCCGATATCGGGTTCTGCGGACCGGAAGCGGCGATCTACGTCCAACTCGGCGGCTCGAACGATCTTCCCACCGTGTTCGGTCAGCTCACCAAGCGCGACGGCTCCTTCCTCGTCGGGCGCGAACCCGAACCCGATTTCAAATGGGAAAACCTCAAAGGAAAAGAGATTCTGGCGGGCAGAAAGGGCGGCGTTCCCGCCATGACGTTTGAATACATCCTTCGCGAGCACGGATTCACCGACGCGGACATCAATCTCAACTTCGACGTGGCGTTCAACCTGATGACGGGCGCGTTTGAAGCGGGCACCGCCGATTACTGCACGATGTTCGAGCCTGTCGCGTCCGAATATCAGGCGGCGGGTAAAGGTTACATTGTGGCTTCCGTCGGAGAAGCGGGCGGAGAAGTCCCCTACACGAGCTACATTGCAAAGCGTTCGTGGCTCGACGGGAACGATGAGATCGCAAAGGGATTCCTTCGCGCCGTCATGCGCGGAATCGAATACGCGCAGACGCAGGACGCGACGAAGGTCGCCGAAAACCTTGTTTCGCACTTCCCCTCCACTTCCGTGGAATCGCTTGCGACGAGCGTAACGAGCTACCGCAATATCGACGCGTGGGTCACCGATATGGCGATGACGGAAGCGAGCTTCGAGCGTTTACAGGATATTATTTCCGGCGCGGGCGAGCTTGACCGCCGCGCAGACTTCGGCGCGCTCGTCGACAACTCGTACGCCGCGGAAGTTTACGCCGCGCTCAAAGCATAGCGCGCACGATCCGCCGAGGATATGCCTATGAAGAACATTCTGCGATTCGACAATGTAACGCATATCTATCATACCGCACGCGGAGAGGTCATTGCGGCGAAAAATCTCACCTTTTCGGTGGATGAGGGAGAGTTTGTTGCGATCATCGGCCCCTCCGGATGCGGAAAGACCACGCTGCTCTCCCTCGCCGCAGGGCTGTTGAAGCCCTCGGCGGGGACGATCGAGCGGCAGGGAAGCTATGGCTATATGCTGCAAAAAGACGAACTCTTTTCGTGGCGCACCATTGAAAAAAATATTTTCCTGCCCCTTGAAATCAGAAAGCAGAACACGCCCGAAAATCGGGAACGCGCGATCGGGCTTGCGAAAAAGTACGGTCTGGAAGATTTCTTGAAGAGCTACCCTTCCCAGCTCTCGGGCGGGATGCGTCAGCGGGCGGCGCTGATCCGCACGCTGGCGACCGATCCGGACGTACTCCTTCTCGACGAGCCGTTTTCCGCGCTCGACTATCAGACGCGCCTGAACGTCTGCGAGGACGTCGCGAACATTATCCGCGGCGAGGGAAAGACGGCGCTCCTCATCACGCACGATATTTCCGAAGCCATTTCGCTTGCCGACCGCGTGCTTGTGCTGACGGCGCGCCCCGCGCGCGTTTCGCACGCGCACACGCTCGACTTCGGAGACATTCCGCCCCTGAAACGACGGGAGCAAAGCAATTTCTCGGGGTGGTTTGAACAACTTTGGAGGGAACTCAACGCATGAAACACGAAAGCTATTCAAGGGAACACGCCCTGTTCCTCAAAAAGCGCAAACAAAATATCGTTCTTGTCTGGGTTCTGCGCGTCGGCATTCTCGCGCTCCTTTTAGGGCTTTGGGAACTCGTGACCGCGCTCGGCTGGGTAGACCCTTTCATCATGAGCTCCCCCTCCCGCATCGCGGCGACCATCGCATCGCTGTACGCCGACAGCAGCCTGTTCTACCATATCGGCGTAACGCTGTGGGAGACGCTCGCGGGCTTTGCGATCGCCGTCGTGCTCGGCTTTGCGATCGCCCTTCTCCTCTGGTGGAGCGATACGGTGCGCAAAGTGCTTGAACCGTACATCGTCGTCATCAACGCTCTGCCGAAGATCGCGCTCGGACCGCTCATCATCGTGTGGTTCGGCACGGGAAGCGAGGCGATCGTGTTCATGACGGTGCTCGTCGGCATCATCGTCGCCATCATGCACGTGCTGTCCGCCTTTATCGGAACAGACCCGAACAAGATCCTGCTCATGCGCTCGATGGGCGCAAGCAAATGGCAGATCTTATGGAAACTCGTTCTGCCCTCTTCCTATCCCTCCGTCATTTCCATGCTGAAAATCAACGTCGGAATGGCGTGGATCGGCTCGATCATGGGCGAATACATTGTTTCGCGCGCGGGGTTGGGATACCTCATCGTCTACGGCGGGCAGGTGTTTAAACTTGACCTTGTGATGAGCGCGACCTTTATCCTCTGCGTACTGGCGGCGGGAATGTACTTTCTCGTGGTACTTCTTGAAAAAGTACTCGTGAAAAATGCAGAACGCTGAAAACGCCGCGCCGAACGCACCGACCGCGGGATAGAGCACGCGTATGACGTCCGTAAGACCGACGCGCGACACCGCAAACGCCGCGAGCAGCACCGCTGCCGTCGCGGCGTATTTTTTTGCGCCGCGCAATTTTCCGCAAGCAGAAAGCAGCGGATATATGGACGACGCGAGAGAGGTCAGCACCGCGCATGCGACCGCCGCAAAAAAAATTTTGTTTCCGCGCACCGCCTGCAAAAAAGGCATTTCCGCGCCGAGCGCCCCGTCCCCCGCGCGGAATACGGAACTCAAAATACAGACCGCGCTCAGAAAAATCAGGAATACCGCAATCCCCGAAGCGAGTGCGGGGCGGCGCACCGACTTCCCCATTTCGCAGAATACGGGAACGGCGAACGCGACGTTCATTCCCGCATATAAAAGGGCGTTGAGCGCACCTCCGCCCGTGAGCGGCTGCGAGAACGCGAACGCGCCGCGCCCGTAGTAAAACACGAACGCGAGCAGGAGCGGAACGAGACAGGTATTCAGAAGCGAGATCCCCTTTGTTCCGCGCGCGGTGAACAGGAGAACGACCATCAGACCGCCGAGCGAGGCAAGCGGCCGCACGTCGGGCAGGAGCGCGTCCAGCCCCGCGAGCATTCCCGCGCACGGCACGAAAGCGATCGCAAGAAAGACGGTTTCCGCAACGGGCGCGCACCGTCCGAAGAGCGCGCGCATCGCGCCCGGATAACCGCCGTACTTTTTCCCGAGCGAAAGAAAAAAGGCGCACGCGCCGAAATAGCACAGACAGGACAAAAGCAGCGCGGGCAGATACCCTTCCGAGAAAAACCGGACAAGTTCCGCCCCCGTGATAAACCCAGCTCCGATGCTCGTACCGATTAAAAACAGCGCCGTTCTGATCGTGTTCATTCTACGTTTTATATGCCGTTTTTCCCATCAAAATGCCGAATATATAAAAAATATGGAAAATTATGTCTGACATAGTACTTTGACTATTGACAAAATCCGTCGAATCGTGTATAATATTTCCGAATCATACAGGAGGTATCGCATGGACGCTATCGCAACGGACGAGAGAGTCGAAGAGCAGGAAGAAAAACGCGAACAGCAGCCCGAAAAATCGGTCAGCTCCGACCTCATCCGCGGGCATATCAATACCATCATTCTGCGCTCCCTCTACGACGGCGACAAGTACGGATACGAGATCATTGCGGAGATCGAGCATAAGAGCCACGGGCAGTATTCGCTCAAACAGCCCTCCCTTTACAGCGCGCTCAAACGTCTGGAAAAGGACGGGTATGTCACTTCGTATTGGGGAGGTTCCGTCGGCGGCGGCCGCCGCAAATATTTCAGTCTGACGGAAGCGGGCAAAATCGTCTCCGAACAGAATCAGGCGGAATGGGAATATTCGCGCACCGTCATTGACAGCCTTATTTCGGATAAGGACTTCGATTTTTCCAACCCCGCCCCCACTTCCGTGAATATGCGTGTTCTGCGCGATACGACCTCCCGCGTTCCGCGCGGCGAAGGCGAGGACGACGAGCTGGACTTCGAGCCGACCTTCGACGACAGCGAGGACTTTAAAAAGCTCGAACAGGAGGTCGCGGCGCGCCGCGCGCAGCTCGACGCAGACGCAGCGCGGTTTGAAGAGGAAATGCGCGCCCGCAACGACGCCCTTCTTCGCGAACGCAATTGGCGCGAGCAGGAGATCGCCGCGCGCGAAAACGCGCTCGAATTCAAGCGCGCCGAGCTTGAAGCGCTTCGGGCGCAGCTTGACGCAAAGGAGGCGCGGGACGACGCGGCGCAGCGGACGGAGATCGCCGCGCTCGAAACCCGCGTTACCGAGCTGACGGAAGAGCTTGAAAACGCGAAGCGTGAACTTGCCGATCTCGCCGAACACGAAGAAGCGGCGCGGCTCCGCGCGGACGAGACCTCCGAACAGACGCTCAAAGAACAGCAGGAACTGCTGGAAACGGAACGCCGCCTGTACAGCGAACGGCTCGAAGAGACCCAGCGGCAATCCGAAGATACCCTTGCGGAGGAACGCCGCAACGCGGAGGCTCGCGAGAACGAACTGCGCCGCGTTGCGCAGGAACAGCTTGACGAAGAACGCCGCCGCAGCGAAGCCCTGCTCGAAGCGGAGCGCAAACGCCACGAGGAAGACCTGAAAGCGCAGGAAGCGCGTATCCTTGCGGAACAGGAAGAGATGTTCCGCCGTCGGGAAAAAGAACTTCTGCACCGAAACTATCTCGACCTCGTCAACGCGCCCCCTCCCGAGGAAGAAACGCATGACTATACCTATTATAGTATGCAGCCCGATCCCGCCGAAGAGTCTGCGCCCGCCGAAACGGAAGATTATAAAACGGTCGTACACCGTCTGTATGCAAACGCTCTCGCTCCCGAAACGGCACCGCCCGCGGAGGAACGCGCGCAGTCGCTGGACGGGATCGACTTCACCGATCTGGAAGCGCGCGCCGCACAGGACGGGATCCGCGTCCGCACGGCAGGCGGCAAAATGCGTTCGCACGCGGAAATCACGGAAAGCATCGTTCACAAGGGCAAGGCCCTCTTTATCAGCGGCATCATTACGTTTATTTTCTGCGTTGTACTCGGCAGCATTCTGCTCGGCGTACAGGCGTCGGCAGGACTTCCCGCCTTTTACCCCTACTTCATCTGGTGCGTCGGACTCGTCGTCCTGCTTGTTACGGGGCTTGCTTATGCCAACCACTACGGAGAACGCGCCCTGCGGCGAACAGGTCCCGTATTGCTGAACACCGTCGTCGCGTACGTTCTGCTCGTCATCATCACACTGATCGTTGCGTTGACGGCGCGCGCGGACCTCTCCGACTCCGCACAACTCGCAACGTTCGTGATCATTCCGATCGTGTTCTTCCTCGGCGTCGTCCTGTTCGGTGTGACATACTATGTGCAGGTAAGACCGCAAAAAGAATAAACCGACAGCCCGTGCAAATGCGCGGGCTGTTTGCTGTTTTATACGAAAAAAGCTGCGGAAATATTCCGCAGCTCTTTCAGCCGATCATGGATTAAAACAGTTCAAAGCCGCTCGAAGGCGTATGCCGCCGCGCCGAACAGACCTGCGTCGTTTCCAAGTTCCGCGCATTTGAGTTCCAGCGGCGCGTACGTCTCGGAAACGTAGATCCGAGGATACACATATTCGCGCAGGGGCGCAAGCAGCGTTTCGCCCTCCGCGGAGATCCCGCCGCCGAAGATGACCGCCTGCGGACGGAAGATATTGACAAGATTGGCAACGCCCTCTCCGAGCGAAGCGATATACGCGTCCAGAACGCGCTTTGCCGCGGCGTCGCCCTCTCTGAGCGCAAGGAATACCGTTCTGCCATCCGCCTTTTCGGGCGAAGGCGCGTATTTCCACATGGCGCTGTTCCGATCGCCCGCCATTTCTTCGCGGGTCAGGCGAATGAGCGCGCTTGCCGAAGCATACCGCTCAAAACACCCCTTTCTGCCGCAGGTGCATTGTTCGCCGTCCTGACGGATAACCATATGCCCGATTTCCGTACCCGCGCTGCGGTATCCCTCGAAGAGTTTTCCGCCGATCACAACGCCCCCGCCGACCCCCGTGCCGAGCGTCACGAGAACGCTGTCCGAGAACTGTTTTGCCGCGCCGTATTTGGCTTCGCCGAGCGCGGCGGCGTTCGCGTCGTTGAGAATAAAGGTCTTTTTTCCCGTATATTTTTCCACGAGCGCGCCGAGCGGAACGTCTTTCCAATGGAAGTTCGACCACTGCACGATGTTTCCGTGCGCGCTGTCTACAACGCCGGGCGCGCCGATGCCGATCGCCTGCACGTTCTCCATGCGTTTTCCCGCTTTCTCAGCCGTCTCCATTGCGAGATGGGCAAGCGCGATCGCCGTTTCCTCGGCGGTGTTTTCGGCGGAAGTCACAACGCGGGACTTCCCCTCCAAACGCTCGCCGTTCAAAAGAGCCGCTTTGGCGGACATTCCGCCAAGATCGATCCCAATGACCATACCGTCTCCCGTATATCAGATACTTTTGTACAGCCGAAGCCACTCTGGCAGGCGCGAAACAAACTCCGCGTTATCGGCAGTTTTTTTCATCATGTCGAGCAATCCCGCGGTATTGCCCGCGATCCCGCGTTCGCGCAGTTTATACGCCGCGTCCAATTCCTCCGCCGAAAGCAGAAGTTCTTCTTTGCGCGTTCCGGAACGGCGCAGATCGATCGCGGGAAAGATCCTGCGCTCCGCAAGCTCGCGCGAAAGCACAACGTCGGCGTTGCCCGTCCCCCTGAACTCTTCATAGACGACGTCGTCCAAACGGCTCCCCGTCTCCACAAGTACGGTGGCAAGCACGGTGATGCTGCCCGCATCCGGCGTGTTGCGCGCCGCGCCGAAAAAGCGTTTCGGCTCGGCAAGCGCGCCTGCGTCAAGTCCGCCCGAGAGCGTTTTTCCCGAACTTTCGGCAAGATAGTTGTGCGCCCGCGTGAGCTTTGTGAGCGAATCGAGGAGAATGACGACGTCCTTGCCCTGTTCCGCCATGCGCTTGGCGTGCTCCATGACAAGGCGCGCGGCGCGCACGTGATGCTCCGCTCCCTCGTCGAACGTGGAATAAACGACCTGCGCGCTTCTGACGCTCTTTGCAAAATCGGTCACTTCCTCGGGGCGTTCGTCTATGAGAAGCACAATTAAAATTGTTTCGGGGTAATTCCGCTCCAAAGCATGCGCGACCGACTTCAAAAGCGTCGTTTTTCCTGCTTTGGGCGGCGCGACAATGAGCGCGCGCTGTCCCTTTCCGATGGGAGCAAACAGATCGAGAACGCGGAGAGACAGATCTCCGTTCCCCTGTGAAAGCGCGAACTTTTCCTCAGGATATTGCGCGCGGAGCTGATCGAACACGGGACGGCGTTCGTACTTCCCCACCGCAAGCCCGTTCACGCTCAGGACCTCGGAGAGCGCGGCTGCCTCGTTCTTCTGGCGCGGCTTCGCCGTACAGGCGATAAAGTCTCCCTCGCGGAGATTGAGCGAATGAATGAGCGGCGCGGAGACGAACACATCCTCTCCCGTCGCCGAAGGCTGACAGTTGCGCGCGCGGATAAATCCGTACCCGCCCTGCAAAATTTCAAGAATACCCGTATAGACGGGCAGATCGAACGGTTGGGTTTCATCCTCCGAAGCGACTTCGAGAATGGTCCTGCGCTGACGGCTCTCCTCCTCGCCCTGCAATCTGATCTCTTCGAGTTTCTCGCGCACGGCGGGATCGAGGAAAGTCTGCTTTGCAGGCGCGCCGCGATTGGAGCGCGGCGCGGGCTGCGCCTTCCCCGTGAGGAGGTTGACGATGGCTTCAATCAGCGCGTCCTTGTTGTTGGACGAAGCCTGCCCCACCCCTTCCTGTCTTCCGAGGATGCGCAGCGTCGATAAAGGAAGGGTATCGAGATATTCCCGATACCGCTGCTGAGTCGTTTTTAATTCCATTCCTTGGCACGCTCCATGACGATGATCTTGGTGCTGTCTTCCGTAATATCGTCGCGGAAAAGCTCTATCTCGCTGTCTTCCAGCTCCTCCACGTCGTCGCTCTCAAACTTATCGATGAATTCGTCCACTTTGTCAACATCGATGTTGAGTCCCTTCGTCTTATAGTGCATGGGAATGACGATCGCGGGCATGATGCGGTCGACGTACTCCTTCGCCTGTTCCGCATCGATGGTATAATTCCCGCCCACGGGAATGAGCAGAACGTGTACGGGGAGCAACATCTCGATGAGCGCGGAAGAACATTCCTCGCCCAGATCGCCCAGATGGCAGATCTCCAACCCGTCCATGCGGAATTTGAAGATCAGATTGTCGCCGCGGCGTTCTCCGTTCTCGTCATCGTGATAGCTCTTGATCGCCGTAACGTCAACGCCGCCGATCTCGTACGTTCCCTCTTCGTCAAAGACGATGGGCGAACCCTTCACCGCCTTCACGTTATTGTGATCGTAATGCCCGTGGCTCACAGTGACGGCGTCCGCCTTGACGGACGGCATCTTATAACCGATCGCCCCATAAGGATCGGTCACGATGGTCGTCCCGGTACTCTCTGTCAGCATGAAACAGGAGTGCCCTAAATATCGTATTTTCATCCTTCCTCCGAAATGATTCCGATTGCAATTTTCAGCGTAAATTTTTGTTCATCCGCCGGAAAACACAGCCGATAACGAAGCAGTGCGGTAAAACCGTCCGTCGAGCGGCGGATACGCAGTTCCTCCGTCCGGACAGGGATCGCGCCGCAGGATTCTCCCGCAAGCACCCGCATCTCGGTGGCGCAATGCGGCTGAAAGACCGCGGAAAGTTTCCCTTCCCGCGCCATGGCGAGCGAGCCTTCCCTTACGGTGAGCGTAACGGCGTCGCCTTCGTCCGCATACCGCACGACGAACGCGCCGTCCTCCTCCGCGAGCGTTCCCCGCGCGCAAAACCGCGAACGGCGCCCTTCCGTGAACGTAACGATCTCCGTCTCACACAGCTTCATTTCCTATATTATAGTACAAAAAAGATTTTTTGTAAATGAATTGCAGGCAATTTTGAACGATAACCTTTAATTCTTTTGAAAAAAGCTTTGAAAACAGGACTTCCCTTCCCGTTGAAGCGACAGTAAACGCTCCTCGTCGCCTGCGGAGATCGCATCGCGGAACTGCCGCAGCCGCGCAACAATGCGATCGATCTCCGCACCGAGGTTTCCGCGGTTGAGAAGATAAAGCTCCGCCCAGACCTTTTCGTCCACGGGCGCGACGCGCGTCATGTCCTGAAAACTCCCGCCCGTGAATCCGACGCAGTTTTCCGTGAGCGGACTCGTCACATACGAGTTCGCAACGACGTGCGCAAGCTGCGAGGTGAGCGCGATCATTTTGTCGTGCTCTTTTGCCGAACATTCGATGATGCGCCCGAAGCCCGCGTCTTTCCCGAGAGCGCGGACGGCGGCAAAAGCCGATTCGTCCGTCTGCGCCGCGCGGGTCAGTACGAGATTCGCGCCGCAAAAGAGCGTATCGCTCGCCGAGCGGATGCCCGAAGTCTCCTTGCCCGCCATCGGGTGCGTACCGACGTAGCGATAAACGCGCGGTTTTGAAAAAGCGGCGTTTTCGAGCGGCTCTTTCACGCCGCAGATGTCGGCGACGATGCAGCCCGCAGGAAACTTCCCCTCGTCCAGCTCACGCATTGCGACGCGGGGCGGGAGCGCGAGAAAGACAACGTCCGCCCCGTCGTAATCTTCCGCAACGGCGTCGATCATATCGTGTTCGAGCGCGTATTCGAGCGGCTCTCGGCTCCTGTTTTTGCCGAGCACAAGATGCCCCGCCTTCTTCAACGCAGCCGCCAGCGACGCGCCGATAATACCCAATCCATATACGACGATTTTCACCTGTTTCCTCCAAAAATAAACGGTAAATTATATATTATGCCAGACATAGTACTATGAAAATAGTAAAAAGTATTTCAATCAGAGCCAAGTCATGACGACAGAAGCGGCACGGAGCGACGCGCGGATCGCGGCGTAATCGGGAAGAATCTCCTCCACTTCGCGCCAGAACGCAGGGCTGTGATCAAGATGCCGCGTGTGGCACAGCTCATGTACGGCGACGTAGCGCGCCTGCGCCTCGCTTAAAAACGCCGTGCGGAAGGAAAAGGCAATCGCGCCGTTCGCGTTGCACGACCCCCACCGCCCGCGCGCGGAAGTGATCCGAACGCTCTGATAGGAAAATCCGTACCGTTCGGCATATATCGCCGTCAGATTCCCCATATAATCTTTTGCAAGTCTTTTTAGCAAAGCTGCAAGCGCGCGTTCCCGTCCTTCGGCAGGCAGATAGACGGTATCCCCTCCGATACGCGTCCGCCCCGCGGCAACGGTATATCTTCTGCCGTACAGCGTCAGGATCGCGCCGTCGGTAAAATCGGGAACAGGCGCGGCAGCCAGCGCGGCGCGGCGTTTTTCGATCCAACGGGCGTGCCGCCGTACGAATGCCGAAATTTCCCGCACACCGACGCCGCGCGGCGCACGGACGACCACGCCGCCCTCCCGATCGACGGAGAGCGAAAGCGTTTTTCGCGCGCTTCGGATGAGCGTATATTGTATCTCTGTTTCTTCCACGCACAGATTATATCATGTTCACGGCGGATTTTCAAGAAGATTGCGCCCTTTCGCCGTCGGGAAACGCCATTTTCTTGACTTTACGCCGCTGAAAGGATATAATTTCGGTATGAACGAATACAAGGTCAGAAAATTTCAGCCCCGACAGGGCGCAATCATCTCACCGGATATCCCCGCCTCCAAGAGCATCCTCAACCGCGCGCTTATCCTCGCCGCCTTGGCGAACGGGAAGGTAACGCTCGCCTGCGGCGCATATGCCGACGATACGCGCTCGCTTCTCTCCTGTCTGAGCGCGCTCGGCGTACAGACGCGAAAGACTGAGGACGGCATTGTCGTATACGGCTGCGGCGGGAAATTCCCCAACCGTACAGCATATATCGACGTTCAGTCCGCAGGAACTGCCGCGCGTTTTCTGACGGTTGCGCTCGCCTTCGTCGGCGGAGAATACACGCTGACCGCGTCGCCGCAGATGAAAAAACGCCCGATGGACGTACTTTCCGTACTTGAAAGCGCGGGCGTTCACATCGATTATTTCGGAGAACGAGGGCATTTCCCCTTCCGTATGCGCTCCGACGGACTGACCGCCGAAGAACTGACCGTCGATACCGACCTGAGCACGCAATACGCAGGCGGGATTTTGCTCGCCGCCGCATGTACCCGCCCCGTGACGCTGTGTCTGACGGGCAGCCGCACGCACGGAAGTTACATTGAGATGACGCTCCGCCTGATCCGTGCATTCGGCGCGGACTGGACGCGCACAGGAGACCGCATTTCCGTGACCCCCGCCGTACAGCCGCCCCTCCGCTTTGAAGTGGAGAACGACCTCTCGGGCGCGTGTTACTTTTATGCGCTCTCTCTTCTCTTTTCTGCGCGCGTTCTCATAAAACGCATTCACAAGGATACCGCTCAGGGCGATTTCAAATTTTTACACCTTCTTGAAGAAAAGGGCGTAAAAATTACCGATACGCCAAACGGAATCCTTGCCGACGGAAGCAACGTCGGAACATTCGACGGCTGGGACGCGGATATGCGCGATTTTTCCGATCAGGCGCTTACGCTCGCCGCCTTGGCGCCGTTTGCTCAGACCCCGACGAGGATTCGCGGCGTCGGGCATATCCGCAGACAGGAATGTGACCGCATCAACGCCATTGTCGAAAATCTGAACGCGCTCGGTGTTCCCGCCGAGACGGACGGAGACGACATTGTCATCCGCCCCGCGCCCGTCCGCGGCGGAAGGGTGAAAACGTATGACGACCACCGCGTCGCCATGGCGTTTACGCTCATCGGATTAAAGACGGGAACCATCGTCATTGAGAACCCGCAGTGCTGTAAAAAGACGTTTGAAAATTATTTTGAGATTATCTCAAAACTGACGGATCCGATGAAAAGATAAAAAAGCGCCCCGAATTGCGGGCGCTTTTTTCTTGCAAATTTAATCGGCGATGGAAAAATACCGTTTGATGATTTCAAACAGTTCGTCCGAAACGACATGCTCGATACGGCAGGCGTTCTCTTCCGCTACGTCGGACGGCGCGCCCATTTTGATGAACGCCTCGGTAAACACGCGGTGTTTCGCGTAAATATCCTCCGCCTTCTTCTGCCCCTCGGGCGTGAGCGTAATATCTCCGCTTTCATCGATATGAATGAAACCGTTGCTTTGCAGCAGATTGACCGCGCGCGACACGCTTGACTTTGCATAGCCAAGCTCCTCCACCACGTCCACCGAGCGGACGTTTGCCTTGCGCATCCGCAGCAGAAGGATGGTTTCAAGATACATTTCCTGTGATTCGTGCGTCTTCATGGCTCACCTTCCTTTTTGTGATTATACAATATTTGAGCGCGATTGTAAAGAGAAAATCTTATTTTTCCGCGGCATAAATGTAAATAAACTCACAGATACGGACGCTTTGCTGCCCGTCAAGCCCCGAAAAACGAATGGGAAGCACGCAGACCTCCTCGCCGCCGACCCTCTTTTTGCGCAGATATTTCTGCACGAGCGCGTCGGGAACGGTAAACTCGCGGCGGTAGCCCTCCTCGCCGCTCATGGTATCGATGATCCAGCCGCCGAACACCTCTTCTCCGCCCACCGTAATTTGCAGAGGCTTATAGTTATCCGCGCGTAAAAGCTGCACGGAGAGCGTGTTTTTCTTTGCGGGATCGATACGGAAATCGTACTCGAACCAGCCGTTTTCCGCGGCGTAGCGGCAAGTTCCGTCCGCCGTGACGGAAACGGAGTTTTGCTCGCGCAGATCGTGCAGTTCGTCCGTCTCGTACTGCCCGTACCCGGGCTGAACGGTATCGAGCGGCTCGCGCACGGCGTTTTCCGCCTCGCGCACTCCCTCGCGCAATCTGAGATAGATCGCGTATCTCTCCCGATAGCGGCGGTAATGCAGCCCGAACGCAAAGGACAGGTCGCCGCCCGTCAGTCGGAACGTCTCTCCCTCGCGGACAAGGTAACGTTCAGGGTGAGCGAGAACGTCTTTCACGTTTTCAAAATAGACACGCTCCGTCGGCATGATCCGCCGCGCAGGGATATTGACGTCCACCCCCGTCTCCGTCTCGCGCATATCCTCCGTGCCGAGATCGGCGGAGAGCACCGCGCCGCCGTAGGTAAACGCAAACGCGTCGTCGGAATCGGGCAGACCGTGCAGGCGCACCGATACGGGGATACGCAGCGAAAGCTCGTCTCCGCCCGCAACGCGCACGGCAATATGTCCGTTTTCGACGCGGCAGGAAACGGGCGTTCCGTTGCGCGAAAGCGAAATTCCTCCCGCAGCCCAGTCGGGAACGCGCAGATACAGATCAAACGCTTCCTTCGCCTCCGAAATTTTGATGACAGCCGTATCGTTCAGCGGGAAATCGCAGTCTGCCTGCATGACAACGCCCTGAAAGCGGACTTCCATGGAGAGGTATTGTTCGATGAATAAGTCGGTCCCGCGGGCATATACGGCGCTGTCGCCCGCCTTTGTAAAGCTCTCCATGCCGCTCCCCGTGCAGCACCAGAACTTATCGTACGGGCGCGAAAACACCTTGAAAAATCCGCCCGCCATGGGCTGAAAGTAGGTCGTCATGCCCGTTTCCGGATTTTGCGACGAGAGAATGGAGTTGGTAAACGCATTGTCGTAGTAATCGGTATAGGACTTATCGCCCGTTACGCAGAACAGCAGGCGCGCAAGTTTGAGCATATTGTAGACGTTGCACGTTTCGCAGTTGCAGTTCGTGCGCTCCGCGTCGAGAACATAATCCGCGCCGAAATGTTCCCACTCCGAATTGCCGCCCGTCACGTAGGTATGCCGCTCCACCACCATGCGGAAAAAGATTTCCGCCACGCGGAGATAGCGCGATGCGTCAATGCGTTCGCCGTCCAAAATCTCTCCGTCCAGCACAAGATAGCGTTTGAGCGCGCCGAGCACTTTCGGAATGGTCGTATTGGCGTGCCTGTCCTTCAAGACGTTCTTCCCGTCCGATAAAATCCTATCGAAGAGCGGCTCTTCGTCGAACACGTGCGCCGCGCGGGCATAGCGGGGCTCTTTCGTGAGCGCGTACAGCTCGTACAAACTGTCGTTCATGCCGCCGTACTCCACGCCGAGCACGCGATCCGCCGTCTCTCTATCCCAGCCGAGCGCGCGTTCCGCGACCCAATCGCCAAGGTTTTCGGCAACCGTCAGCGCAGGCGCATATCCGCCGAGCGTATAACAATCGATCAATCCCGCAAGCAGTTTGTGCATCGTGTACCACGGCACCCACGCTTCCGTTTTGATATTCGTTTTCCCCTGCTCGACGTTATCGAACTGCGACTCCGCGCCGCCCGCCTGCGTTTTGGGCGCCGCCCAGAGAAAACCCTTCTTGCCCTTGCTTTCCCTCTGGCATTCGGCAAGTCCGTCCACCATGCGTTTCAGCTTTGCAAAGAGTTTCTCCCGCTCCGCCGCACCAACGCCGCGGTTCGCGACAGCCTGCGCAAGCGCGGAGAGATAATGCCCCACCGCATGACCCGCAATGAGGTCGCTCTCCCAGCCGCCGTACCGCACATAGGGCGTACGGATCCCCGCGTTCTCGTAAAATCCCGCCAAAAAGCGCCCGTCGTCGAGCGATAGCAGATACGCCGTCTCCTTTTGCAGCGCGTTTTTCAGGTATTCCCCCTGCGCGACGATGCTTCCGAGCGGAAGCATTTTCATCTTCGTATCTCTCATACTTCCTCCAATACATGATTTAAAAACGCCGCGCACCCTTCCGCGACGTCGTCATACGTCTCATCGAAATTTCCCGTGTACCACGGATCGGCAATCGGGCGCGGAGAGCCTGTAAAATCGAGCAGCAGGCAGACTTTCGCCCTGCAATCGCCCAGAATGCGGCGCATATGGCGCGCGTTCTCCCCGTCCATACCGATGATATAATCGTAATAAGCCCCGTCCGACCGCGTCAGCAGCCTTGCGCGGTGCGGCACGAGTGGAATGCCGACCTCGCGGAGCTTCGCCTGCGTACCCCGATGCGGCGGATTGCCGATCTCGTCCGTATGCGTCGCCGCGGAAGAGATCTCGAACAGCTCCGCAAGACCGCGCTCCCGCACCATATGCGTAAACACGCTCTCCGCCATCGTCGATCGGCAGATATTGCCGTGGCAGACAAACAATACCTTTGTTTTTTTCATAAATAATCCTTTTTCATTTTCTCGGGCGCGGCACAGAAAACCGCCCGCCGTTTAAAATTCTCGTGCGAAATTGTTGCAAATCGGCGCGGAAGCGAGTATAATAAAAGCTATGAAAATCTTCGCAGAACGTCTCATGGAACTCAGGAAAGAACGAGGCCTTTCACAAGCGACGGTAGCACGGGATCTGAGCGTAAGTCTGGGAATCATTTGCTATTGGGAAACCAACAAAAGCGATCCGACGGCTTCCAATATCGCCAAGATCGCACGATACTTCAACGTTACGTCCGACTACCTGCTCGGGCTTGCCGATTGACCTCACACACACCAACGTCCCCTTTTTAAGGCGGACAGACACACGATCAGGATCCTGCAACGGCAGGGTCTTTTTCATTTGCCAAAAACGCGCGCTCTTCATCCGTCAGATAGTCCTCAATCGACCGCAGACGGGAGAGAGCAGCCGCCGCGCCCGCCGCGTCGGCATGAAATTTCGCGTATTCGTATTGCAGAAAGAGCAGCGCGGAAAACGCGCGGCAATCTTCCCGCACGACGGGTGCACCGAAGAGCAACTCGCGGGGAACGTCCGCATACGTTCCCTTTGTCAAAATCCCCTGCGCTTGCAGAACGCGGAACGTGACGTCCGTCTCCGCATCCTGTCTGATTATCCCGCGCATGACCGCGCCGTCCGTGCGGCTGCCGTCCAATTCCGCAGGCAGGAGCGCAACGATCCCGTTATAGAGGGAAAGCGGCGCAAAGAGCGCAAAGAAAAATATCGCGGGAGCGGCGGGATACAACCAAAAAAGCGCGAGCATCGTCACGCCGTACGCCACGCTGAACAGAGGACCGCCCAACGCCGTAACGAAAACGCGCAGGCGCATCCGCTTTGCGCCGCGGGGAACGATCGCCGTTTCCCCCGCCGCGCCGATCCGCAGCCGATAGCGCACGCCCGTCTTGGAAAACTCCAATCTGCCGATTCGGACGACGGGAAAGCGCATTCCCGTCAGAACGCCGCATGCCATATGCCCGCATTCGTGCGCGAGCACGTCGGGCGGGAGCAGAAAATAGCAAATCGCCGCCGCGCCGAACACGCACCCGAACGCAATCTGCAACGACCGTACGGCGTTCGCGATCGTATACGCGCCGTAAACGACCAGCAGAACCGTAACGAGCACGGCAAGCGCAAGCAGCGTAACGGATATGACGGAATACGTTCTCCGACGCATCATATCAGCCCCCTGTAACGCAGATAGCCTTCCAGATTGTCCGATTCCGAAAAGGTAATTTTTTCGATTTTAAGCGTCTCCATGATGCCCGCGAGCAGAACCGCGCCGCCCGCAATGACGTCCGCGCGCTTCTCCTCCATGCCGGTCAGACGCTTCTTCTCCTCCACGGAGAGCGCGCAGAGCTCTTCCGCTTCCCGCGCCACCCACGCGCGGGAAAGCTTTGCGCCGTGGATTTTCCCTTCCGCAAAGGGCGTTTGCAAAAAAATGCAGGCAAGCGTGCAGGCAGTTCCGCTTACGGCAAACATCGGAACGTCCGCGCGCTGCCCCGCAAGCGGCGCGACCGCCTCGCGAACGGCGCGTTCCAACAGGTCTTTCTCCTGTCCGCACGCCTCTTTCAGGCGCACAACGCCGACGGGGAGGCTGACGGCAAACGCCTTTTTCCCGCCTTTGCGCAAATAGATCTCCGTACTTGCACCGCCGATATCGATCATGCCGCCGTCCTGCGCACCCAACGCCCCGTACGCGCCCAAAAGCGCCTCCGTATCGCCCGAAACAACGTCGATTTCCGCGCCGCACAACTCTTTGACGTACGCGCAGAACGCCGCGCCGTTCTTTGCGCTGCGGACCGCCGCGGTCGCAAACGCGAACGTGCGCGCCGCTCCCGCTTCCGCAACGCCTTCCCGATAAAATACGGCAATCGCTTCCGCCGTGCGCCGCATTGCGTCCTCTTGCAGCACGCCGTCACGCATCCCCGCGGCAAGCCGCGTGGTAAAAAGTTTCTTATACAAAGTACCGTCCGCCCAAAGCATCAGGCGAACGGAATTGGAACCAATATCGATGACCGCGTATTTCATAGACTTTATTTGTTAGAAGGCGTCTGCCATCCGCGCCCGAGCGCAAGATAGTATAACCCAAGGCCGCTCTGATAAAAATCCAGATCGCCCTCTCCTTCCTCGATCATCTGCTCATACCTTGCGATCTCCTCGTCAAGCCGACGGCTCTGCGCGTTGGCAACGCCGATCTGCACAAACTGAACGATGAGAATGACGATGAGGAATAAAACGAGCAAAACGCCCGCAACGGTTGCGCCGACCGCAACCTTTCTTACTTTTTCGTCGGTAAGGCCTTTTTGCCTTCTGGACATATCCTTTGTTCCTTTCGTAGTTTCTTGAAAATATTATACACCTTTTTTGTGATAAAAGCAACGATTTTATGCAAACTTTTCAGATAGAGCGCAAACCCCGCAAGGAGCCCCAAAAACATATAAAAGCGGACGGACGGCAGCTCCAAAGCCACGGAAACAAGCAAAAATACCGCCGCGAACAGAACGCAGAACAGCCCGTCCGAAATCCACCGCACGGGACGGGCGGAAAAGGGCGCGCGAAGGAGCGCGACCGCGTCGTACAGCAGTCCGCCCGCCGCACCGATGAGAATGCAGATGAGGAAAATATAAAATTGGCTCACTGAAACAGCCGCCCCACCTTTCCGCCCGCGGCGAGAAAGCGGACCGCGTCCACATACCCGCTTGCGGAAAAATTGCCGCTCCCCTCCGAGAAGGCGAGCACGCGGAGTTTGCTCCCCTCTATGCGCACTTTCTTTCCGTTTACGGTAAGCTGAATGAGCCGCTCGGAAAACGCGTCCACGCGCTCCACGCCCGTCATGGAAATTTTGCTCTGATTTTCCAGCGTTAATACGCTCTGCCTCGTTTCGGTCTGCATACTCTACCATATGCGGCAAAACAGAGAAAAATCCCGTCTTAAAGGGCGGGATTTTCGTATTATGTCTGGCATAGTACTCTGCAATTTACTGTAATTTTGCTTTTGCACGCGCTTTTGCCCTGAGTTCGCTATCCAGAATGCGCTTACGCACGCGGATATTCAAGGGCGTGACTTCCAGCAGTTCGTCGTCGCCGATGTATTCGAGCGCCTCCTCGAGGCTCATCTTTTTGGGCGGAATGAGGCGGAGCGCGTCGTCGGACGAGGACGAACGCGTATTCGTGAGATGCTTGGTCTTGCAGACGTTGACGTTGATGTCCTCGTCTTTGGGCGAGCAGCCGACGACCATACCTTCATAGACGGGCGTTCCCGGCGTGATGAAAAGGATCCCTCTCCCCTGCGCGTTATAAAGACCATAAGTGACCGCTTCGCCCGTTTCAAACGCAACGAGCGAGCCGTTTGTGCGGCGGCTGATCTCGCCCTTATAGGGCTGATACTCAAAGAACACGGAGCTCATGACGCCCTCGCCCTTTGTGTCCGTCAGAAACTCGCTCTTGTAGCCGAACAGTCCGCGCGAGGGAACGAGAAACTCAAGGCGCATACGAGAACCCATTGCGTTCATGTGCAGGAGCTCGCCCTTGCGCTCGCCCATGCTTTGGAAAACGGGACCGGTGTTATCCTCCGGCACGTCCACGATGAGCCGTTCGACAGGCTCGTAACGCTCGCCGTCAACGTCGTGGTAGAGCACCTTCGGCGCACTCACCTGAAACTCGTAGCCTTCGCGGCGCATCGTCTCGATGAGAATGGAGAGGTGCATCTCCCCTCTTCCGCTCACGCGGAACGCGTCCGTCGAATCGGTATCCTCAACGCGCAGAGAGACGTCGCGCAAAAGTTCGCGGTACAATCTGTCGCGCAGGTGACGCGTCGTGACGAATTTCCCCTCTTTTCCCGCGAACGGAGAATCGTTGACGGAGAAAATCATTTCCACCGTCGGGTCGGAAATCTTCACGAACGCGACGGGTTCGCGGCAGTCCGCCGCGCAAACCGTATCGCCGATGTTGATCTTCTCCAAGCCCGAAAAACAGACGATGTCTCCCGCGGTCGCCGATTCGCAGGGAACGCGGTTCAAGCCCTCGATCTCATAGAGATTGACGATCTTCCCGCGCAAAGAGACTTCGGGGTGGTTGTAGTTGCAGACAACGACGTCCGCGTTCTGACGCGCAACGCCGCGCTCCACGCGCCCGATACCGATGCGACCGACATAATCGTTATAATCAATGGAAGAAACGAGGATCTGTAAACCGCCCTTCTCATCCATTTCAAGGGGCGGGAAGTGATTGAGAATGGTATCGAACAGCGGAATCAGGTCGTTCCCTTTCACGTCGGGATCGAGCGAAGATGTGCCGTCGCGCCCCGAGCAGAACACGAACGGGCTTTCGAGCTGATCGTCCGACGCGTCGAGATCCATCAGAAGTTCCAGCACTTCGTCGATGACTTCTTTCACGCGCGCGTCGGGGCGGTCGACCTTATTGACGACGATAATGAGTTTCAGCCCCATTTCGAGCGCCTTCTGCGTGACGAAACGCGTCTGCGGCATGGGACCTTCCGCAGCGTCCACAAGAATGAGCACGCCCGAAACCATCTTCAACACGCGCTCGACCTCGCCCGAGAAATCCGCGTGCCCGGGCGTATCGATGATATTGATCTTTACGCCATTATAATGAATGGACGTATTTTTTGCCAGAATCGTAATGCCGCGCTCGCGCTCCAATGCGCCGGAGTCCATGACGCGCTCTTCCACGACCTGATTCTCGCGGAACGTGCCGCCCTGTTTGAGCATCTGATCGACGAGCGTCGTCTTGCCGTGGTCGACGTGAGCAATGATCGCAATGTTTCTTAAATCTTCTCTTACCATAAGTACCTCTTTTTCCAGAGTGGTATTTTAATACATTTCGGCGCGTTAAGCAAGAAAAAACGCCCTTCCGAACGAAAAAATTTGCCCCGCAGGGCAAATTTCAGTACGCTTTCGGCGCAAGATTCCGATAGGTACGGAAGGTAAACGTGTATCCGTTATCCTCCACGGGCGCGCTTTCGGAGACGAGCGCAAAGTTCTCGTCCCGATCGAGATCGGGTACGAACGTATCCGCGCCGCCCACCGCGTCCACCCGCGTCACGAGCACTTCGGTGCAGTACGGAATGAGCAGGCGATACACGCTCGCCCCGCCAATGACGAACACGTCGTCCGCGGGATACTTTTTCACTTCCTCGAAAAGCTCCTGCGGAGAATGCACGGTGATCACGTCCTCAGGCACGTCGTCGGGACAGAGGACGATATTGACGCGGTTTTTCAGCGGCTTGCCGTTCGGGAAGGAAAGCAGCGTGTTCAGCCCCATTACAACGACCTTTCCCTTGGTCGTCTCGCGGAAAAACTTCATATCCTGCGGAATGGAGAACATGAGCGCGTTGCCGCGCCCGATGCCCCACTCTCTGTCTGCATGAAAAATCGCTCTCATATTGCCACCGGAATTTTCACGTCAAGCGGCGTGTATTCATAGTTTTCAAGGCGGAAGCTGTCCGCCGTAAAATCGTAGAAGTTTTTGACGGAGGGATCGACGACGAGTTTAGGCGCGGGCTTCGGCTCGTTTTTGATGATTTCCTCCACGATGGGAAGGTGGCGGTCATACAGATGCGCGTCGGCAATGACGTGTACCAGCTCGCCCGCCTTGAAGCCGCTCGCCTGCGCCATCATGATGAGGAGAACGGCGTACTGCACCACGTTCCAATTATTCGCGGTCAGCATATCGTTGGAGCGCTGATTGAGGATTCCGTTGAGCGTATCGCCCGAGACGTTGAACGTCATGGAATAGGCGCACGGATACAGGTGCATTTCGTGCAGATCGTCAAAGTTATAGAGATTGGTCATAATACGGCGGGACGCGGGATTGTGTTTCAGATCATACAGCACACGGTCGACCTGATCGAACTCTCCTTCCTTATAGATCGACTTTTTGCCGAGCTGATAGCCGTACGCTTTGCCGATCGAACCCGTTTCGTCCGCCCAACTGTCCCAGATGTGCGCGTCGAGATCGTGAATATTATTGCTCTTCTTCTGCCAGATCCAGAGAATTTCCTTAATGCACGTTTTGAACGCCGTGCGGCGGATGGTGAGAATGGGAAATTCTTCCTGCAAATTATACCGATTGACGATACAGAATTTTTTGACAGTGTGCGCGGGCGTGCCGTCCTCCCAGCGCGGGCGCACCTGCGCGTTGGTATCCCATACGCCGTTTTGCATGATGTCTTTACAGTTCGCAATAAAGATTTCGTCCGCTCTGCTCATGATGACTCCTTCCGTTATGAATTGATCGCCTGCGCGACGCGTTCGCGGGCGCGCCCGTCGCCGAGAATTTGCATGATCGTCCAGAGATCGGGCGAATTTGCCCTGCCCGTCACCGCAATGCGCAGGACTTCCGCAACGTCGGCAACGCTCCCGCGGTACGCCTCGGGGTTCGCCTTATAGTCGCGCATCTCCGCGGCGAAGCCCAGAGAAGCGGCAAGTTCCTTGACCTTGGAAAACCACGTCTGCGCGTCGTCCGCGTAATCGTACGTCTGCAAGAAACCGTGCAAAACTGCGTCCCGCGTGGCGTTATCGACGCGATACTCATCTTTCTGCACGCGGTCGCCGAAGAAGTAGCCGATTTCGGCAACCGCCTGTTTTGCCGTAACGAAGTCTTTGCGGCGTTTCTTTCCGCCCACGCCCATACAGAGCGCAAGCACTCTGAGAAGGTATTTCTCATCCGCAAAATACGACTGCTCTTTTTCCGTGCCGAACGCGAACGCCCACTCCTTCAAAAAGGCGAGCATCGCCTCGGGCGAGAGTTGCGAAAGCTCCGTTTTGGAAATATCGTTGAGCTTGTCCAGATCGAACAGCGCGCCGCTGCGGCTCATCTTGTTAATGCGGAAGGCAAATTCTTCTAGCGGCTTTTCGGGGAATTTTCTGTGCCACTCCTCAAAATCGGAATTGAGGAGGGTCAGCATATACACCTTGACGGCGAACGGATGATAGCCCTCCTGCCGATAGAACGAGAGCGAAAGTTCGGGGTCTTTGCGCTTGGAAAGTTTGCGCTTGCTCTCGCCGTCCATCTTCATGAGCGAGCAGTTATGCCCGTACTTGGGGCGCGGGAAACCCAGAACGTCGAACAGTTCAAGGTGAATGGGCAGCGAAGCGAGCCACTCCTCCCCGCGGATGACGAGCGTCGTCCGCATGAGATGATCGTCGATCGCGTGCGCAAAGTGATAGGTCGGGATTCCGTCCGATTTGAGAATGACGACGTCCTGATCGTTTTCCGTCACGGTCACGTCGCCCTTGATCTCATCGTGGAAAGCGAGCTTGTGCGCGGGATCGCCCATCGACCTGAGACGAATGACGTACGGCTTTCCCGCGTCGAGCGCGGCATAAATTTCCGCCTCGCTCATATTGCGGCACTTGGCGTATTTTCCGTAATAGCCCGTGATCTCCTTGTTTTTCACCTGCTCGTCGCGCAGGGCGGAAAGCTCCTCCTCCGTGCAGAAGCAGGGATACGCGCGCCCTCTTCTGATCAGGTCTTTGGCGTACGCGCGGTAAATTTCGGCGCGCTGACGCTGATAATACGGTCCGTAAGCGTTGCTGCCGTCAATCTCCGCGCCCTCGTCAAAGCGGATATCGAAATAGTCGAGCGCGGAAATGACCGCCTCCACCGCGCCGTCCACTTTGCGCTTCAAGTCGGTATCTTCAATTCTGAGATAGAGCGTTCCGCCGCTGAGGTGCGCAATGCGCTCGTTCGCAATCGCAACGAAGAGATTGCCGAGATGAATAAACCCCGTGGGCGACGGCGCAAGGCGCGTAACTTCCGCGCCCGCGGGCAAATCGCGCGGCGGGTAGCGGTTTTCAATCGATTCGAGGGACGGATACTCCCCCGGGAGCAGCCTTTCGGCGAGTTTTTCCAAATCCATATGTAACATCCTTAAACGGTTATTCTTGAAGCAGCCTGAGCGTTTCGGGCGCGATTTCGGCAATGCCGTTCTCCACGTCATGCACGAGCGCGACGGCGCGTTCCATCAGCGGCGTGGGAACGCCGCAGTCCCTGCCCGCGCGTACGGCGGCGCCCGCAACGAAATCGACGTCGCACCGCCTCCCCGCCTGAATATCGCGCAGCATTCCCGAGCGCGTCTCTTTGTACGATTTCATGGCAATCGGAAGCAAAATCTTCGCGAACTTCCCGCCGAACACTTTGAATAAATCGTGTCCGTTCAGGGGAAGTTTTTCGCACCCGCACCCCTTTGCGACCGCAAGCACCTCTCTGATGAGCGCCAGCGAGAGCGTTCTGTGTTTTTTGGCAAGCTCATAGAACGTAAGCCCCGAAATCGCCGAAAGCGTGGAAAAAGAGGCGTTGACGGCGAGTTTGGCAAACCTGATCTCCGCGAGATCGCCCACCGTGAGCGCACCCGCGTGCGCGAAGAGCGGCGCAAGCTCTTCCAGTCGTCTGCCCTTTCCGTACGCGCCGAGCGCGAGATGAAAGCCCGTATCGCTCGTCACGCGCACCACGCCCGGGCGGACCGTCTCCGCGCTCCACGAGAGCGCGCAGCCGTACACTCTGTCCTTGCCGAACACTTCCGCAAGCTCCCGCTCGGGAAGTCCGTTCTGAACGGTGACGAGCGCTCCGTCCTCCTTCAAAAAAGGTTTCAGGAAAATGGAAGCCGCATGATTTTCGCGCTGTTTGACCGCAAGAATCACGATATCGTACTGCCCCTCCATTTCGGAAGGAAGTTTGGCGCGAACTTTCACGCACTTCGTGAGCGCGCCCTCTATGATCGCGCCGTCGCGGTTCATTGCCTCGGCGTGCGCGGCGTTATGCGTGACGAAATCGAGAGACATTTCGTCCAATAAAACGCCGAGCGACGTCCCCATCGCGCCGGCGCCGTAAATACAAATTCTCATATTTTAAAACCCGTTGCGGCGGCAATCGCAGCCACCGTTTCGTCGATCGTCTGCCCGTCGCAATGCACGGTGACGTCGGCGTATTTCTCATAGAGCGGAACCCGCTCCGCGTAAAGTTCTTCCAAAGTATGGACGTCTCCGCGCATCACCACCCCGCGCTTTGCAAGGCTGGGGATCCTGCGGGCGACTTCCTGTTCGCTCAACGCAAGATAGACGATTTTTCCGAGTTTTTTCAGATGCTCCATGGCGCGCGACGAATAGCAGACGCTGCCGCCCGTCGCGATCACGCAGCGCATGGCGGCGATCCCCGCGTTCACGCGCTCTTCAATGGCGAGAAAACCCTCCGCGCCCTCTCTTTCGATGATCTCGGAAAGAAGCGCGCCCTGCTCTCCTTGTATGATGAGATCGGTATCGATAAACCCGTAACCGATGCGTTTTGCAAGCAAAACCCCCGCCGTGCTCTTGCCCGACGAAGGCATTCCGATGAGAACAAGATCGTCCATGTTTACAATTATATCTTATCCGGGAAATCTTGTCAATTTCTCACAGCCGTTTCCGCCGTCTTCGGGTAAAAAAATTTACGGAGCAGATATAAAGTTTTTTTGGAATTGCCGCAAAAAAAGTTGTGTTTTCGGTGCGGATATGCTATACTTTTTTTCGTATTTTAGAAAAAAGGAATGAATACGACTGTGTTGAATTTACTTGTTCCCGCTACATTTTACCGTCCGGAGCTTGAAACCGTCTATTACGCAATCAACTACACGCTGATCGCGCTCATGGCGATCGCCGCGCTCGCGGCGATCATACTCGTCATGTTGCAGCCCGGCAACTCGCAGGGGATCGACGCGCTCGGCGGTACGAGCGAGACGTTCTACGGCAAGAATAAAGGCCGTTCCATTGAATCGAAGCTGAAAATGTGGACGATCATCTGCCTCGCCGTACTCGCAGTACTTGCGATCATCTTCTTCATTTTGCAGATCCCCCAGATCTGGGGCGAGGTGCTCTGATCGAACTGAACACAACAAAGAACGGGCGGCATTCATGCAGCCCGTTTTTGATACCCGCTGATTTTTCTTCGGAGAACACATACTGAATCCATAACTATGAACGCAAAACAGACATTACTCGAAAAAATAAAGGACGGCTCTTTCGCCCTGCTCACTGCCGACGAGATCGCCGCAAAGCTGCGCCTGAAAGGCAAAGCGGCGGCAGGCCTTAACGACATTCTCTTTACGCTCTGCCGCGAGGGCGAGCTGCTGCGCGACCTGCGCGGGCGGCTCGGCACGGCGGAGCAGTTCGGCGCGGTCAGGGGCACGATCTCGGGCAACGAGCGCGGGTTCGGCTTTTTCGTTCCCGACGACCCGACGGCGGAGGATCTTTTTATCCCCCACCGCGCGCTCCGCGGCGCATACCACGGCGACACGGTGCGCGCCTTCCGCAAGGGCGGGCGCGCGGGCGACGAGGGCGAAGTCCTCGCCGTGTTGAAGCGCGGCTGCGACCGCCTTGTGGGACTTTTCCGCCGCGAACGCAGCGGCGGCTTCGTCCACCCGGACGAAAAGAAGTTCTGCGACGATATTTTTGTACCGAGCGACCGCTGCAAAGGCGCGGCGAGCGGCACGAAAGTCGTTGTGCGCATCTATAACTTCGAGGGCAAGACGCCGAAGGGCGAGATTGTGGAAGTGCTCGGCGAGGGCGGCGATTTCTTTGTGGAGGAGCTTTCCCTCATCCGTTCCCACAATCTGAAAGAGGAATTTCCCGCCGAAGTCCTCGAAGAGGCGGAGCGGCAGGCGCAGCGCGATCCGCTTGAAAGCATTGCGGGGCGGATCGACCTGCGCGACGAACTCATCATCACCGTGGACGGCGAGGACACGCGCGACATCGACGACGCCATTTCCATCCGCAAAGAAAACGGGAAATATTACCTCGGCGTTCACATTGCCGACGTAACGCACTACGTCAGGTGGAAGGGCGTGCTCGATCACGAGGCGTTCGCCCGCGGTACGAGCGTTTATTTCCCCGACCGCGTGATCCCCATGCTCCCCACCGCGCTCTCCAACAATATCTGTTCGCTCAACGAGGGCGTGCCGCGCCTGACGCTTTCCTGCTTCATGACGGTCGACAGCCGCGGCAAAGTGCTGGAACGCAGCGTTGCGCCCTCCGTCATCTGCTCCCGCCACCGCATGACCTACACCGACGTGACGGCGATCGCCGAAGGATACCGCGAGGCGCGCGACCGCTATCCCGACATCGTGGAGTTCGTGGAAACGGCGACCGAGCTCACCAAAATCTTAAAACGCGCGCGCGAAGGGCGCGGCGGCGTTGCGCTGGACGTAAAGGAGGCGAAGATCCTCTACGAGGACGGCAAAATTTCCATTCCCGACTACCAGCGCACGATCTCGCACGAGATGATCGAACAGTTCATGGTCCTCGCCAACGAGAGCGTGGCGACCATCATGACGGAGAAGAAAATGCCCTTCGTCTACCGCATTCACGAGCGCCCCAACGAGGAAAAGGCGGAGGACTTCCGCACGTTCCTGACGGAAGCGGGTGTTCACGTGAAGTTCGACCCTTCCAAGGTCAGCCCCGCGGATTATCAGGAACTGCTGCGCTCTTTGGAAGATTCTCCGCTCTACTCCCTCGTCAACCGCGTGATGCTGCGTTCCATGATGAAAGCGGTGTATTCGCCCGAAAACGTCGGTCACTTCGGACTTGCGTCCGACTGTTACTGCCACTTCACCTCCCCCATCCGCCGCTATCCCGATCTTTGCATTCACCGCATCATCAAAGAGAGTTTTTCCGAGCCAGACAAGACGCGGGAAAAGTACAAGAAATTCGTTGTGGACGCCTCGACGCAGTCCTCTGCGTGCGAACGGAACGCCACCGAGGCGGAGCGGGACGTGGACGCCCTCTACACCGTTGCGTATATGCAGGACAAGATCGGCGAGGAGTACGACGCGACCATCTCGGGCGTGACCTCGTTCGGCGTATTCGTTGAGCTTGCAAACACCGTGGAGGGGCTTATCCCCATCGAAACGCTGCCCGACGACAGTTATGAATATATCGAAACGCGGTTCCTGCTCCGCGGCACGCGGACGAGTTTCCACCTCGGCGAGAGCGTGCGCGTCAAAGTTTCGGGCGTGGATTGGGGCGCGCGGCGCGTACAGTTCCTTTTTCTTGAAAAAATATAAAATTTCCGTTTGAATTGAAGTCCGGTTGTGCTATAATACAAGCGTAAAATTCAGACATACAACCGTTTTAAAAGAATAGGGCGTCACACGTTTGCAAAATCTTGATTTTGCAGGCTTTCAATGTTATAATTATGGCTGTGAAAACGATCGCACTCAACAAATCCGCCTCGTTCGAGTACTTTATCGAGGACAGATACGAGGCAGGCATCGTGCTGGAAGGGAGCGAAGTCAAGTCCATCCGCGAAGGCAGGGCCTCTCTTTCGGAGAGCTTCTGCGAGATCCGCGGCGGTGAGATCTTCCTGAAAAATATGCACATCGCCCTCTACGACAAGAGCGGCGCGTTTTCCACGCGCGATTCGCGGCGGGAGAGAAAGCTCCTTTTAAACCGCATGGAGATTTCAAAAATCGTGGGCAAAGTCAACGAACGCGGATATACCCTCGTGCCGCTGAAACTCTATTTCAAGGACGCGCTCATCAAAGTGGAAGTCGCGCTCTGCAAGGGCAAACACACATACGACAAAAAGAGAGCGCTCGCCGAGCGCGATCAGAAGCGCGCGTTGGACCGCGCCATCAAAGAAATGACAAAGTGAGGTACCACCTATGAAAGATAGCTGCAAAATCGATACCCTTTGCGTACAGGCAGGCTGGAAGCCTGAGACGGGCGAGAGCCGCATTCCCCCCATCGTCCAGAGCACCACGTTCTTTTACGGCGATTCTCAGGCGATGGCGGATCTCTTCGACTTAAAGCGCGACGGATTTTTCTATTCCCGCCTCGCAAACCCGACGGTAGACGTCCTTGAAAAGAAAGTCGCCGCGCTCGAAGGCGGCGTGTGCGGCATCGGCTGCGCTTCGGGAATGTCCGCGATCCTGCTGACCGCCATGACGCTGTGCGAGGCGGGCGACAACATCGTGACCGCGAGCGAAATATACGGCGGTTCGTTCAACCTGTTCTCGACGACGCTGCCGAAATTCGGCATCGAGGCGCGCTTTTTCGACGCGGAAGCGCCCGCCGAGGAAATTGAAAAGCTCATCGACGACAAGACGAAATTCGTCTTTGCCGAGACGGTCGCAAACCCCGCCATCGTCGTGCTCGATTTTGACAAAATCTCTGCCCTCTGCAAAAAGCACGGCGTGCTGTTCATCGTCGACAACACGCTCGCAACGCCCGTTCTGTGCCGTCCGCTCGATTTCGGCGCGGACATCGTCGTTCACTCGACGAGCAAATACATGGACGGACACGCGGCGGCGCTCGGCGGAATGATCGTGGACGGCGGAAAATTCGCCTTTAAAAACAACAGACGCTATCCCGCGTTCAACATTCCCGACGAGAGCTATCACGGACTTGTCTATGCGGATCTCCCCGTCGCGTTCGGAACGAAATGCCGCGCGCAGATGATGCGCGACACAGGCGCGATCATGAGCCCGCAGAACGCGTTCCTGACCATTCTCGGCAGCGATACGCTTGCGCTCCGCATGGAACGCCATTGCCGCAACGCGGAAAAAATTGCCGCGTTCCTCGAAAAACACCCCAAAATCGAGTGGGTGCATTACGCCTCTCTCCCCTCCGACAAGCATCACGCTTTGGCGCAGAAGTATCTGCCAAAGGGGACGGGCGGCATGATGAGCTTCGGCATCCGCGGCGACGCAAAGGCGTGCGCGCGGTTCATGGAGCACCTGCAAATCGCAACGCAGGAGACGCACGTCGCGGACGTCAGAAGCTGCGTCCTGCACCCCGCTTCCACCACGCACCGCCAACTGACGGACGAACAGCTCGTGCAGGCGGGCATCGCGCCCAATCTCGTGCGCCTTTCCGTCGGGATCGAGGACGCGGACGACCTGATCGCAGACCTTGCGCAGGCGTTGGAAAACGTATAACGCACTTTTTACGAAAGAAGGTTTGATATGCCTATCGTCATAGACCGCAATATCCCCGCATATTCCGTGCTCAATGCGGAGCGCATCTTCGTCATGGACAGCGAGCGCGCGACCTCGCAGGACATCCGCCCTATCGAGATCGCCATTCTCAACCTGATGCCCACGAAAATCGAGACGGAGACGCAGTTCATGCGCCTGCTCTCCAATTCGCCCCTGCAAGTCAACGTCACGCTCATTCACACCGAGAGCTACCGCTCCAAAAATACGGAGGCGGAATATCTCGAACGCTTTTACCAGCCCTTTGAAAAGGTCAGAGACAAGCACTTTGACGGCATGATCGTAACGGGCGCGCCCGTCGAGGATATGGACTTTCACGACGTCGCCTATTGGGACGAGCTGACAAAGCTCTTCGATTGGACAAAAACGAACGTGACTTCCACCATCTTCATCTGCTGGGGTGCGATGGCGGCGCTCTACTATTTTTACGATATTCCGAAGTATCCCCTTCCCCGCAAGCTGTTCGGCGTGTTTGCACACAGAAAAATTCATTTCGATACGCCCGATCCGCTGATGCGCGGCATCTCGGACGAGTTCCATATCTGCCACTCCCGCCATTCCACGGTGCGCGAATACGACATCCGGAAGGACGCCCGCCTGAAAATTCTGGCGACTTCCCACCGCGCGGGTGTGGCGATCGCAAGCTCGCTCGACCACAGTCAGATTTTCGTTCTGGGGCATATGGAATACGACCGCGACACCCTGAAAAAGGAGTACGAGCGCGACCTTGCAAAGGGACTGCCCATTGAAAAGCCCTTCTGCTATTTTGCGGACAGGGAGTGCACGAGAATCAACATGAATTGGTCGTCAACGGCAAATCTATTTTACAATAACTGGCTCAACTTCGTCTACCAGACGACCCCGTTCAAATTTGAGAAGTAATCATGATTTGCGCACAACTGATCTGCGCCCCAAAAGTCTCTCCGGCTTTTGGGGCGCTGAATTTTTATAGAAATAAGTGGGGGAAAAGTATGGCTCAAAAAAGAATCATGCACCGGGCCGGCTTACGGAAAAATCTCTCCGCTCCTTTTTTCGGCATGAAAAAAGGAGCGCCGTTCGCGCTCCCTTTTGCTGGCGCAGAGAAGAGGATTCGAACCTCCGGACGAGTCACCCCCGTCACACGATTTCCAATCGTGCTCCTTAAACCACTCAGACATCTCTGCAAGACGATGATTATTTTACAATAAATCCGCAGAAATTGCAACTGCTTTTTAAGCGTTTTTGTAACTTTTCCGACTTTCCTCTGAAATTTTTTCGGAACCTTTCTCTTCTTCCCCTCTTGCCGCCGCGGCAGACGTATGATATAATCGTATTATGAAAATTACAGTCATCCCCCATCCGATCAGACATCATCGGCGGATCGTAGAAGGAAATCTGCATCTCCCTTCGTCCCGCCGGAACGCGCCCCTCGTCATATTCAGTCACGGTTATAACGGGAACATGAACGATTTTTCAGGATTCGCGGACTTACTCGCAGAAAACGGGATTGCCGCCTACCGCTACAACTTCTGCGGCGGCTCGGTCAATGCGCAAAAAATGCTGAAAACAACAGAGATGACTCTGTTTACCGAGGCGGAAGATCTTGAAGCCGTTCTGTGTGACCTGAGGCAGCATCCCGCCATCGATATGCAGAACGTTTTCCTGTTCGGCGGAAGTCAGGGCGGACTCGTGACGGCAATGGTCGCCGCAAAATACAGGCAAGACGTAAAAGGCATGATTCTTCTCTTCCCCGCGCTGTGCATTGCCGACAACTGGCGCGAACGGTTTCCTTCCGATGCGGACATTCCCGACGGCGTGACGCTTTGGGGCATGAGATTGGGACGTATCTTTTTCGAGAGTATCCGCAGGTTCGACCCCTTCCCGCTCCTCGGAGAGTTTCCCCGCGACGTCCTCATCCTGCACGGCGAAAAAGACGAGGTCGTGCCGATCGCGTACAGCGAACGCGCACAGAAAACATTTCCTCATGCAAGATTGATCGCGTTTCCCGAGGAAGGACACGGCTTTTCGCCTTCGGGCAACGCGGAAGCGGCGCGCCTGCTGCTTGACTTTCTCAAAGCCCATATCTGAAATACGACGACGCCCCCGGGGGCCGGGGAAGCCGGCGCCGCGCGGGGGGGGAGCGGTATTTTTTTTTTTATATTATTAGTAAACCCGAGGGGAAAGAGGGACTTTT